>Ga0214919_10007947_pt1 | contig 14173 bp, 13 predicted proteins | sample LL1503_MetaG_FD_177994 | JGI IMG/M metagenome (GOLD analysis project Ga0214919, IMG submission 177994) | Freshwater microbial communities from Lake Lanier, Atlanta, Georgia, United States - LL-1503 | ecosystem: Environmental > Aquatic > Freshwater > Lake | place: USA: Georgia | collected...
TAGATGCTTCAAATCGTTCGAGAACGAGTGCTTCCACTTCTCGACCATTGAATGGAACCTGTACGCGAACGCCGACTTGAACTAAATCCGAGAGCACCTCTGGAACGCTGTAGTCGTAGCTCTGATCGAGATGAAAGATGCCAGTATCTACCCATGTTCGAACAAAGGGTTTATGGAGAGCGGGTGATTCGGGCCGAGAAATAATCTGCGCTTTTAAGCGCAGGCGGCCCGGCGTTGCCACACTCTACTTAATGGCGCTTTGAAGTGCGTTGACTCGATCAGTTCGCTCCCAAGTAAACTCTGGAAGCTCGCGACCGAAGTGACCATATGCACTTGTTAATGTATATATTGGACGCAAAAGCTCGAGATCTCTAATAATTGCAGCTGGTCGTAAATCAAAGGTTGCAAGAACTGCATCTTGAATCTTTGTGACTGGAACAGTTTCGGTACCGAATGTCTCGACGAAAAGTCCGACAGGCTGGGCTTTACCAATTGCATAAGCAACTTGAACTTCGCAGCGTCGTGCAAGTCCTGCTGCAACAACGTTTTTGGCAACCCAGCGCATGGCGTAGGCAGCAGATCTATCTACCTTTGATGGATCTTTTCCGCTAAATGCTCCGCCTCCGTGGCGGGCCATTCCACCGTAGGTATCTACGATAATTTTGCGACCAGTTAGGCCAGCATCGCCCATGGGACCACCGATAACAAAACGGCCAGTTGGGTTTATAAGAGTTTTGAGATCTTTTCGCGGGAGATCAATCGTAGACAGGATTGGTTCAATGACAAATTCAATAATCTCTGGAGTCAATTTTGATGCGACATCCACATCTTCAGAATGCTGGCTAGAAATAACAACGGTATTGAGTGCAACTGCGCGATCTCCGTCGTATTCAATAGTTACCTGCGTCTTACCATCGGGGCGAAGGTAAGGTAGTGCGCCAGATTTGCGGACTTTCGAGAGCTGGGCAGCTAGAGCATGTGCCAACCAGATTGGCAGGGGCATGAGCTCTTTAGTGTCATCGCAGGCGTAACCAAACATCAAACCTTGATCACCTGCGCCCTGTAAATCTAATGGATCGACTCCTGCTGCTACTCGGTGCTCGTACGCGTCATTAACACCCTGTGCAATATCTTGCGACTGTGCTCCTATCGATATTGAAACTCCACAACTATTTCCATCAAAGCCCTTCTCTGATGAGTCGTATCCAATATTTAAAACAGTATCGCGAACGATTGTATTGACGTCGGCATAACCATCCGTAGTCACTTCTCCAGCAACGTGAACCTGACCCGTTGTAATCAATGTTTCTACGGCGACACGACTTTTAGGATCCTGAGTTAAAAGTGAGTCAAGAACTGCATCGGATATCGCATCTGCGATCTTGTCCGGATGTCCCTCAGTTACAGATTCTGAGGTAAAGAGGCGTTTTGACATATTTTAACCTAACTGTCGGAAAGCATCGTCAAGGAGGAGATTTGCTAGAGCGTCTTTGGAGACTTCCTTGAGCGCTATATCCGCACCAGTGCGTTTGAGAATCATACCCGATGTCGTATCTTTTCCAAATATTGCGCCATTGCTCACGTCGTTGACATAAATAATATCTAAGCCCTTGGCCACCAGTTTAGCTCGAGCCGACTCAATCAGATTACTTGTCTCGGCTGCAAAGCCAATCATGACCTGCGAAATCTTTCGCTCACCAAGTTCGGCTAGTAAATCTGGATTTGCCTCTAACTCGATCGATGTAAAGAGTGCTTTCTTTATCTTTTCGACAACAGTGCGCACTGGTTTTGCATCTGCAACCGCTGCGCACATGATAAGAACATCACATGATTCAAAGGTGCCGGCTAAGGCCTCTCGCATCTGCGCCGCGCTTTCGACATGAGTAACGTTGAGATCTTGCAAGGTCGAAGTATCCATGTTGGCAGCAACTAAGTGGACCTCGGCTCCTCGCTGCAGCGCAGCTTTTGCTATCGCAATCGATTGTTTTCCCGATGATCGGTTGCCGATAAATCGTACTGGATCGATATCCTCACGTGTGCCACCCCCCGAGATTAAAATCTTTCTGCCTATCAAGTCCCGAACATTTCCGGTGACTGCATCAAATCTCTCAATGATCGCTGAAACCTCTGGAAATCTCCCCTGCCCGGAGTCACTGCCGGTCAAGCGTCCGACATCGGGCTCCATAACGATGTAACCACGAGCGCGCAACGTTTCAACATTTGTAACCGTTGCAGCGTCGTTCCACATCTGTGGATGCATCGCAGGGACAATCATGATTGGCACATCCGATGTTAAGACCAAGTTGGTCAGCAGATCATCTGCGCGTCCAGCAGCGATTCGTGCAATTAAATCCGCTGTTGCCGGCGCTATAAGAAAGAAGTCGGTTCGCTCGGCAATTGAGATATGTGCGACCTCATGCGTATTTTCCCAGACTTGGCTTGTAACTGGGCGGCCCGATAGCGCCGCCCACGTAGCAGCACCAACAAAGTTAAGCGATGAGGGTGTTGGTACTACAGTTATGACATATCCGCGATCTTGCAGACGTCGAAGAAGATCACATGCTTTATAGGCCGCGATTCCCGCTCCAACTCCGAGAACAACCTCACGAGCGTTGGCAGACATATGTGGGAAAGAGGCTATTTAAGCCGTTGGTTCGAAATTTTCAATAGTGAGTAAGCCTTCATTGATCTCGCGCAGTGCGATAGATAGCGGCTTTTCATGTACATGCGTCTCAACGAGAGGCCCAACATATTCAAGCAGGCCTTCTCCGAGCTGTGAATAATATGCATTGATCTGACGTGCTCTCTTTGCAGCATAGAGAACGAGGCTGTATTTAGAGCCGCTCTTGTCTAGGAGTTCATCAATCGGTGGATTTGTAATGCCATCCATGCTTTTCCCCGCTCATATCGCCCTGCAACCATGTGGTTAAGAGGTCAATCCTATCAGTTGTTCTACGACCCTCTCGACCTGATCATTAACGATAACGAGGTCAAAGAACGGGGCCGCGGCCAGCTCATCTTGGGCTAACTGCAACCTTTCGGCTCGGCGCTCGGGGTTATCTGTACCGCGACCTTCAAGGCGGGCTACTAACTCCTCCCATGTTGGTGGCTCTAAAAAGACAAGGAGGCAAGCGGGAAGATGTGACTTCACTTGCCGAGCACCATCAATCTCAATCTCAAGCAAGACGTTTCGACCTGCAAGCAGAGCCTCTTCTACCGCTGAACTAGGCGTGCCATATCTACTTCCTGCGAACTCTGCCCACTCTAAAAACTCATCGTTGCGTACTCTTCGAGAAAACTCTTCATCACTAATAAAAAAGTAGTCAACACCGTCATGTTCATTGGCGCGAGGAGATCTAGTTGTCGCTGAAACACTCACCCAGAAATCTCCTGAGGCGCGTAATCTTGCAGCAACGGTGCTTTTGCCGACCCCGCCAGGACCTGAGAGAACAAGGAGTTTGCCTGGCTTTAGCCCGTGAGAGGATTTCATAAACTCGTTCCGTAACTCTTTAATCTGATGACGACCTAATCCGGCAATTCTACGCGTTGGTGAGATATTTAATCGCTCCATCAAGGCAGTAGCACGTATCTTTCCAACACCACTGAGAGCCTCTAAGAGTTCGCGCACTCTCATCTTGGCTACAGCATCTTCATTTGCCGCTATCTCTAGCACCGTATCGATAGAGAACTCGCCGCTCTTAATCTTGGACTTGATATCGGCTCGGCGCTTTCGCGATTGACTCGCCTTTAATAGTGCAGCTGCGCGCTCTTCGGCGGTGAGTATCGGAGGTGCGCCCATGATGGAAATCTAGTCCAATGGCGATGAGATTAGAGTATCTGAGAGCAGATTAGTTCCGTACGCTCACGCATCGCCGTTGCACCTTCACTCCAAGCCGAGGTTATCGGCCGTCCTATAACGACGAGATTTGCCCCTCTATCTATCGCTTCGCGCGGTGTCATAGTCCTCGTCTGATCATCGCTAGATGAGAACTCCGTCGGTCGAACTCCTGGAGTGATGATTGTGATCTCTGGGCCAACACTTTGGCGAATTGCAAGAATTTCAAGTGGAGAACAGACAATTGCCCGCGCCCCACCGCTAACGCAGACTCTAGATAGAGCTACTGCACTATCAAGGGCGTTATCTTTAAAGCCGATGCTTGTTACATCAGATTCAGATAGCGAGGTTAAAATCGTAACGCCCGTAACACATGTAGAGGGTACCGCCTCTACCGCAGCGGCAATCATCGCACTGCCCCCAGATGCATGCACTGTCAAATACTTTGGGCGAAGTGAAGAGATCGCACGGGCGGCACCACTAACAGTGTGAGGGATATCGTGGAGCTTTAAATCTAGAAAGATCTCGCTATCGGTCTCACTTGTAATCGCGCGAACACCCTCATGGCCAAAAGTTAAGAAAAACTCTAATCCTAATTTGTAGACAGATACAAGACCTTGTGTTGCCTTTACCCATTCAATGGCTACCGATAGATCTGAGGTATCCACGGCTAGAACAACAGGTGCCTTCATTTTATTATGCCTCCTCAATACGGTGAGCAAAGCCGATGGCATCACGAAGTGATGTAAAACCCTTGGCCCCTAGAAGCTCTTTCAACTCTTGGACAATAGAGATTAAGGCCATGGGATTGCCAAAACTGGCTGTGCCAATAGAAAGACCAGAGGCACCGGCGGCAATCATCTCGAGTGCATCGCGCCCGTTAGTTATTCCGCCCATTCCCAGGATCGGAACTTTGGGCATCGCTTCGTGAACTTGGTAGACTGCACGAACAGCTATCGGTCTTATAGCAGGACCTGACAAACCGCCTGTTTTACCACCCAGATGTGGACGCATCGTGTCAAGGTTAATTACCATTCCAAGCACGGTGTTTATCAGCGCCAATGCATCTGCTCCGGCATCGACAACACCTCGAGCAATTGAAACTAAATCAGTAACATCGGGAGAGAGTTTTGCAATGATTGGAAGTTCGCCACCAATTGTTCGACGCACACCGTCAATTACTCGACGTGATGCATCGGGATCACAGGCAAATACCAGTCCGCGATTTTCAACATTCGGACATGAGATATTGACTTCAATCGCACTAATTCCAGAAACCGAGCGCAGCTTTCGTGCCAGAGTTGAATACTCTTCAATCGTCTCCCCCGCAATTGAGACGATAATGCGGGCCTTCTGTTCGATTAAATAGGGAATATCTTTAGCGATAAAGGCATCGATTCCTGGGCCTTGAAGTCCGATCGAGTTAAGCATGCCACTCGGAGTTTCAGCCATACGAGGTGTTGGACGGCCAGTACGCGCCTTGCTCATCACTGATTTTGTTACGACACCGCCAAGATCATGGAGAGGGAAAAACTGTGCGAGTTCACGACCAGAGCTTGCGCATCCACTTGCAGTAAAGATTGGATTTGGAAACCAAGCGTTTCCAATTGTTGTTGAGAGATCAACACTCGTCATAAGACTTGACCTAATTTATCCCACTGAACATAGGCGCCATCCATGACAGGCCCATCGATACATGAGCGCAGCATCGACACGGCGCCAGTTTCATCGGCGACGGGAAGCACACATGTCATGCAGATACCAATTCCACAGGCCATCGACTCTTCAACTGCGCATTGGTGAATTACATCGCTCTGGGATGTGATTGCATTAATTGCTGAGAGCATCGCCATTGGTCCACAGGAGTAAATAACTGCGATATCCATATCTTTTATTAATGAGGCGATGGGATCTGTGACTCGACCCATCTGACCCATTGAACCATCCTCGGTATAAATCCGAAGAGAGTTAACTGCGCGCTTACCCTCCATAGGTGCATAAATCTTTCCAGCAGTGCTTGCACCCAGCAACATATCAACTCGACAGCCACGTGCATTTAGAACCTCAGCTAATCCAAATAGAGGCGCCGAACCATATCCCCCACCGACGAGCAAGACCTGTACTGGCTCTGTTGGAATTCCAAATGCAGTACCAAGTGGCACCACGAGATTTAATGTTGCGCCCTCAGGCTGGGCACATAACCATCGACTGCCCTGGCCGTGCGCTGCAACGATGAGCTCCATAGTTCCACCAAATGTGGTGCTTGTAGATACACGCGAGATCGCAAATGCGCGTCGCAGGATCATACCCGATGTCTCACCACCGACACTTATCGCAACAAAGTTGCCTGGTTTACATGCCTGTGCAAGATCACCGATATTTATTATTAACTGGTGGTACTGGCCAACACGCTTGTTGCTTACTATCGTCGCAGTAATCTGTGCGGCATTCTTATTAATCAGCGCCATTTCTAAGCCAGCCACTCTTGCAGTGACTTGATCGAAAGCTCGTGTGATTGTAGAAAACGAATTCCTTCTACAGCAGCGTTAAAGCCGGCAGTCGTAGTGATAATTGGAATCGATCGCTGCACTGCAGCGGTGCGAATGAGCCAGCCATCGGCTCGAACGCCGCGTCCTACTGGTGTATTAATCACTAAATCAATATCCCCCGAGTTAATTATCTCTACGATCGTCGGTTCGCCCATCGGCCCCGTACCATCTGAATTTTTACGAACAGATATGGAAACTACTCCATGTTCGGCCAAAAATCGCGCTGTTCCTTCTGTTGCCAAGATTCTGAAACCTAAACTCGCCAATCCCGCAGCTGCCTCTATCCCTGATGCCTTGTCCTTATCGGCAAGGGATATAAATACCGTGCCGCTCTTTGGCAGTGGACCGAAGGCCTGAATCTGTGACTTTGCATAGCTCTCTCCAAAGCTTGGAGAGATTCCCATGACTTCACCTGTAGATCGCATCTCAGGGCCGAGAATTGCATCGACGCCGCGGCCATCAGTGCGGCGGAATCGGTTCCACGGAAGTACCGCCTCTTTCACCGATATGCCCTTTGCAACGCCATCACCGGATGTGGGCAAGATGCCCTGGCTGCGCAGCTCTGCAATCGATGTTCCCAGTGAGATGCGAGCGGCCGCCTTGGCTAATGCAACACCTGTCGCCTTACTAACAAATGGCACGGTACGTGATGCACGGGGATTAGCCTCTAACACATAAAGTGTGTCTCCAGCTATTGCAAATTGAATATTAATTAGACCGAGGACTCCAACACCCTGAGCAATCTTTGTCGTAGCTAATTTGATCTCTTTTAACTGCGCAGCTGAGATTGTCATGGATGGAAGGACGCAGGCGCTATCACCACTATGAATGCCAGCCTCTTCAATATGCTCCATAACTCCACCTAAGAAGAGCTCGCTACCATCAAAGAGTGCATCGACATCTATTTCGATTGCGCTATCTAAAAAGCGATCGACTAAAACTGGATGATCAGGTGTTATATCGGTGGCCCGTGTAATAAACCCGGCAAGGGCGCTATCGTCGTACACAATCTCCATTCCTCGTCCACCCAAGACAAAGGATGGGCGAACGAGTACGGGATAACCGATGCGGGTAGCGATTGTTATCGCCTCTAACTGCGAGGATGCCATACCAAACTCTGGCGCATTAAGGCCTTGATCTACCAATATCTGACCGAATGCGCCACGCTCTTCAGCTAAGTTAATCGCCTCAGGACTGGTACCTAAAATAGAGACACCGTTAGCCTTTAATCCAGCTGCAAGTCCCAATGGTGTCTGACCGCCAAGCTGGGTTATCACACCAAGAACTGGTCCCGCTAGTGTTTCAGCGTGAATTACCTCCAGCACATCTTCAAGTGTGAGTGGCTCAAAATAAAGACGGTTGCTAGTGTCATAATCAGTTGAAACAGTTTCGGGGTTGCAGTTGATCATTATCGTTTCATAACCTGCAGCACGTAGTGCAAAGGATGCGTGCACGCAGGAATAATCAAACTCAATACCTTGACCTATACGATTAGGGCCACTACCTAAGATAATTACAGCCGGAGTTGTTCGTGGACGTACCTCACTCTCCTCCTCATAACTTGAATAGTGATATGGAGTGAAGGCTTCAAACTCGGCGGCACACGTATCGACGGTTTTATACACCGGGCGGATATTTAAGTGATGCCTAATTCGTCGGACTTCATCCTCAGGAATCCCGCGCAGTGTGGCGATCTGTGCATCTGAAAAGCCTGCACCTTTTGCATCCTTTAAAAGCTCCATACTGAGTTCACCTGGCAGAGCGATGATTGCTGCATGCTCGTTAATTAACTGAATCTGTCGCAAGTACCATGGATCGATTTTGCAGGCTGCAAAGATTTCGTCGATCGTTGCACCTGCCCACAAAGCACGTTGCACCTGCTGCAGCCGATACTCAGTTGGCACGGCTAGGGCCGGTAAAAGCTCCTGTAGTTGATCACCTTGTACTTGCGGCCATGTAAATATCGCCTCTTTGCGCTCCAGTGATCGCAGCGCCTTCATCAACGCCTCCGAAAACGAGCGGCCAATAGCCATCGCCTCTCCCACGCTCTTCATGGTCGTCGTCAGACGTGGGTCGGCATCGGCAAACTTTTCAAAGGCAAATCGCGGTACCTTCACAACTACGTAATCTAAGGTCGGCTCAAAAGAGGCTGGTGTGAGCTTAGTAATATCATTCTGAATCTCATCGAGGGTATAGCCAATTGCTAACTTGGTTGCAATCTTAGCAATAGGAAATCCTGTTGCCTTCGATGCCAAGGCACTCGATCGTGAAACACGTGGATTCATCTCAATAACGATAATCCGACCATTTGCTGGGTTAACGGCAAACTGTATGTTGCATCCTCCAGTATCAACTCCGACCTCGCGGATGATATCTAGAGATAAATTACGCAACATCTGATATTCAACATCGGTCAACGTCATAGCTGGCGCGACGGTTATCGAATCACCGGTGTGAACACCCATTGGATCAATGTTTTCAATACTGCACACAATCACGACATTATCTTTGCGATCGCGCATAACTTCTAGCTCGTACTCTTTCCAACCGATTATTGACTCTTCCAGGAGAACTTCAGAAGTTGGGCTGTGTCGAAGTCCAGCGCCGGCTATCTGTTCCAGCTCCTTGGCATCAAATGCAATACCAGAACCTAAGCCACCCATCGTAAATGAGGGGCGAATAACCACTGGAAAACCCAGTTTCTTTACTCCCTCAACGACATCCTCCATCGTGTGAGCGATAACAGATTGAGCAGATTCGCCGCCAACCTTTGCCACGATCTCACGGAATAGCTCACGATTTTCACCGCGATTGATCGCATCTACATCGGCGCCGATTAAACGTACTGCGTATTTTGCCAAGATTCCTTTATGAAATAGATCAATAGCGGCATTAAGGGCCGTCTGTCCACCAAGAGTTGCCAAAACTGCATCGGGTTTTTCATGAGCGATAATCTTTTCAATCGCATCAGATGTTATAGGTTCAATATAGGTAGCATCAGCAAACTCTGGATCAGTCATAATCGTTGCAGGATTGGAGTTAACAAGAACTACTCGAATCCCCTCTTCGCGAAGCACGCGGCAGGCTTGGGTACCCGAATAATCAAATTCGCATGCCTGGCCTATAACAATAGGTCCGCTACCGATAACGAGAACTGATTTAATCGATGGATCTAATGGCATTAGGCATGCACTTTCTTACTCATCAACTCAATAAAGCGATCAAAGAGATATGCCGCATCGTGCGGTCCAGCGGCAGCTTCGGGATGGTACTGAACAGAGAAAGCTGGACGATCCAATAACTGTAAGCCCTCAACTACTCCATCATTGAGGCTAACATGTGTAACTTCTCCCCTGCCATAAACCGTTGAAAACTCGGTATCGGTAGGTGCTTTGAGTGCAAAGCCATGATTATGCGATGTTATCTCTACAGTGCCCGTGTTTTTATCGATTACCGGTTGGTTTATCCCGCGGTGGCCAAATGTTAGTTTGTAGGTTTCAAATCCCAATGCCCGTCCCAATATCTGGTGCCCAAAACAGATTCCAAAGATAGGGATCTCCTGCAGTAATACTTCTCGCACTAACTCAATCGTGTCCACCATGGTCGCTGGATCACCGGGTCCGTTAGATATAAATACTCCATCTGGGTTAAGCGATGCGATATCTTCAATAGTGGAGTTAAATGGAAGGACATGAACCTCGACTCCACGCTGCGCCAGAGCTTTTGGTGTTGCAGCCTTTATTCCCAGATCAAGTGCGGCTACTACAAACTTTCTCTCTCCAATAGCTGGAACAATGTATGACTGTGGAGTAGAAACATCGGCGACCAAAAACGCACCACTCATCGCCTCTACTTTACGAACCTCTACGACCATTTCTTCTCGGGAGAGATCTAGGCCAGAGAAGATTCCTACACGCATAGCGCCACGATCGCGAAGATGGCGTGTAATTGCACGTGTGTCAACGCTTTGAATACCAACAATATTGTTGGCCATTAATTCGGCCTCTAACGAGTTTTCACTGCGCCAGTTTGATGTAAGTGTCGATGGATTGCGCACAACGAAACCAGCAACCCAGATTTTCGTAGACTCATTATCGGCGCTGTTTACCCCAGTGTTACCAATATGTGGCGCAGTCATAACGACCACCTGCTTATGGTAAGAGGGATCGGTGAGCGTCTCTTGATAGCCAGTCATACCTGTTTGAAATACCGCTTCGCCAAAAGTTTTACCGTTCGCTCCCCAGGATTTTCCCTCGAAAATTCTGCCATCATCTAAGACGAAGAAAGCCTTACTCACCGAGCATCACCGGTCTCAACGAGTGCGCCGTTCATGAGTGTCGGTCTGCCGTTAAAGAATGTATGCGTAATGACACCTGGCAGCTCGTAACCATGGAAAGGGGTGTTACGACTCTTGGATGCCACTAAATCCCTATCGACGGTCCATGATGCGGCAGGGTCGATAATCATTACATTGGCCCGTGCACCGATCTCTAAGTTTCGGCCCTGTTCGACATAGCCCGCGATCTTGGCTGGTGCTGTCGATAATCGATCTGCAACCTGCGTCCAGTTCATAAGCCCTGAATCAACCATTGTTTTTTGAACAATCGAGAGAGCGGTTTCAAGACCTAGCATTCCAAAGGAGGCCTCGCTCCATTCACACTCTTTTGACTCAGTGCTATGTGGGGCGTGATCGGTTGCAACGATATCGATCGTGCCATCGGCTAGAGCCTCACGCAGCGCCATTACATCTTTCTCGGTGCGAAGCGGTGGATTCACTTTAAAAACCGGATTATATGAACGAGCTAACTCATCGGTTAAAAGAAGATGATGCGGGGTGACTTCGGCGCTGACATTGATTCCACGCGCCTTGGCCCAGCGGATTATCTCTACTCCCCCAGCCGTAGTCACATGACAGATGTGTAGTCGAGATTTAACATGATCTACGAGTAAAACATCGCGCGCGATAATCGCCTCTTCTGCAATGGCAGGCCAGCCTTTAAGTCCTAATATTGCAGATACTGCACCCTCATTCATCTGCGAACCAAGGGTTAGCCGTGGCTCTTGCGCATGTTGTGCTATCACTCCATCAAACTTCTTTATATATTCAAGGGCACGACGCATCACTAAAGGATCAAATACGCAGTTGCCATCATCACTAAATACACGAACGCGCGCTATTGAATCTGCCATCGCTCCGATTTCAGAGAGAGCACTACCTTCGAGTCCCTTTGTTACCGCTCCGATTGGAAAGACATCGAGTAAACCCGCCTCTTGACCTAATCGGTAGACCTGCTCAACAACGCCGGCATTATCGGCAACGGGGGATGTATTAGCCATTGCAGAGAGTGCAGTAAAGCCACCTTTGGCTCCAGAGCGCGATCCAGACAGGACAGTTTCTGCATCCTCACGACCTGGTTCGCGCAGATGAGTATGGAGATCAACTAAACCTGGAAGTAGTACCGAGCCTTTCACATCGATCACTGTTGCATCGGCGTCGATGATATTTACAGCACGGTTCTTAATTAAGCCATCGGCTATTAGTACATCACTTTTTGAACCATCTGGGAGTGTTCCATTTTTGAGTAGATATCGATTGGTCGCCATTATTTGCTACCTGCTTCCAAAGGTTGAGCAGCTAGCAAGACATACAAGATGGCCATTCGCACGCTAACACCATTTGCAACCTGTTCAACGATCACAGAACGAGCACCATCGGCGACTTCTGCTGCAATCTCCAGACCACGATTCATTGGACCGGGGTGCATCACTATTGAATCAGGCGACATCAATTTAAGACGGTCGGCATTGAGACCAAAGTAACGGGAGTATTCACGTGCATTAGGAAAGAAGAGATCACTCATGCGCTCTTGCTGAACGCGCAACATCATTACTACATCAACTGTGGCTAGAACTGAATCTAAGTCATACGAAATCTTGACTGGCCAGCTTTCAACACCAACAGGCAAAAGCGTCGGTGGTGCCACCAATGTGACGCTGGCGCCCAAGAGGGTGAGTAGTAGAACATTTGATCTAGCAACACGTGAGTGCAAAACATCACCCACTATTGCTACTCGAATTCCAACTAAATCTGGTGAACCCTTACCGAGATGTTTTCTTATTGTGAAGGCATCGAGTAAGGCTTGGCTGGGATGCTCGTGAGTGCCATCACCAGCATTGATAACACTGCCAAGCATCCATTCCGAGTCAGCTAAACGTTGAGGTGCACCCGATGCACTGTGTCGAATAACGACGGCATCGGCGCCCATAGCCTGCAAGGTAAGGGCAGTATCTTTAAGAGATTCACCTTTGCTCAGACTCGATCCCTTTGCAGAAAAATTAATAACATCGGCCGATAGGCGTTTTGCTGCAGCCTCGAATGAGATCCGCGTACGCGTTGAGTCCTCAGCAAAGAGATTTACGATAGTGCGACCACGTAAGGTGGGAAGTTTCTTAACTGCTCCATCGCTAACGCGAGCTAGTTCGGTAGCAGTATCCAGAATCGAAATCGCATGTGCCTTTGAGAGATCTGAAATCGAGAGTAAGTGGCGCATTAGATGGCCTCAATCAATACTTCATCCACACCATCGATCTCAGTCAACTGCACCTTCACAGATTGCATAATGGAGGTCGGAAGATTCTTTCCTACGAAATCAGCCCTAATCGGAAGTTCGCGGTGGCCTCTATCAACTAGGACAGCTAACTGAACTGTGCGCGGGCGACCGATCTCGCCCAAGGCATCAAGGGCAGCGCGAATAGTGCGTCCAGAGAATAAAACATCATCGATCAAAACTACTTCGCGTCCTTCAATCCCAGTGTTCGGGATCGATGTCGGCATAATCGTCCGTGGTGGACGCATGCGCAGATCATCACGGTGCATGGTGATATCTAGCATCCCAACCGGTATCTCGTGTGCTGCGATCTGACTCATGGTTGCTGCGATTCGCAGAGCTAGGTGGGCCCCCCGCGTTGGAATACCGAGCAGGGTAATCTGATGGGTCGAAGGGTTAGCTTCGAGAATTTCATGGGAAATACGAATCAACGCACGTGAGATATCCGGTGCGGACAGGGCGACGCTCATCTAAATCTCCTTCCCCATCTCTCAGGATGGGTCGTTAAAGGATGCGTCGCAGAGTGTATCACCGAAAGTACATGGGCTGTGGATAAGAGGGTGCTGCTGTTGGTGGCGGGATTTAGCCTAGCTTTATGACAAAACATGAAGAGATCTGTTCACGCATACGTGCACTACGAATCTCTAAAGGCCTCTCGCTAAGCGATGTGGAGATACAGAGCCAGCACAGAATCCGCGCCGTAGTTCTCGGCTCGTATGAGCGAGGCGATCGTTCACTGTCGGTTAAGAGAGCGATTACCATCGCTGATTTTTACGGTGTGCCACTCTCTTATCTATTAGAGCCACCTAACTCATCGCTGGAGCAGCCACTCAGAGTGGTCATCGATCTACGTCGCATTCGCAGCATGATGGCCGATCCGGCGCACATAGCCCGGGGCAATCCTGAGATATCTACGATTCTTAGATTTATCTCTGCAGTCGTTGCAAGGCGAAATGACTGGAACGGTGAAGTGCTCTCTATTCGAGCCGATGATCTAACGGCCCTGGCTATGTCCCTTGGAAAAAAATCTCATGAGATTAAAGAGATGCTAGACCAGAATCAACTCTTGCTGAACGCTAAATAGCTAAGCTCTCTTTGATCGATGAGATACGGCCCAAAACTCCGTGGATAAATCCAGCAGATTCATCTGTCGATAGCTCTTTAGCTAGTGTGAGAGCCTC
>Ga0214919_10007948_pt1 | contig 14172 bp, 13 predicted proteins | sample LL1503_MetaG_FD_177994 | JGI IMG/M metagenome (GOLD analysis project Ga0214919, IMG submission 177994) | Freshwater microbial communities from Lake Lanier, Atlanta, Georgia, United States - LL-1503 | ecosystem: Environmental > Aquatic > Freshwater > Lake | place: USA: Georgia | collected...
TTCAACGTGAGCATGATTTTTTGATAGGTGAATTTAACAACGAAGTACAACGTTGATAAATGTTTAGATTTATTTATTTGGTAGTAATTTAGCAAATGTCGATCAATCCCAGCGACTAAGGAAGCACTGATTAAATAAAAATCAGATATTTCGCGAGTAATGGACCGAAGCTGAGCGCTTGATTTACTTAGCCCCGCGTCGCACAGCTGCGCTGGCCTGCCATAAAATACGCAATCAATCAGCATCTCCGCAGGTCGGTTTAAGGTTGTGGTTATTCGTAGTTCGTATTTTTTGATTTTGAGCTTGCCCCGGAAAGGGGTATTCCATAAGGACATACACACTATTGTAAATGAGGCCCTTGACCAATTTTCATGTTAAGTGTTTCGTGTGTCGTAAACTGGCGCAATGGCTATTTTCTACTCACCAAACCTCAGCCGGTTGGCCCCATGACAACTGCTAGCGCCAGCCTGCTGCTGATTGCGGCCTATTTTCTTTTTTTGCTAATCAGTCTAAAACGACGCGGACAAGTCATTAGCGGACCCTGGCTATTTTTATTACGTAGTTTTTTCCCTAACTGGCGCTTCTATCATGGTCCGGGAAATCAGCCGCGCTTGTTCTGGCGGATTCAAGATGAGAATCAGCAGTGGACCGATTGGCACATGTTCATACCACGCGCTACATTTCATGGGAGCGATTGGTTCCACAACCCGCGCAACAACCTCACATTAGCGAATCAAAATCTAGTCGATCATCTGAGTGCTGACATTATTGCCATGCCCGACGATGGTGATGTACGGGACCTGGTCACCTATCACTTGGTGATGCAGCTAGCGCGCCACCTCATTACGTGTGAGTCGCTAGTACCAGTGCACTACCAGTTTCAACTTCGTTTAGTTCCTGCGTATGTGCCGCCTGACGAAGATATGGCCGTGCTGACTTCACCGACACTGAGCTGGCTGTCATGAATCTTTACCAGACTGTTCGCGCACTCGAGTGCTTGCTGGCGACTAGTTTGTTAATTCAAACACTGGAATTTTTACGGCTCAGCCGCTTTGCTGATGCCCGTTGCGTGTGGTCGTGGCAGATACAACGTGGAGATGTGACTCATACCTCTGTCTTGCTACAAAAAATATTTGACTGGCTCTTTCAAGAGCGCGTGCATCAGGCACATTTGCTACTTCGTTTAGGTGCAGCGGCCAGCTTATTTTTTGGCGTTAGCATGGTCAGCGCCGTCTTTCTTTTTGTGAGCTCACTAATCATACTCATACGCTGGCGCGGCGCATTCAATGGTGGCAGTGATTTCATGACCATGGTGGTATTGACTGGTCTATTGGTCTCTCAACTCGCACAACCTATCGTCGGACCCGTCGTCGCTTGGCGAGCAGGACTTTGGTACATCGCGATTCATTCTATCTCGTCGTATTTTATTTCAGGCACGATTAAGCTTGTTAGCAGCGATTGGCGTAGCGGACGCGTGCTGATACATTTTCTGGATGGTGGATTGTACGGACCCTTATCAGATCACAGTCTACTCAGAAAAAAACCAATCGCTCTAATCGCTTCCTGGTCTTTAATAGGTTGGGAGTGTTTATTTCCACTCGCGCTGGCAGGACCGCAGTGGGCCATGCTCTGGTGCGGTGTAGCCGCCCTGTTTCACTTTTTAGTGTTTCGATTTTTTGGACTTAATCGATTTTTTTGGGCGTGGGCTGCGACTTTCCCAGCGATCATTTACTGCTCAACACAGTGGTAATAACAAGACCACGTTAAAGCTTGCCTTGAGCTGCCATCTCGCATGCATCATTCATCGCGCGCGTCGCAATGTCTTCCAGCCAAGCCAAATCGACTTCGCTATGCGCTTCACAAAAAAACCAAGGCTCGCGTGAATCCGGTTCCAACATCACACCGTAGTCGATCAACTTCCACGCAAAGGCTCGATAGAGATCGCTGTTAGTAATACGCCAATCACGATAATTAGTTGGCACATTCGGTGTGAAATGAATGCCTAGCATTGCAGGTGGGCCCGCAAACGCATACTCAATACCTGCAGCAGTAAATACACGCCCTAATAAATCTTGAATTTGATTGCCGACTCGATTGACGGTGTTGAGCGCATCCGTGTCGGATAAAATTTTTAATGTCGCGTGTGCCGCCGATAACGCAACTAAGTTACCCGTGTAAGTTCCACCATGCACTACACCACCGCGATTTGACCCAACCACGTCCATCACTTCAGCACGACCACCAAACGCAGCAACAGGATAACCATTACCCATGGCCTTGGCATAACTGGTCAAATCGGCATAGATACCGTATAGCTCTTGAGCTCCGCCCTTGGCGACGCGAAAACCAGTTTTTACTTCATCAATAATCAGCATCGAGCCGTGCTCAGTACACAAATCGCGCAAGCGTTGCAACCACGCTTGCGTGGCTGAGATACTGCCAGCATTACCGATAATGGGTTCTAACACGACGCACGCAATTTGCTCACCGCGCTTAGCAAACAGTGCCTCAAGCATCTCGGTATCGTTGAGCACGATCAGATCAACCAGATTACGTGCGGTGGCAGGAATGCCACCACCAAAAGGAATCACCAATGGCGGAATGCTGCCCTTGGGATCCCACTGTTCGATATCGGATTTCCACATCATCTCGTCATACAAGCCGTGAAAGCCGCCTTCGACAATCACAACCCGGTCGCGCTTGGTATATCCACGCGCTGTGCGCACAGCACCCATGACAGCCTCGGTACCCGAATTTGCGAATCGCATCTTCTCTACATTTGGGCACATGGCTTTGATTTGTTTGACGACTTCGGTATCCAACTCAGTCGCAAAACCCGACAAGGTACCGCGTTGAGTAATTTGATCAATCACTGCCTGATCAACACGCTCATCGCGGTAACCCAAAATGATAGGGCCGTAACCCAAACGAAAATCAACGTAACGCTTACCATCACAATCGGTTAGCCAGCATCCCTTGGATGACTCTACGAACACCGTACGATCATCACCCCAATAGCGGTAGTTTTCAGCCACGCCCTGAGGCATGTGCTGATGTGCTTCAGCCATCAGTTGTGATTGACGGGTCATTGGCTTGTTGGATGAATCCATAGCACTCATGATTACTTGGTTGAAGTAGTTAGCTCGCCGTGAGGTGGTCGCAATAACATGCCCACTCTATCTTCCAATAATTTAACCACATGTAGCTCAGCGGCGGATTCACCGTAGGTTTGTGCTGCTTGCTGAAATAATGATTCTACAAATTTACCCATGGTGAGTTCATAGCCCTGACTGCGCGCGATATCATTGATTAAACCCAGATCTTTGCAACACAAAGCCAGCGAAAAACTAGGATCGTAATTACCTGCAAAAATGGACGGCACATCATGTTCAGCCACCCAACTATTACCTGCGCTCGATTTAATCGCTTCCCAAACGATCGGCAAAGGTACACCCGCTTTGGCGCCAAGCATCAGTCCCTCACCGATCGCGGCGGCACTAACAAACCATAATAAATTGGTGAGTAATTTAATGGTGGCGCCATTACCCGGTACGCCAACATGAAAAATTTTCGTACCCAACACATCGAACAGCGGTCGATGTTTTTCAAAAACTGCGATATCACCACCGACAAAAATGGAAAGCCGACCTTCGGCCGCAGCATCAATCGCATTGGTTACAGGCGCTTCTAGAAAATCAATGCCTCGCTGTTGGCAGGTATCGACTAACTCCTTCACCAAATCAACTGCACTAGTGGTGGTATCAATAATGGTGGTACCTGGGCGCAGCGCTGCAATCAAACCGCCTTCACCCAACATAACTTCTCTGACTTGCGGCGGACCAGGCAAAGACGTTATAACGACATCTGCCTGCGATGCGCCTTCAGCCAAACTGGAAACGGTCTTAGCACCGAGCTTAATTAGATTCGTGGTTTTCTCAACGGCTTGGTCAAACACGGTCACGTCGTAACCGGCTTTCACTAAGTTGGCAGCCATGGGATTACCCATGTTTCCTACCCCAACAAAAAACAAACGCGGCTTTAACGCTGCATTCTTACTAGATGCATTCATTGCTTGCTCAGGCCTTACGGAAAGAAATGAAATGACTGTACTGGCCCGCATCGCCCTCATGATGGAAACCATAAGCTCCCACTAATTCACGCGCCTCAGACCAGCTATAGGTACGGTAGTTAATCGTTTGCGCCATCACCACTTCAGCGCTATCAGCGAGATAGTAATGCTTGATAAAACCATGCTGCGCAGGTTCAATTTTTTGCGAATAAATCATGCCATTCGAAACAGGCTTTTCATAATCATGATGCGGGCCTTGAATGCCAAGTAATAACTTGCCACTGGAATTAACATGATTTGACAGACGCGCGAGACCACGATGATTGTCTTCTTCATCGTATAAATGACTAACCAAAAAAGGCTCGTTATCACCATCGATCACAAAATACCAAACGCCACCGTAGGAGAATGCGAGGTCGTAGGTTTTTTTCAGGTCAAACTGCGTAATGTTTTGTAAGGATAGTGAAATGTTTGGGAATTTTTGCAAACGCTCGGATGCAATGGATAACATGGATTCAGTCAAATCCACGCCCATGATCTCGATACTCGGATGATGCCGTCCAAGCTCTTCAAGTATCAAGCCTGTACCACAACCGACTTCAAGCACGCTGTCGAAACTGTTATCCCTGACGATATTTTCAACAATTTTTTTATAATCGTAATACCCCGACGTCATGATCAAATCATAGTACGCGGACATATTTGTGTAATCGCCCATTCCCTTTTTAACTCCCCCTGTAATAACAATCACCTGACAATCAACGCGAAAAAAAACCAGCCACTAACATGCGGCTGGTGCTAGTTTTCAGAGCGGTTAACACTCAGGCAAACTGTAATCGTCACTTTATTGTTTTGACTATTTCGACCGCAGCTTGTTGAGACCCGACTCCGCAAATACCCACTGAAGGTTTCAACAATGGGGCTGAGTTTGGTTGGATTTTGCCGTCGGGTCAATCTCATTGAGTCTTTTTTTCAGTAAGAATATCTATTTAACAATCAATCTCAAACTAATTTGAAATATAGCTTTCAGACAACTGACAAATAAAAAAACCTGCCGCTAACGGCAGGTTTTTAAAATTAACTGACGAATCGAGTCGCGATTATTTTCCTCGCAAACCATCGAAGACATCAGCAAAGCTGGGCTGATTGTGATGACTAATCACGCCGCGGGCGCCTTCAATAACCAACGGTACAGGATAACCTTTCAGCGTACCCACAATCATTTGGTTAATGACATTGTAGACCTGCCCTTCTTCATCAATTATCTGACCCAAGCGGTTAGCCAAGGGATCAAACACACCGTACGCCACGAATACCCCGAGGAAGGTACCTACCAGAGCGCCACCAATCAGCGCACCTAGAACCGGTGGCGGTTGATCAATCGCGCCCATGGTTTTAACCACGCCCAACACGCACGCCACAATACCCAGCGCAGGCAACGCGCCGGCGATAGAAGCGAGTGTGCCTTGATATTTCATCTCATCGTGATGGTGCGTCTTAATCGCATTTTTCATTGCATCATCGACGGCATCCGCATCAAGATTGCCCTGAGCAATTACGACCAGACGCAAGGTGTCACAAATCATATGCACGATGGAATGGTCAGCTGCTAATTTGGGATACTCACCAAAAATCGCAGAAGAATCCGGACCCTCGACGTGAGCTTCTAGCGCTACTGCGCCCTCTTTCTTCATCACATTAAGGAGCTTACCTACCAGCAGAATCAAGTCTAAATAATCCTGAGCACTCCACTTTGGACCCTTGATGCAGCGAACGATACCGCCGAAGGCACCTTTAAAAATGCCCATGCTATTTCCGATCAGCTGAGCGCCGATAGCAGAACCCACAATAATGAAGCCCTCAACCGGAGCGGCCTTAATAATTGGAGCCATTTTGCCGCCCGCCATGATAAAGCCGCCGAAAACGCAGCCAAACACAACGGCCAATCCCACGAAAAATAACATCTGCCTCTCCTTGTGCAAGCCCTCAAGCGCCATTGCGATGCAGGCGCAGGGTATCGATTTGTATATCGACACACACTCCGATAATTCAAGCCCTCAACGGACAGATTACCAATTAATTATTGCAATTGTGAAACAAAGTGAAGAATTACGCCACCCTTATTGCTGATGTGCGGCATAGCGAGCGAAGGAATTGCTATTTTAAAAATAAACACCACATCCCCATGCACTGACCTGTGATGATTTGCAGAACAAAATCCAGCAGACCGCCAATCAACATGGCTGGTACACCCAGATACAGCAAAATGAGCAACCACCCCTTTCCAGTGAGACGCGGACTGGGAACATCGTACCCGAGTATGAGCTCACGGGGAGGTGATTTGAAAAAACGCTTTATCATGCGCTGCCTTTTTTGATTCTTGATTATAGCCACGTCGAAAAACCACTGAACAATTGATGCACATACTCTGGAACCAGATCGATAGACCCGCTTGGGATAAAGCGCACACGCTAGTGGGCGGCGCCCTGCAGCAAGACTGGGCCTATGGCACTAGCCTAACTGTACCCGGCGTCACCTGCCATCGCGCAGAAGTTATTCTTAACGGTGAGCCGGTCGCGCTGGCGCAGTTTATCTGCCGCCGCTATGGCTTTATGTTGAGCGTTGCGCTCTGCACGCGCGGCCCACTCTGGCTGCAGCCTTTACCTGCAGAAGTTCGTGCGGACATCTACAAAGAAATTAAACGTAATTTGCCATTGTCGCGACCGCGTATTGCTCTCTTTTCACCCGACATCACGGATCCTACTGATGCCAGCGTTGCACAACTCATTCGTGTAATGACCGGTTACTCCACCTTGTTAATTGATCTCACACGCCCTAATGAGCAACTACGCGCTGAGCTGGATGCGCGTTGGCGCAATCGTTTAGGGGCCGCAGAAAAATCCGGGCTAACTATCGTCAACGACGAAATCGCACCCGAGTGTGTGAAATGGCTACTCACTGAAGAGCAAACACAGCGCGCGCAGAAATCATTTCATGGTTTACCCGTAACCTTTGTCGAGCGTTACCTACAAGCGGGCACAACCACAAAACAAACGGCTTTGATGCTGCATGCAGAACATCACGGGAAACGCATAGCCGCCATGCTGTTTCTTCTTCATGGAAGCGTCTCAACCTACCACATAGGCTGGGCAGATCAGATGGGGCGTGAAACGAACGCACACAAACTAATACTGTGGCGGGCCTTTGAGATTTTACGCACACGAGGAATCAATACACTCGATATGGGCGGTGTGAATACGCATGACTTGCCAGGCATTTCTCGCTTCAAGCTGGGCATGGGTGGCACGGTCGTGACCTTTGCCGGCATGTTTGTATAGATGCTTATGAGATGCAGAAGCCGTTTTACTTAAAAACAAACGGCGCTTGGTAAATCCATACCGGCTTGCCTTCGACATGCTCGACGTGAGCATAGGGTTGTAATTCCAGTGCCGGAAATTCCAGACTGACTAACCAGCTACCCGACTTCAATTCAGCGACTGCTTTCGCGACGGCGCGCGGCATGGTCTCAGGTCGCTGAAATAAATACACCATGTCATACGTCGACCAATCATCCTTCCACATATCCCCTTGACGAATCCTAGCCCAGGGACACAAAAGACCTGTCAGTACCCGTAATGGCCAGCTCCACTCGGTACCCGCAAGACGAGCGTGCGGATAAGCTGAGCGCAGCGCACGCAAACCATGTCCTAGGCCGCAACCCGCGTCCAGAATGGTGGCACCCTCAGGCAAGCGCACGTGCTCAGAAAGATTAGATAGTGCAGTTGCGGGAGTAGGAAACAGCGGCGCATCACTCCAGGCATTCATGGGGTACACCAAAGCGATGATCACCAAAGGTATCAACCAAGTCCAGCCAGGGATAGATACTCCACCTGATAGCAGCAAGGACAAAGGAAATCCGGCGGCAATCGCCAAGCGTCGCCACGGCGTATTGGCCAGAACACTCGATAGCACGCCCAGCAAAGCGCACGCAGCGATGGCCAACCAGGCATCCCAGCTTGATTGCTGCAAAAATGAAAAAAGCAGCCAACTAGCCGTCCAAACGAGCAGCGCGGGAATCGGCCAACGCAGTAGGTGATTTTTTTTAGTTAACACGTGCGGAATTATAGTCGGGAGCGCTCAGACGTCCATACGACGAACTCACACCAAGACAAGGTATTATTCGGCCAGCTCGCTTTAACAAAGCCTATTTGGGAGATCTACATGAAAGTTAAACAAATTCTCACTGGCGTGGAATTAGTAATTGCCGACCTCGAAGTGGAACTGAATGGCACGCTGCGATCGAACCACACACTATGCGCATTACTTACCGATGATAATCAACGTGAAGTACTGATACCGCTGAACACGCCGGACGGACGTCCGATTTTTATGAACCCTGATAATGCGATTGCCGACACTAGTTCACATTAATTGCTCTACGGATGATCGTATCTAAGGAAACGGACTAAGCCTGAGTTGCCATTCACCGTTGGAGAAAGTGTTAAAGAAAGCGATCGAGTAATCGACGCGACATGCGGTCCAACGCACGCATATCCAACACGCGATACGTCACGCCGTGGCTGTCAGTGACTAACAGTCCGTTTCCGCGCAACCGACGTATATCTTCCTCGCCTTTCAACACAAAGCTACTCATGCCACGGTCGGTACGTACCGACCAAGTGGTTGGCGTTGAAAAAGTAGACACTGAAACAAGTCGCTCTATTACCGGCATAAACTCACGCTGAGCAATTTCGTCTAAAACGAACTTACGGGTTTCAGCATCAAGATCAGTGATCGCAGGAACAAATGCCAGCTCATGGCCCTCAGTACTAACTAAGGACAGATGCTCTCCGGGCGAATCGATAGGAAAGGCCTGAACAGGTATAACGCCAACATGGTGATGACCGAGCTCATCAATAAACACCAAACTACCATGGGCATCTTTCACCAACTGGTGCACATCGGAACGAAAAGGTTTACCGCCATCCTCATCAATCACGATGTCACCTTGGTCAATGGAATATGCACACGCGGTGGTTCTTTATCTTCGGTATCCACATTGCGGGCTTGTGCTTCGTACAAACGCCAGTAAGCACCGCGCGCTTCGATTAACTGATCGTGCGAACCAACTTCGACAATTTCACCGCGGTCCAGCACCACTAAACGATCGGCGCGACGCAAGGTGGACAATCTGTGTGCAATAGCGATGGTGGTACGTCCTTGCACCAAGTTATCCAAGGCTTTTTGAATTTCTTTTTCAGTAGCTGTATCCACGCTCGATGTGGCTTCATCCAACATCAGTATGCGCGGATTAATCAGCAATGCACGTGCAATCGAAATACGTTGACGCTCTCCACCTGATAAACCCTGCCCACGCTCACCAACAATAGAATCATAACCATGACGTAGGCGCAAAATAAATTCATGCGCATGCGCGGCGCGAGCTGCTGCCACAATTTCTGCGCGGGTTGCGTCGGGTTTACCGTAAGCGATATTTTCAGCGATGGTGCCATGAAACAGGAAAGGCTCTTGCAGCACTAATCCAATGTGGCGACGGTAATCTGCCACTGCGTAGCGTCGCACATCGACGCCGTCAACATGAATCCCGCCTTCGTTCACATCGTAAAAACGGCAAATAAGATTAACGAGCGTACTTTTGCCCGAGCCACTATGGCCCACCAAACCAATCATTTCACCGGGTTTGATGTCGAGACTCACACCTTCAAGAATGCGGCGACTGCCATGCCGGAAGCTCACATCCCGAATCGAAATGGCACCCTCAACACGTTTGACTCTGATTGGATTGGTTGGCTCGGGAACGCTGGAACTGTGATCGAGAATATCAAAAATTCGCTTTGCACCGGCGGCCGCTTTTTGCGTGTGAGACACAATACGGCTCATGGAATCAAGTCGACCATAAAAGCGTCCGATGTAGGCGATGAATGCCACTAGCACACCCACCGTTACACCATGATTCATGACCAACCAAATACCAAAGCCCCACACTACCAACAAACCCACTTCAGTCAGCATGGTGACCGTCGGCGCAAACAAACTCCAAGTGCGATTGAGTTTGTCGTTGACATTGAGATTGTGTTGGTTAGCATCACGAAAACGCTGTGATTCACGCGACTCTTGAGCAAAGGCTTTGACAACGCGAATACCAGGAATGGTATCGGCAAGTACATTCGTTACATCGCCCCAGATACGATCAATTTTTTCAAAGCCCGTACGTAAACGATCGCGCACCGAATGAATCATCCAGGCAATTAGAGGCAAGGGTAACAAGGTAATAATCGTCAGCCAGGGATTAATAGAAAACAAAATCACGGCAGTCATAATCAACAACAGCACGTCGGTGGCGAAATCCAGTGCGTGCAAAGAAAGAAATACGCAGATGCGATCCGATTCATTACCAATCCGTGCGATCAGATCGCCGGTACGCTTAGCGCCAAAATATTCTAGGCTGAGCTGCATCAGGTGATCGAAGGTCGCCGTGCGCAAATGCGCGCCAATGCGCTCCGAGACTAAGGCAAGCAGATATGTGCGCCACCAACCCAAAATCCACGCGGTGAGTGCTGCCGCCAACAGACCCGACAGATAAATCAATACATCATGCGTATCGATCTGCTCACCGGTGTGGGTCGGGATCAAAATTTCGTCCATCAGCGGCATAGACAAGTAAGGCGGGACCAAGGTCGCGGCTGTCGCTGCCAAGGTTAAGAAAAATCCTAGCAATAACTGCATTTTGTAAGGCTTGGCGAAACGCCACAAGCGAAACAAAACCCATGTGGACACGGGCTCGAGTAGCTCACGATGGCAGGTTGGACATTCTTCCGTTTCATCAGGAAGTGGCGACTGGCAGCTGGGGCACAGCGCAACACCCTCTTCCTCGGGAATAGCATGACCGGTCTGGCTAGCTTCAAGTCGTTCGTACTGGCGCAGCAGGCGGATCGCTCCGACCTCCTGCTCTAGGGTAAATCGCCAAAGCACAAGACAGCTTTGCGCATCGTGCAAAGACAGCGTTCCCACGCCGGCATGATCACTGTGCTCGAGCTTCATACCGGGCTGCAAAGGCCAGCTGATCCACCGTCCACCAGCTGAATCGCTTATCATTCGCTGATTGGTTAGCAAAACACGGCTGGTTGCAAAGCGCATCTCTGCGTCTAGATCCGGCTCCATCGTGGCAAGAATGGTCTCCCCTTCAAGAAGCTCTGGCTTAGAACGAAGGGTAGCCGTCTGCACAGCGAGAGAGTCAGTGACCGGAATGGATGAAGCGCTTGGCGGCATGTGTTGGGGTTTTAAGGCAGTGAAATTCCGTGGTAATGCAAAATATCAGTCTCGGTTCTCGCACGTTGACCCGACTAGGCTGATCTCATTAGCAACACGAATTGTCGCCGAAGTCAGCCTGCCCGTCCAATAAGCCCTCTATATTAACTTGTGTCCGGCCCGAGCTCTCTATGAACGCCCCCAGCAAAGACGCCCATACCCCTCCCTCGCCACTGGGACTGGAGATCGTAAAAATCACCTACCTCAAGGGTCCCAATATGTGGACCTACACTGAGGCGCTAGAAGCCTGGCTTGATCTGGGCATCTTGGAAGACTGGCCAAGCAACCGAATTCCTGGCTTTGTCGACCGTCTGCTGGCTGTTATGCCGTCAATAGGCGAGCATTTCTGTAGCCCTGGGGTTCCGGGGGGATTCCTGATGCGCTTGCGCGAGGGTACCTGGATGGGTCACATTCTTGAACATATTGTTATTGAATTATTAGAAGCCGCCGGACTCGAGGCGGGCTTTGGTCAGACCCGAGAAACCATACGCTCGGGCTTGTATCGGATGGTGTTTCGGGTGCCGAATGAAAAAATCGGCCGAGTCGCTCTAAAAGCTGGCCATGAGTTACTGCACGCAGTGCTCAACAATACAGAATTCGACATCAAGCCCGCCATCAACGAAATTCGTTATTACATTGATGGTCGCTACCTCGGTCCCAGTACGGCACATATCGTCAAATGTGCCACTAAACGAAAAATACCGCACATACGTCTGAATGAGGGCAACCTAGTTCAGCTAGGCTATGGCGCCCGACAGATCCGTATCTGGACCGCAGAAACTGATCTCACCAGCGCGATTGCTGAGGGAATTGCCGGTGAAAAAAATCTGACCAAAATACTGCTGAAAAGCTGTGGGATACCGGTTCCTAGAGGCGAGATAGTCGATAGTGCGAAGGATGCCTGGTTAGCGGCTGAGGACTTGGGTTTACCCGTAGTGGTTAAACCTACCGACGGTAATCGTGGTCGGGGTGTGACGGTCAATCTATCGAATCAACAAGAAATAGAAAAAGCCTGGCTGCTTGCAAAACAAGAGGGTCGTGAAGTCATCGTTGAAAACTACATCGAAGGTGATGAACATCGCGTATTGGTCGTTGGTGGCAAAGTTGTAGCAGCCTGCCGCGGTGAAACTGCTTGGGTGGTAGGTGATGGGAAATCATCTATCCAGCAACTGGTTGATACTCAGATCAACAATGATCCACGCCGAGGTAACTCTGATATCCACCCGCTTGAAACGATTCAGTTACGCAGCGTTGTGCTGGGTAATTTGGAACGACAAGGTCTGGGCCCAGACTCAGTTCCTGAAAGTGGTCGTCGAGTACTTATATCGGCGAACGGCAATCATTCGATTGACTGCACTGATGATTTGCATCCTGAAGTCGCTCATATTTGCACGCTTGCCGCCAAAGTTGTGGGACTGGATATCGCCGGCATTGATCTCGTCTGCCGCGATATTCGCAAGCCCCTCGCTCAACAAGGTGGCGCGATCGTCGAGGTGAACGCCGGACCCAGCCTATTGATGCACTTAAACCCCGCCAAAGGACAACCGCGTCCGGTGGGAGAATCCATCTTGAATCATTTATTCCCAAACGATACGAACTGCAGCATACCTATCGTTGGCGTGTCGGGTAGTTTGCATAGCAATCAAATTGCGATGGTAGTGGCTTGGCTTCTTCAGCTATCAGGACATCAAGTCGGACTCGCTTGCCACGATGGTTTGTTTGTCGGTCAACGCAAACTGCAAAATCCGGATGACTCAGTGTGGGAATCTGGAAGACGCTTACTCATCAACCGTAATGTTGAGGCTGCCGTTTTTGAAAGCGATCCGATTACGCTGCTGACCGAGGGGCTTCCGTATGATCGCTGCCAAGTAGGTATTGTGACGGACACCCTACCCGTGCCTGGCCTAGATGAGCATCTGATGCCCGAAGCTGAACATCGGTTCAAAATTTTGCGAACACAAGTCGATGTCATTTTGCCTTCAGGCGTTGCCGTTCTTAATGCTGCTGATGCCACCGTGCTTGATATGGCCAAACTCTGCGATGGCGATGTGATCCTCTACGCGATCGATGGTCAACACCCTGCCCTGATTGCGCATCGCGCCGAGGGCAAGCGCACCGTCTTCATGCACGATGACATCGTGGTGCAAGATGATGGCCATCATCGTTTTGAACTCATCGTTAAAAAAGATTTGCCTGATGTGGTTCGTGCGATGCCTGCCGATGTGCTGCTAGCTTCTGCAGGTGCTGGATTAGCGCTCGCGATGGAAGCCGATACGATTGTCACCGGCCTTAAAACATTCGAACCCATACATTCTGTTCATAAGCTCACTGCTTGATACGTAATAGAGACTGAATACATCCATGGAATTGATACAAATTCGAGCCCTCAGAGGCCCTAATCTTTGGAGCCGCTATACCGCTCTTGAAGTCGAGGTGCAATGCACTCCGCAGGAATGCGCACTCGATGCCGTAAATGGTTACATAGAGACGCTGTTGAGTACCTGCCCTGGCATAGGCGCGCTTGGCGCGACAGGTTATCAGGGACCACTCACCGTAGCTCATGCGCTCGAAGCGACGCTGCTGGCATTACAAGCGCAAGCGGGTTGCCCGGTAAGTTTTAGCTGTACGAACGCGACACCAGTTACAGGTCTATTTCAAGTCGTGGTTGAATACAGTGAAGAAGATGTTGGTCGTCTCGCGCTGAAGATGGCTAAAGAGATCGTTGAACATGTGTGGGCTGTCTGCGCTAACTCAAGTAATAAAAAATCAACGGC
>Ga0214919_10007949_pt1 | contig 14171 bp, 13 predicted proteins | sample LL1503_MetaG_FD_177994 | JGI IMG/M metagenome (GOLD analysis project Ga0214919, IMG submission 177994) | Freshwater microbial communities from Lake Lanier, Atlanta, Georgia, United States - LL-1503 | ecosystem: Environmental > Aquatic > Freshwater > Lake | place: USA: Georgia | collected...
GCACAGACTGCTCAGATTAAGCAGATGGAATTAATGATCACACGACTCAGCAAATAAAGGGAAAGAAAATGACACAGACAACGGTAAAGATTCAAGGAATGACATGTGGACACTGTGAGGGACGAGTAAATACAGAACTCGGCAAGATTGCTGGAGTTACAGCCGTTAAAGCAAGTGCCGGTGATAGTCATGCCGTGATTACTTCTGACGGCACAATAGATTCAGAATTAATCTCATAGGCCGTAATTGCTGCGGGTTATCGAGTAGTGCAATAGTTATCTTCTAAAAGATAAATCTGCTTTTTTCATCTCGGCAACCAATATGCGAATGGCATTTGCTCCCATGCCATCAAGCTCTTTAAGTGCGGCAAGTGATATTTTGCGAAGATCGCTCAGCTGAAATAATCCATCATCGATTAATGCTCGACATGCCGGTGCGGCTAAACCAATCTCGCGCCAATGACCATCCACGGCGGCGTATGCATCAAGTGTGTCATCGCTGTTTGTCGCAGCAGAAACTTTTTTAGCTTTTTTCTCAGCCCGGTTAGCAGCCCCTGCGCGCTTTGCTTCTGCGGCCAACTTTTTTGTCTTGGCCGGTGATTGCTTTGCCATTAGAAAAATCCTAACTAGGGCTTATTGATTTAGTGTGCGGGAGAAGGGACTTGAACCCTCACGTCCGAAGACACAGGTTCCTAAGACCTGCGTGTCTGCCATTTCACCACTCCCGCGAAATCCACACACAGTCATCAAGTGCCCCTGCGTGGATAGGTCCCAAGATTAGAGGTAAGTAAGCGATGTATCAAAACGGGTCACATTAGTCTCACCGATACCATGTTGAGGCAACCTCGCTAGAGCGCTGGCGGTAACCTTGCCTAATGTCCTCACAACTAGAGCAGCTGCAGTCAGCAGTCTTAGCTGCAGTGGAGCGTTTAGTGGCAGAAGGCTTATTGGATGGGCAAACCCCAGCCTCTATCGTCTTGGAGCGTCCTAAGAATCGCGACCACGGGGACTATGCAACATCTATAGCTCTGCAGCTAGCAAAAACTGCCGGCAAGAATCCACGCGATATAGCCCAACTTATTGCCGATCAATTACACACCGCAGAATCAATTTCTCGAGTTGATATTGCTGGCCCGGGTTTTATTAACATCACACTAAACCGTGCCAGCCAAGCCGAACTTGTGACCGTGATTCTTAACTCGAGGGCAGATTATGGAAAAGGAAATGCGCTCGCGGGCGTTCGAATAAATCTAGAGTTTATTAGTGCAAATCCAACTGGACCGTTGCACTTAGGCCACACGCGATGGGCCGCAGTCGGTGATGCTCTTGGTCGAGTTCTCAGTGCAGCAGGAGCCGATGTAACTCGTGAATTTTATATTAATGATCGTGGAAACCAGATGGATCTCTTTGGTGCATCGGTTGAAGCGGCAGCGCTCGGAAAAACGATTCCAGAAGATGGATATCAAGGCGCTTACATTTCAGATTTAGCTAAAGAAGTTGTGGCTGCTAATTCTGCTATTACTGCACTTCCAGAAGGCGCGCGCCATGAAGCATTTCGTGAAGCGGCATACGCCGTTCAACTCAAAGATCAACAACGCGTACTCGATACTTTTGGAACGCATTTTGATGTCTGGTTTTCTGAGCGCTCCTTACATGAACAAGGTGCGGTCGAACATGGATTAGAGAGACTACGCAAACAAGGACATGTCTTTGAAGAAGAAGGCGCAGTATGGCTGCGAACAACTGATTTTGGAGACGACAAAGATCGAGTACTAACTAAGTCCGATGGATCACTGACCTATTTCTCATCTGATACTGCTTATTACATCAATAAGCGCGAGCGTGGATTTGATATTTGCATCTATATGTTGGGTGCAGACCATCACGGATATGTTGGCCGCTTGAAGGCAATTGCAGCCTGTGCTGGTGATAATCCTGATTACAACATTCATGTTCTGATTGGACAGTTAGTAAAAATTATGGAGGGCGGAGAAGAGGTTAAACTCTCTAAGCGCGCTGGAACAATTATTACGTTAGAAGAGCTGGTAGAAAAAGTTGGAGTCGATGCCGCTAGATATACATTGATTAGGTATCCCGTAGATACACCTATGGTTATGGATATCGATGTATTGAAGCGCAACACCAATGAAAACCCGGTTTATTATGTTCAATATGCTCACGCACGCATTGCTGCGGTACTTCGTAATGCCGAGGAACTAAAAATTTCGCTAGATGCCAAAGATTTCGATTCAGCCCAGTTATCGCATGATCGCGAAAACGAACTCTTAGGTGTGCTTGCCCAGTTCCCTCGTGTTGTTGCATCAGCGGCAGAGCTTCGCCAGCCACATCGTGTTGCCCGTTATTTAGAGGAGTTAGCGGGGGTCTATCACGGCTTTTACGCGGATTGCCGCGTACTTCCAATGGGCGAAGAAAATCCATCGGCATTACATACGGCCCGACTATTACTGTGTGCATCTACAAAGCAAGTAATTGCTAATGGCTTAGCACTATTGGGTGTCAGTGCACCGGAGAGGATGTAGTCATGTGGTCAGCTAATGTCACACAATCAGAAGAACTCACGATTTCATCTATTACTGCATCCACTCTTGCCAAAGAATTTGGAACTCCTGCATTTATTATGGATCAAGCTGATTTCTATAACCGCGCTCAAGCCTGGGATAGCGCCTTAAAAAGCGCATTTGGTGCGCATGCGGGTCAAGTTTATTACGCTGCAAAAGCATTCATTTGCGTAGAAGTAGCGCGCTGGATTAAAGAAATTGGCATTGGAATCGATGTCTGCACTGGCGGAGAATTAGCTGTTGCTCTTGCTGGTGGAATTGATCCATCGAAGATTGAAGTTCATGGAAATAACAAATCAGTAGCAGAGATTGAAAAAGCAGTGAGTGCAGGAGTCGGCACTATTGTGATTGACTCACTCTTTGAAATTGAACGTGTGGCACAAGCGGCCAAGAAATTTAACGTAGTTCAAGTTGTGCTGCTGCGCCTGACTCCAGGAATTGAAGCACATACACATGAATCAATTGCCACGGCGCATGAAGACGTAAAATTCGGTTTCTCAATTGCCAGTGGTTCGGCGTGGAAAGCGATTGAAGCTACCCGTGCTCATGCATCAATTCAGTTACGTGGTTTTCACGCACACATCGGCTCACAAATCTTAGATACCAACTCTTTTGATGTAAGCGCCGAACGTCTTATTGGATTATTGGCACGCTACCGCGATACCTTTAATGAAGAGTTACCTGAATTAGATTTAGGTGGAGGCTATGGAATCGCTTACTTACCTGGCGATGAAGCTCTTTCACCGACTATCGCCATGAACGCTCTTGCCGCTGCAGTTCAACTCAACTGCGCAAACCATGGACTAACTCATCCGCGAATCTCAATTGAACCTGGCAGAGCAATTGTTGGACCAACAATGTTTACGCTGTATGAAGTCGGAACAGTAAAAGATGTCACGCTAGAAAACGGCAATCACCGTCGCTATATATCTATTGACGGCGGCATGAGCGATAACATTCGTCCTGCCTTATATAGCGCTGAATACACGGCAGTTCTTGCTAATCGCACCAGCGTTGCACCATTGCTCTCCTCTCGCCTCGTAGGAAAACACTGCGAAACTGGAGATATTGTTATTCGAGAAATCGAATTAGCTGGCGATATTTCACCTGGCGATTTATTAGCTACCCCAGCTACGGGTGCATATGGACGAAGCATGGCTAGTAATTACAACCACATGCCCCGTCCGCCAGTTATTGCAGTAAAAGATGGCAAAGCACGTGTAATTCTGCGACGTGAGAGCGAAGCCGATCTATTAGGGCTTGATATTTAACGCCGATACAGGCATCTGTGAAAGAATAACCCGCATGGACGCAGGTTTGAAGACAATCTCAATTGGAATGCTTGGCGCTGGAGTAGTCGGCAGTCAAGTTGCTCGCCTGCTCCAATCCGATGAACAAGAGCTCTCCGAACGCTCAGGTGCACTTCTTGTATTAAAAAAAGTTGGCGTTCGTAGCAATACACCACGCGATGGCATCGATGCATCGATGCTTACTACAGATTTGAATTCAATAGTCACTGATCCTGAGATTAATATCATTATCGAAGTAATGGGTGGCATTGAACCTGCGCGTACTTTAATTTTAGAGGCAATCAAGAATAAGAAATCGGTTATCACTGCAAATAAAGCGCTGCTTGCAACACATGGACATGAACTATTTAATGCCGCAGATGCAGCCAAAGTTGATTTGTATTATGAAGCAGCAGTTGCTGGAGCAATTCCAATTATTCGCTCAATGCGCGAATCATTAGCTGGAGACCAAATCACTCGCGTGATGGGAATTGTTAATGGAACAACTAACTATATTTTGACCAAGATGCATGAAGAAGGTCGTGAGTTTGCCGAAGTTCTTAAAGAGGCTCAAGCATTGGGTTACGCTGAAGCAGACCCAACAAGTGACATCGAGGGCCATGATGCAGCAGCTAAAGCTGCGCTATTAGCCAGTTTGGCATTTCATAGCACGGTGACAATTGATGAGGTTTATTGCGAGGGTATTAGCAATATTTCAATTGATGATGTGCACGCTGCCAAAGCCATGAACTGTGTTATCAAGTTGCTAGCAATTGCAGAGCTCACAGTCAAAGATGAGATCTCAGTTCGGGTTCACCCCGTCATTTTGCCTAATTCGCATCCGCTGGCATCGGTACGTAACGCCTTTAATGCCGTCTATGTTGAGTCTGAGTCGGCAGGGGAGCTGATGTTTTATGGTCGCGGAGCAGGTGGTGCACCTACAGCATCTGCAATCCTGGGTGACTTAGTTGCAGTAACTCGTCACCGCGCATATTCAACTGTTGGATACGGTGAATCAGATTATGCGGATTTAGATATTGCACCGGTCGGTGAAGTTAAATCACAGTATTACGTGCGCTTACATGTAACCGATAAGTCAGGTGTTTTAGCATCCGTTGCCCAAACTTTTGCGAGCGAAGATATGTCGATTCAGACAGTACGTCAATCAGGCATGGGCCAAGATGCAGAGTTAATCGTGATTACGCACCGCGCGACAGAGGCATCGCTTAACGCATGTGTTAAGAAGTTAACTGACATGGCGATAGTAAGTAAAGTTGAATCAGTTATTCGTGTTGAAGGAGCGGTCGCCTAAATGGGAATCTTTGGAGGAAACAAGAAAGGTGCCCATCAATGGCGTGGAGTCATTGAGGAGTACCGCCATCGTTTACCGGTTACTGCTAAAACTCCGATTATTTCACTTCGGGAAGGTGGCACACCACTTATTTATGCATGCAACCTTTCAGAATTACTTGGCAACAACGTGTGGATTAAGTACGAAGGTCTCAATCCAACAGGATCTTTCAAAGATCGCGGAATGACAATGGCAATTTCTAAGGCGGCCGAAGATGGCGCTAAAGCAGTTATCTGCGCATCGACCGGAAATACTTCTGCATCTGCTGCGGCTTATGCAGTGAAAGCTGGAATGACTCCAGCTGTATTGATTCCTAAAGGCAAGATTGCGATGGGTAAATTGGCCCAAGCCGTCATTCATGATTCCACTATTTTGCAAGTAAATGGAAACTTCGATGACTGTTTAACTCTTGCGCGTGAACTCTCAGAGAACTATCCAGTTGCACTTGTTAACTCGGTTAATCCATTTCGAATCGAAGGCCAAAAGACAGCGGCATTTGAGGTAGTAGATATGTTAGGTAATGCCCCAGATATTCATGCGCTGCCAGTGGGTAATGCGGGAAACATCACTGCATATTGGAAGGGCTATAAGGAGTACTTCAAGGATGGAATGTCGTCTGGATTGCCAGCAATGTATGGTTTTCAAGCTGCAGGTGCTGCACCAATTGTTAAGGGCAAGATAGTTAAGAATCCAGACACAATTGCTACTGCAATTCGAATTGGAAATCCAGCGTCGTGGACCCAAGCTGTTGAAGCACGTGATAGCTCGGGTGGAGTAATTGATTCAGTAACAGATAAAGAGATCCTTGCGGCATATCGTTTAATTGCCGCTAAAGAAGGAATCTTCGTTGAACCTTCATCTGCTGCGGGCTTAGCCGGTCTGATTAAATATAAAAAAGCTGGCAAGTTACCTAAGGATAAGACAATTGTTATAACCGTAACTGGGCATGGCTTAAAAGATATTCCTTATGCGCTTGAGAGTGCTAAAAAACCTGTTGTTGTTCCAGTAAATGTTAAAGCTGCCGCCAAGGCTTTAGGTCTTATCTAAAATGAAGCCAACATTTAGAGCGCAATCTATGCAGGTGCAAGTTCCTGCAACCAGCGCTAATTTGGGCCCGGGTTTTGACAGTCTCGGTTTAGCTTTAGGAATGCATGATCGTTATATTGCCCAGATTTTAGATGAAGCAATTATCGATATCGATATTACTGGTGAAGGCGCTGATACATTAGCGCGCAACGAAAAGAATTTAGTTATTAGATCCATGTATGCAGGTTTTGATTTTCTTGGTGGAAGACCTCGAGGAATTGCTCTGCGTGCATTAAATGTGAATCCACATGGACGCGGGCTTGGCTCTTCTGCAAGTGCAATCGTTGGTGGATTAACACTTGCACGCGCACTTGTCCTAGGCGGGTCTGAGCACATGAGTAATGAAGACATGCTGATTTTGGCAAATGAATTAGAGGGTCACCCAGACAATGTTGCCGCTGCAATTAATGGTGGAGCAACAGTTGCTTGGCAAGAGATGCAGTATGGACAAAAAGTAGCGCTTTCAATTCAGCTTGAAGTTGATCCACGTATTAGTGCAGTTGCATTTATTCCCTCTACCTCGGTTGCTACATCTAAAGCACGCAAAATGCTGCCAGAGTCAGTCACTCATGCTGATGCTGTTAAGAATTCAACAAATACAGCCCTACTGGTACATGCTTTGCAACATCGACCTGACTTGCTACACACGGCAACTGAAGATTTCTTGCATCAAAGTTATCGCGCCGAAGCCATGCCTGGCTCATATGCTCTCTTAAAGAAACTGCGCAATGCTGGCGTAGCTGCATTTATTTCCGGAGCGGGGCCAGCTGTTTTGGCACTTCATACCGGGGGATCTGCTGAAGTCGATGAATTAGCCCGTGCCGCTGGTGATAAGTTCGCAACGAGCGCTTTGAGCATTTCGCGCACTGGTGCCAGCCTCATAGGAGGCTAAATTTGGCCTTGAGCCACGAGCACTGCTAACATTTAGACATCTGTTCGGCCCGTTTATTGGGGTCAGTAACACCTACAGATAATCACAGAAGAAACCACCGTCGTTGGGTATATCTAAAAAACCCAAAGGCCAATAGCGAAAAGATACAGATGACAACAGCAGATGAACCCGTTCGTTCACAAAGTCCAGAGCTAGCTGCAATGACCTTGCCCAAGTTAAAGACAGTTGCAACACAACTTGGAGTTGAAGGCGCAGCAAAGATGAAGAAGGACGCACTTGTAGAAGCGATCGCCGATTTACAGGCCAAGAATCGCGAAGCTGCAAAAGCTGAACGCGAAGCACGACGTGAAGCTCGCAATAGCCGCAAGAAAGAGGTTAAGCCAGCGGCTAACCAATCTGTGGATTCAGATGATGATGCAGGTGATGATTCTTCCTCTAATGATCGCGGAAATCGAAATGATCGTTTCGATCGCAATGATCGCTCTCGTGGTCGCAACCGTGACCGTAATAATCGCGATCGCGCACCCCGCGAAGAGCGCGAACCAGTTATTGGTGAGGACGATGTCCTAGTTCCAGTAAGTGGCTTGCTCGATATTTTAGATAGTTATGGCTTTATCCGTACATCGGGTTACTTGCCAGGACCAAATGATGTTTATGTAACGATGCAGCAAGTCCGTAAGAACGGACTTCGTAAAGGTGATGTTGTAACGGGGCAAGTTCGTCAACCTCGTGAGGGCGAAACTAAGCAGAAGTTCAACGCACTTATTACCCTTGAAACCGTTAATGGAATGACACCAGAAGAGGCGCGTAATCGCGTTGAATTTGGCAAATTAACTCCGTTGTATCCACAAGAGCGTTTGCGCCTTGAGACTGAACCAAATATTTTGACAACTCGAGTTATCGATTTGATTGCACCTATTGGTAAGGGTCAACGCGGGCTTATTGTTTCACCACCTAAAGCTGGTAAGACAATGGTCCTACAGTCAATTGCTAATGCGATCACAACTAATAACCCTGAGTGTCACTTAATGGTTGTTTTAGTTGATGAGCGTCCAGAAGAAGTTACAGATATGCAGCGCAGCGTGAAAGGTGAAGTTATTGCTTCAACTTTCGACCGTCCAGCAGATGACCACACAACAATTGCCGAGCTTGCTATTGAGCGCGCAAAGCGTCTTGTAGAACTTGGTCATGACGTAGTTGTTCTTCTCGATTCAATTACTCGTTTAGGTCGTGCATACAACATTGCAGCCCCAGCTTCCGGACGTATCTTGTCCGGTGGCGTTGATTCAGCTGCCTTATATCCACCAAAGAAGTTCTTTGGTGCTGCACGTAATATTGAAGATGGTGGCTCATTAACAATTCTTGCAACAGCACTTGTTGATACAGGTTCTCGCATGGATGAAGTTATCTTCGAAGAGTTCAAGGGAACTGGAAATATGGAGCTCATCCTTGATCGACGTCTTGCAGATAAGCGAATCTTCCCAGCCGTTAACGTTGTTGCATCTGGTACTCGTAAGGAAGAAATCCTTATGGGCTCTGAAGAGCTCAATATTGTTTGGAAACTTCGCCGTGTACTTCATGCGCTAGAACCACAGGCAGCTCTGGAACTTCTCCTTGAGAAGATGAAGGGCACCAAATCCAACGTTGAGTTCTTGATGCAGATTCAGAAGACAACTTCCGGCCCTGATGACAGCAAGTAGATAGGCGTAGATTTCATAAAAGAAGGTCTTTGGCCTACTCTTATCCATGTTAACCAATCCGCTTGGTTCACTGAAGCGATTCAGACCCAGGCACGAAATTAGGGAAGTTTCACAATGAAGCCAGAGATCCACCCAGAGTACAAAGAGACCCAAGTTACTTGTGGTTGCGGTGAGAAGTTTGTTACTCGCTCAACAGTAGCTAGCGGTTCAATCTATGTTGAAGTCTGTTCTGTATGCCACCCGTTCTACACAGGCAAGCAGCGAATCCTTGATACTGGTGGCCGCGTAGCTAAGTTCGAAGAGCGCTTCGGTAAAAAAGCAGAGTCTAAGTAGCTTTCTAAAAAAACCGCATCGCAGCCTTAACGGTTGCGGTCGCGGTTTTTTTATTTCTCGTACCTTAGTTCTATCGATGGAAAGGAGAAGCCAATGACTAATGATCGCTTTGCATCTGCACATGAAATGGTGCGTGAGTACGCCGAATTAGAAGCCAAGATGGCCGACCCTTCCATCCATGAAGATCAAAACAATGCACGCAAACTTGGCCGACGCTATGCCCAACTTGGTCCAGTTGTTGCAGGCTTTAAGGCGTGGAAATCTGCCGAGGAAGATCTAGTTGCAGCGAAAGAGTTAGCGCAAGTTGATGCTGATTTTGCCTCTGAAATTCCAGCTCTTGAAGTAAGTGCGCAAGAGGCAGCTGAAAAGCTTGAGGAGCTATTACTTCCGCGAGATCCTAATGATGACCGAGATGTTATTTTGGAAGTTAAAGCTGGAGCAGGTGGAGATGAATCTGCCATCTTTGCTGGTGATCTACTCCGCATGTACATGCGATATGCGGAAAAGCACAATTGGAAAGTTGAAATTATCGATGCCACAGAAAGTGAAATGGGCGGATATAAAGATATTTCTGTTGGCGTTAAATCTAAGGGCGTTCCGGCTCCTGGTGAGTCACCTTATGCACGCTTGAAATTTGAAGGCGGAGTTCACCGTGTGCAACGTGTGCCAGAAACTGAAAGCCAGGGACGTATTCACACCTCTGCCGCCGGCGTTTTAATCTTGCCGGAGGCCGAAGAAGTAGATGTTGAGTTAAATATGAATGATGTGCGCGTAGACGTCTATCGCTCATCCGGTCCTGGGGGACAGTCAGTTAATACAACCGACTCTGCTGTGCGCTTAACCCATATTCCAACGGGAATTGTAGTTTCATGTCAGAACGAAAAAAGCCAGTTACAGAACAAGGAGTCCGCACTTCGTATTTTGCGAGCTCGCATGTTAGCTGCTGCGCAAGAAGCCCAAGAAGCTGCAGCATCGGCTGAACGCAAAAGCCAGGTACGAACCGTTGATCGGTCTGAGCGAATCCGTACGTATAACTATCCAGAAAATCGCATCAGTGATCACCGCGTCAATTACAAAGCCAATAACTTAGATGCAGTACTCAATGGCGATCTAGATGACATGATTCAAGCGCTTCTGGATGCTGATAAAGCTGCGCGTTTAGCTAATACGAATTAATTTTCTTATGGACATCAAGGCAATTCTGAAGGAAGCTAAATCTCAATTAAATGAATCAGGAATCTCTGAAGTAGACGCCGAGCTTTTATTGGCGCATGTTTTAGGAATCTCGCGTATGGATCTCCATAATTCTGTCCTTGTTGAGAACACAGTCAGTGCATTCAATGACACCGCAATTATTGAAGAACAGTTCTTCGCACTTTTAGACCGCAGGATAAATCATGAACCACTGCAGTATTTAACTGGGGTAGCACCATTTCGTTATTTAGAGTTAGAAGTTGGACCGGGAGTTCTGGTTCCCCGCCCTGAATCAGAGTTATTAGTAGATGCAGTATTGAGGCATATCAACAATATTGCGGGGCCAGTAAGCGTTATTGATTTGGGATCAGGCTCTGGAGCTTTAGCTTTAGCGATAGCTACTGAAGCACCCCATTCACGCGTCATTGCCGTTGAAAAATCAGCTGAGGCAGTTTATTGGTTGAAGAAAAATGTCGCTGTGCATGCCGAAAATGTTCGGGTCGTTGAAGGCGATGTTGTCGAGGTGTTGTCGGGAGTCAAATGCGATGTCGTGATCGCGAACCCACCATATATTCCTGACTCTGCGAGCTTGCCGCGTGATGTCGTTGGGTTTGAGCCCCACGTCGCATTATTTGGCGGCCCAACTGGAATGGAGCTTCCAGCTATTTTTATCACTGCAGCATCTCGATTATTAAAGTCTGGTGGAATTATGGTCATCGAACATACTGAAGAGCAAGGGATTGCTATTGCGAGTGAATTAGCCCTAGATTTTGAAGATATCGCCCTTCATGATGACCTTGTTGGTCGTCCACGGTGGACTAGTGCGGTTAGAAAGTAAATCATGGGCAAAGAGATTGATCTAAAAAAAGGTGAACTCAATCGTCATGTAAGCAAAGCACTTAAAGCAATCTCTGATGGTTACATTATTGCAATTCCGCTAGAACATAGCTATGCATTCGTGTGTGATGCTTTCAAACATGACTCAGTTCGCGCCATGCATGTACTACGTGGAGCTTCATTATTTACTGCAGCACAAGTTTTAGTAGGAAATACTAAAACCGCCCAAGGTGTAGTCCGAGAAGTAACTCCAGAGATTTCAGGGCTCATGAAAAAGTTTTGGCCTGGGATGCTCTCAATGAATCTTCGCCCACAAACTGGCTTGAGTTGGGATTTAGGCGATGACAATCAGCTGGATCGAGTCAGCATTCGTGTCCCAAAAAGTAAATTTGCAAAGGCACTTGTCACAGAGAGCGGACCTTTAGCCGTCGCCAGCGCAGTACGAGTTGGTCGGCCTACACCGAGAGAGCTCAATGATATTTTCGTACGTGACTCAGATTTAGCGTTTCAATTCAACAACGGGCTTCTTCGCAAAGGCCCTGCAACTACCGTCGTTGAAGCCGGTAACGAAGGCGTGAGAGTCCTTCGAGTCGGCGCAATCTCTCTAGAGGCGATTCAAGAAATCGCACCTGGAGCGACTGGACTATAGGATTAGGCCATGTCTACTTTCTATGGCCCAGATTTTGAACTCTTAACGCACCAAGATCCAGAGATTGCTGCAGTAGTTTTATCTGAGCTGAAGCGTCAACAGACAAATCTGCAGCTGATTGCTTCAGAGAACTTCACCTCGCGCGCAGTCTTAGCCACTATGGGTTCAACATTGTCGAATAAGTATGCCGAAGGTTATCCAGGCAAGCGTTATTACGGCGGATGTGAAGAAGTAGATAAAGCTGAATACCTTGCGATTGATCGTGCAAAGAGTTTGTTTGGTGCAGATCATGCAAATGTTCAACCTCATTCTGGAGCAAGTGCAAACATTGCGGTCTATCAAGCGTTCACTAAGCCTGGCGATACCGTTTTAGCTATGTCTTTGCCACATGGTGGGCACTTAACTCATGGCTCTTCAGTTAATTTTTCTGGAAAGTGGTTTAACGTCGAGTCTTACGGTGTACGCGCCGATAATGAACTTATTGATTATGACGAACTACGAGATAAAGCGATTGCCACACAACCAAAGATGATTTGTTCTGGCGCCACCGCCTATCCGTCGCTCATTGATTTTGAAAAAATTCGTTCGATTTGTGATGAAGTTGGTGCAATCATGTGGGTAGATGCTGCGCACTTCATCGGTCTTGTTGCTGGAAAAGCTATTCCATCACCTGTTCCTTATGCTGACGTAGTTTCATTCACAACGCATAAAGTTTTACGTGGCCCTCGCGGCGGAATGATTTTAGCTAAGGCAGAACATGCAGCAGCAATTGATAAGTCAGTCTTTCCTGGGATGCAAGGCGGACCGATTATGTCGGCGGTAGCGGGTAAGGCAGTGGCACTTGCTGAGTGCGCAACTCCGGCTTATCAAAAGTATGCCAAAGATGTAATTATTAACGCTCAAGCCTTAGCCGCAGCTTTGGAAGCTGAAGGAATGCGCGCTGTTTCTGGTGGCACTCAAACACACCTTGCGCTCATGGATATTCGTGCCACAGGGGTAACTGGAAAAGTTGCTGATGAACGATGCGGAGCAGCAGGAATAGTCATGAATAAAAATTCAATTCCGTATGACCCTGAAAAGCCTGGAATCACAAGCGGTATTCGTGTTGGCTCGCCAGCAACGACAACGCAGGGAATGGGTGTCGCCGAAATGAAGCAGATTGCCTCACTGATTGCACGTGCTCTCGCAACTGATGATGCTAGCGCTCATGCAGCAATCAAAACCGAGGTACATGCATTGACAGCTCAATTTCCTATCTATCAGGCCTAATTAATGCGTGAATATTTAGTAACGCTGCTAATTTCGGCAGCGCTGTGCTATCTCATCACTCCGCTAGTCCGAACACAAGCAATTCGATTTGGGGCAGTAGCTCAAATTCGAGGTAGAGATATTCACACAACTCCAACTGCCCGTTGGGGTGGAGTAGCAATGTGGCTGGCTATGTCAATCACTTTCATGATTGTTAACCACCTACCGCTTGTAGGTAAGTCTTTTGGCCACGAAGCCCAAGGCATTTTTGTCGCATCGACAACTATTGTTTTGTTGGGAATGGCCGATGATCGTTTTCAGCTAGATGCGCTTACTAAATTAACTGGTCAAGTTTTCGTTGCGGGAATTTTATTAATGTATGGAATACAGATACTTTGGTTGCCAATTAATGGCGTTATAACCTTGCCACCGAGCATTGGCCAACTCGTCACTGTTCTTATTGTTGTAATCACCATAAATGCCGTCAACTTTATTGATGGCATGGACGGCTTGGCTGCTGGAATAGTTGCAATCGCAGGTATCGCATTCTTTGCTTTTGCATACTTACTTGCAGTTGACTATGGATTTAGCCGTGCAGGTGCACCTTCACTCATAACAGCAGTTTTAGTCGGCATTTGTATTGGATTTTTACCTCATAACGCACACCCAGCAAGGATATTTATGGGGGATAGCGGCTCTATGTTGCTCGGTCTTTTACTGGCATCTGCAGCAATTACATTAACTGGACAAGTTGATCCGAATGCAATCTCGGCCGAGTCAAGTGGACCGACGTTGCTGCCATTACTTTTACCTTTTGCAGTCTTAGCGATTCCTTTAGCGGATTTACTTCTTGCTGTTGGCCGTCGTGTGAAAGCTGGTCGATCTCCATTTGCACCTGATAATGAACATTTACATCACCGAATAATGAGTGCGGGAAATTCTCAACTCAAAACTGCTTTTATTTTGTACATGTGGACTGCAACTATCGCATTTCCTGTGACAGTTTTAGCTTTT
>Ga0214919_10007951_pt1 | contig 14166 bp, 11 predicted proteins | sample LL1503_MetaG_FD_177994 | JGI IMG/M metagenome (GOLD analysis project Ga0214919, IMG submission 177994) | Freshwater microbial communities from Lake Lanier, Atlanta, Georgia, United States - LL-1503 | ecosystem: Environmental > Aquatic > Freshwater > Lake | place: USA: Georgia | collected...
TGCCGTTTTCGAGCTGGTTGATGGTGGCGCGAGACAGCCCACTCAATCCGGCCAAAGCGGTTTGTGTCAACCCCATGTCCGCGCGACGGGTGCGCACAGCGGAACTGAACTCGTTGATCGCAGACATAGCGAAATTCTAGTGGCCAAGGCTAGTTTGTCAAATATATTCGACAATCGATTTGACAAATTACCCTATTGAGCACCTTGTGCTCGTGCGATCTGACCCCCTCAGCCCACCGCCCGCAGCGTGATCGCCATGCCGCCCAGTACCGCGTTGCCCGACAGCGGGTCGCGCCACTGGTCGTCGAGCAGGGCGTTGAGGTTGGCGCCGGGGCGTTGGGCGGCCAGCTGCAGCCGGGTGCCGGGCTGGTCATGGCCCCAGCCGTGCGGCAGGCTCACCACGCCGGGCATCATCTCGGCGCTGATCTCCACCTGCGCTTGCACACTGCGTGGCCCTTGGCCGGTTTGGCTGCTGATCTCGGCCAGGGCGCCATCCTGCAGGCCCAGGCGGGCCGCGTCGCCAGGGTGAACCAGCGCGGTGCAGCGCATCGGGCCCTTGGCCAGCACCGGCAGGTTGTGCATCCAGCTGTTGTTGCTGCGCACGTCGCGCCGGCCGATGATCACCAGCTCGGGTGCGGGCCGCGCCAGGTCGGCCACGGCGCGCTTCAAGTCAGCCAGCAGACTGGGCGGCGCCAGTTCGATTTTGCCGCTGGGGGTGCGCAGCATCTCGGGAATTCGCGGCTGCAACTCGCCCAGGTCAATGCCGCCGCTGGGGTTGGCTGCCATCACCTTGGCCAGCGTCAGGCCCTCGGGCCGGGCGCCAAAGCCTTCACCAAACCCTTCACCATAGGGGCCGCTGCGCAGGGCGGCGTCCAGCATGCGTTGCGGCCCGCGCAGACCCTGGGTGGCCTGCAAAACAGCTTCCGTCTGGGCGCCGTACAGTCGCTGCGCCTCGTCGGCAAACTGCGCGTCGTCCAGGGCGCTGGCGTCCTGATGGTCGCCTTGTCCACGGGCGATGGCAGCCAGCCGCAGCAGGGTTTCCCATTCTTCGGGCTGGCCAGGGGCGCGCTCAAACACTGGCGGGCTGTAGCGCGCGTGGTTACGCCAGGACAGCTGCGGAAACGCCAGGTCATAGTGCATGTCTTCCAGTGGCGAGGGGCCGGGCAGAATCACATCGGCGTGGCGCGTGGTCTCGTTCAGGTAAATGTCCATGCTGACCATGAAGTCCAGCGAGGCCAGCGCCTGCGCCAGGCGCGGCCCGTCGGGGCTGGACAGCACCGGGTTGGTGGCGATGGTGATCAGCGCCCGCACCTGGCCCGGCCCGGCCGTCTCGATCTCTTCGGCCAGGCAGGTGATGGGCAGCTCGCCCATCACCTCGGGCGCGCCGCTGACTCGCGCGTGGTGGCGGCCGGTGGCAATGCCCTTGCCACTGCCGTGCCGGCCCATGGTGTTGGAGCCGAAGGCGGCCGGCTTGGCAAACATGGCGCCGCCAGGCGTATCTAGGTGCCCGGTGAGCGCATTGAGCACATCCACCAGCCAACTCGCCAGCGTGCCGTATTCCTGGGTGCAGGTGCCGATGCGTGCATAAACCGCCGCGCGTGGCGTCTCGGCCAGGGTGCGGGCCAACGCCCGAATGGTGTCGGCGCTGATGCCGCAGCGCGCCGCTACCGCCTCGGGCGTGAAGGGTGCTACCGCCTGCCCGACCTCGGCCACACCGGCCACCCAGTCGGCCACCGTGCCCAGACGCACCAGCTGCTCGGCAAAAAGGGTTTGCACCAAGGCGGCCAGCAAAAACACGTCGGCGCCGGGGCGGATGAAATGGTGGGCGTCGGCTATTGCCGCGGTTTCTGTGCGACGCGGATCGATCACGATCAGCCGGCCGCCGCGGGCCTGCATAGCCCGGGCCTTGCCCTTGAAGTCAGGCACGGTCCACATGCTGCCGTTGCTGGCCAGCGGGTTGGCGCCAATCACCAGCAGCAGGTCGGTGCGCACAAGGTCGGGCAGGGCCACCGACAGCCAGTGGCCGAACATCAGCCCACTGGCGAGCTGCTTGGGCATCTGGTCCAGCGTGCTGGCAGAAAACACGTTTTTGCTGCCCAGCGCCCGGGCCAGCTTGCCAAAGTAGCCCACCAGGCCGATCTTGTGTGCCGCCGGGTTGCCCACCACCACCGCGGTGGCATTGCGTCCGTGCAGGGCGATCACTGGCGGCAACCGGCGTTCGATCTCGGCAAAGGCCTCGTCCCAGCTGGCCGGCACATGCACGCCGTTGCGTTTGATCAGCGGTGTGCGCAGCCGGTCGGGGTCTTCGTGCAGGTCTTTCAGCGCCACGCCCTTGGGGCAGATGTAACCGGCGCTGAACACGTCCTGCGCATCGCCCCGGATGCTGGTAATGCGGCCCTGCTGCACCTTGATCTCCAACCCGCAACAGGCTTCACACAGCGGGCAGATACGGTGGTGGGTGGTGTCGGTCATGCGAGCCTCGGGGTGCTGGGTTCAGGTCGATGACTGTGACACAAAACAGGCGGTCAATGCCGGCAGGCTGGAATCAATGCGACACCGCTTGAGTTCGGGTATCGCCCGCTGGCCCGCTATGCTTGCCACTCTAAAGAGGAAAAGAACCACCATGACTCCACTGCGCATCGCCGTACTGGGCGCCGGCCTGATTGGCCGCCGCCACATCCAGACCATTCTTGCCATGCCGGAGGTGGCCGAGTTGGTGGCCGTGGCCGACCCGGTGGTTGACCCGGCTGGGCTTGATGTTGGCGCAGCAGCCTGGTTTGGCGATGCGCAGGAGATGCTGGACCGTGTCAAACCCGAAGCGGTGATCATCGCCACCCCCAACGCCCTGCACCTGCAGCAGGGCCAGTGGTGCTGCGAGCGCGGCATTCACTTTTTGATGGAAAAACCGGTGACCGTGACCTTGGACGAAGCAGCGACCTTGGTGCAGGCGGTGCGCCAGAGCGGCGTCAAGACGCTGGTCGGGCACCACCGCCGCTACCTGGGCGTGGTGCAGCAGGCCAAGCAATGGCTGGCCGACGGTCGGCTGGGGCGGCTGGTGGTTGCCTCGGTGGTGTGGGCCACGCGCAAGCCGGACGACTACTTTCAGACGGCCTGGCGCACCCAGCCCGGTGGCGGGCCGCTGCTGATCAACGCCATTCACGAGATCGACATGCTGCGCCACCTGTGCGGCGACATCCATGCGGTGAGTGGTGTCAAGAGCCATGCCAACCGTGGCTTTGCGGTGGAAGACACGGCGGCCGCGGTGTTTGAGTTTGACAACGGCTGCCTGGGCACCCTGGCCTGCACCGACGCCGGCCTGTCGCCCTGGACCATAGAGCAGGGCAGTGGCGAGAACCCGGCCTTTGGCTACACCGGGCAAAGTGCCTACCGCCTGATCGGTACCGAAGGCAGTCTGGAGCTGCCGGTGTTGCGCGCCTGGAGCCCCCGCGTGGCCGGCGAAGCGGCATGGGACAAACCGATTGTGGGCGACCCGCTGCTGCCCAAGGTGCAAGACCCCTACCAGGTGCAGCTCAGCCACTTCCAGCGACTGGTGCGGCTGGACGAGCCCCCGGTGGTCTCGGTGCTGGACGGCGCTCGCACCCTGGCCGCTACCCTGGCGGTGGCCGAATCCAGCCAGACGCAGGCGCGTTGCGTGCCCCGGGCGTTTTAGGCCGCGGTGGCGCGGCGCGGCAACTGGGCCACAGCGCCATCATGCAACCCGCCATAATTGACCGGGCCAACTGGGTGCTCCACCACAGGCTGGCAATTGTCATGGGAGACACTGACCGATGGTCATCACAACATTCCGCGCCAAGCAGGCGCTTCGGCACTGCCGCTGCCATGGCCTCGGCCAGCTGAGGTAGACCACCATGCAATGGATCGCCCCTTCCGAAAAAGACAGCGCCACCACCACGCTCGAGGCGCGCCTGTGGGATGCTGCCGACCAGCTCCGCGCCAATTCAGACCTCAAAGCCCAGCAATACTCCGGCCCCATCCTGGGCCTGATCTTTCTGCGCTTTGCCGAAGTACGGTTTGCTGCGCTGCGCGCCCGGCTCGAAGCCGCTGGCAGCACCAATCGCCGAGGCAGCCGCGTGGATGACCCCACCGCCTACCAAGCGATGAGCGTGCTCTACCTCAGCCCCGAGGCACGCTTTGACTACCTGCTGACACTGCCCGAGTCAGCGGACATTGGCGCCAAGGTGAATGCCGCCATGCGCGACATTGAGCAGCACAACCCCACTTTGGCCGGTGTGTTGCCCAAGACCTTCAACCTGTTCACCAGCACCCTGCTCAAAGAGCTGCTGAAAAAAGTGTCCGAGATACCCGCCACCTTGGATTTTGATGCTTTCGGGCGCATTTACGAATACTTTCTGGGCGAATTTGCCATGACCGAGGGCCAGGGCGGCGGCGAGTTTTACACGCCGTCCAGCATCGTGCGCCTGCTGACTGAAATCATCGAGCCCTACCATGGCCGCATTTTGGACCCGGCCTGTGGGTCGGGCGGCATGTTTGTGCAGTCTGCCCGCTTTGTGGCCGAACACCAAAAGAACCCGGCGGCCGAGCTGGCCATCTGCGGCGTGGAAAAGACCGACGAAACCGGCCGGCTGTGCCGCCTCAACCTGGCGGTGCACGGCCTGGAGGGCCAGATACGGCACGGTGGCAACCTCAACAGCTATTACGACGACCCGCACAAGGCCACCGGCCAGTTTGACTTTGTTCTGGCCAACCCGCCGTTCAACGTGAATGCGGTGGACAAAGAGCGCTTGGCCGACATGGTGGGCGTTGGCAGGCGCTTTCCGTTTGGCGTGCCGCGCACCGACAACGCCAACTACCTCTGGATTCAGCTTTTCTACTCTTCCCTGAACGCAAAAGGCCGCGCCGGTTTCGTCATGGCCAATTCGGCGTCCGACGCCCGCAGCTCAGAGCAGGCCCTCCGCCAACAACTGATTGAGGCCAGGGCGGTGGACGTGATGGTGGCCGTCGGCCCTAATATGTTCTACACAGTCACCCTGCCGGTCACGCTGTGGTTTCTGGACCGTGGCAAAGCCAAGACAAAGCGCGCCGACACCGTGCTCTTCATCGACGCCCGCCACATCTACCGGCAAGTGGACCGCGCCCACCGTAACTGGACGGATGCACAAATCGGCTTCATCGCCAACCTGGTGCGCCTGTACCGGGGCGAAGCCCTGGACACCACCTTTGGTGGCGATGCTGCCGCGGCCAAGATCAACGAGGTGTTTGGCAACACACCCGGCTATGCTGATGTGGCCGGGCTATGCAGAGCGGCCACGCTGCAAGAAATCGAGCTACAGGGCTGGTCTCTGAACCCCGGGCGCTATGTGGGTGTTGTGGCCGGTGAGGATGTCAGTGATGAAGACTTCAATGAACAGCTTGTTGCGTTGAATGAAGAGTTGGAAGTGCTGAACACTCAGGCGCTGGAGTTGCAAACCCGTATCGCGCAAAATGTCGCATCGATATTGTCATAAAGGACTTTCCATGAATATCGAAACCATTGAACACACCGTCTTGAATTTACCCATGCAACAACGCGCCGAACTGGCGCACAAGTTACTGCTCAGTCTGGAAGATCAAGACGAGGATGAGATCGCCGAGGCATGGAGAGTCGAAGCGCTTCGTCGCTCGGCAGAAATTGACAACGGATCAGTTAAAACTATTTCTGCCGAAGAAGCCAGTGCTGGGGTGCGCTTGCTATTGAAATGAATTATCAGTTTCACCCAAATGCGTTTGACGAGCATCATGACAGCGTCGCCTATTACCAAAGCCGTTTGCCCGGTTTGGGCGCGGACTACATTGTCGAATTCGATGCCGTTATGGCGCGAATTTGCCGAAACCCCAGCATGTACCCGACGATCGTCGATCCTGAAATTCACCGGGCTGGATTAAAGCGTTTCCCCTTCCATGTCATCTATCGCGAAATGCCCGCGCTAATCATGGTGCTCGCCGTGGCGCACGAACGGCGGCGTCCCGGCTATTGGGCGGGGCGGGTTGAGAAATGACCATGGCGCTCTCAGAGAAACTGAAACAGACCATTGCCGTGAATGTCGCTGGAATTCTGGGGGCATGAGGATGGCCCCGAGCAAATGGGCGCCGCTGCGACTTGACGAACTTGGCTTCCTTGGACGAGGAAAGTCTCGGCATCGGCCGAGAAACGACGCGAACCTTTACGGTGGATCGTATCCATTTATCCAAACGGCTGATGTCATGGCTGCCGACCCATACATTACAACCTATTCTCAGACCTACAGTGAGTTTGGATTCCAGCAAAGTAAGTTGTGGCAGCCAGAAACACTTTGCATGACCATCGCAGGCGCAAATACTGCTAGGACAGCTATCCTCAAAATTGAGGCGTGCTTCCCAGACAGCATTGTTGGCTTTGTCCCCGACAAATCAAAATCAGACCTCCACTTCATCAAATATTCACTGGACCTGATGCGGGATCGATTTATGTCAGTAAGTCGTGGGGCAACTCAAGACAACCTAGGCTTGGACAAGATACTGTCATTCCCAATTCTCGCGCCGACGGTAGAAGAACAGCGCCGCATTGGGGCAATCTTCGCCGCCTACGACGAACTGATCGAAAACAGCCAACGACGCATCAAGATTCTGGAGACTATGGCCCGTGGTCTTTACCGCGAGTGGTTCGTCCACTTCCGCTTTCCCGGCCATGAAAACCATCAGCGTGTGGCTTCGGCGTTGGGGGAGATTCCGGAGGGGTGGGAGGTGAGGAAGCTGAAGGATGTTTGCCGTCTCACGATGGGTCAGTCGCCAAAGTCAGAGTTTTACAACCAGGTCGGTGATGGGGTTCCTTTCCACCAAGGCGTTACAGATTTTGGTGATCGATTTCCGACAGACCGATTGTTCTGTACTGCAGCGGGCCGTATTGCAGAGACAGGCGACATCTTGTTTAGCGTGCGCGCACCCGTCGGACGAATGAACATAGCAAACAAGAAAATCATCTTGGGGCGAGGATTGTCGGCAATTCGTTACAACGAAGGCAGTCAAGCATTTCTATGGGAGCAACTCCGCAACCGCTTCACCAAAGACGACATGATGGGCAACGGTGCCATCTTTGCTTCAGTGACGAAAGACGACATGCAAGGCATTGAGTTGGTTTGCCCAACGCAATCGGTAGTTGAAGCCGCAACCAAGCACTTCGAGCCGCTTCACTCGGAAATCGGAACACTCAGCCAACAGATCCTAAACGTCCGCCGTACCCGCGCCCTGCTGCTACCGCGCCTGCTCTCCGGCCAGATCAACGTCGAGGCTCCATGATTCCCCGCCCTGACCAGACTCCGATCTACCACATCACGGATGTGGAGAACCTGCCCGGCATCCTGGCGGTTGGTGGTCTGCGTGCCGATGCGGCTATGGCGCAGCACAACCCAACGGTAATTGGTTATGAACACATCAAGCAGCGCCGCATGACCGAGATTCGGGTGGCCTGCTGCGGCAACCGGTTTGTGGGCGAATTTGTGCCCTTCTATTTTTGCCCGCGTTCGCCGATGCTCTACACCATCAACATTGGAAAAACAGGTCGTCTCCCCGGCTGTCAGCGAACCATCATTCATCTGGTTGGCACCGTCGCGTCTGGCATCGCCCAAAGCAGAGCCTGGGCCATCAGTGATGGCAATGCGGGTGCGTTCCACACCGCGTATTCATCAGACTTGGCCGCCCTTGCAGGGCTGGATTGGGCAGCGATCCGCGCCACCCAGTGGCAAGGTAAAACGCATCAAAAGTCTGCCGAGTTCCTAACGGCAGATTTCTTTGACTGGTCGGGCTTCCATGCAGTGGGTTGCCACAACGCCGAGGTGGTCCAACAGGTGCAAAATATGCTGGCAAACCACGCCCATCGCCCCACCGTGCGCGTGGAGCCTAACTGGTACTACTGAACATGATCGAAACCACCGAAGGCAACCTGCTGAATGCGCCTGTTGAGGCACTGGTGAACACCGTCAACACGGTGGGCATCATGGGCAAGGGCATCGCGCTGCAATTCAAACAAGCCTACCCACAAATGTTCCGTGCCTATGAAAATGCCTGCAAGGCGGGTGATGTGCAACTGGGCAAGGTGCATGTGGTTGACATGGGCGGCTTGGTGGGTGGCCCGCGCTGGATCATCAACTTCCCCACCAAAGGGCATTGGCGTGCTGGCAGCCGCAAGGCGGACATTGAAACGGGTTTGCAAGACTTGGTGGGTACCATCAAGCGTTTGAATATTCGCTCCATTGCGGTGCCTCCGCTGGGTTGTGGCCATGGCGGGCTGGATTGGGCTGAAGTGCGGCCCCTGATCGAATCGGCGCTGGGCGACTTGCCTGATTTACGCGTGTTGGTGTTTGCCCCCGGCGCAACGCCGGCGGCGGAATGCATGCCCAACCGCACCGAGCGCCCCAAGATGACAATTGGCCAAGCCGCGTTAATTGCGCTGATGGACCGCTACTTAAAGGGTTTGCTCGACCCGTTTGTGAGCCTGTTGGAAATTCACAAGCTGATGTATTTTTTGCAGGCCGCTGGCCAGCCCCTGCGTTTGCAATATGAAGCCAAGGAGTTTGGCCCCTACGCAAAGAACTTGCGGCAGGTTTTGATTCGACTGGAGAGCCATTACACCCAAGGCTACGGCGACGGCAAAGATTCGCCCACAAAAGCCATCGAGTTGTTGCCCGGTGCGGTGGATGAGGCGCAGGCATTCTTGCAAGAAGATGCCCTGATCCGCCAGCGAATGGAACGTGTCACCGATCTGATCGAAGGCTACGAAGACCCTGTTGGCTTGGAGTTGCTGAGTTCGGTGCATTGGGTGATGTGCCACAACCCCGAGGCCATGCTGTCCCCCGAGGCGGCTGCTGGCGCCGTGCAGGAATGGAATGCCCGCAAACGCCGCACGCTCAAGCACGAGCAACTGACCAAGGCGTGGCAACACCTGTCCAGCAAAGGCTGGGCTTCCGCCGAAGCAATGGCGTAAGCCACAGACGCACGTATTGATGGCCCACGCTTACACCGAAGACAAGCTCGTAGGCCCAGCGGGTGGTAGAGCGTGCGGCCGAGTTCGAACGTCATACGCACCAGCCCCCCGCAAATACACACCAGCTGCCCAACAATACACACCAGCTAACGCCAGATGCACACCAGCTGGTGGCGATCCTTCCAGAAATACTGCGGGCAAGGATTCCCGGCATCGGCACCAAGCTTGACGGCATGAGCACCCACGCCTACACCGAAGACCAGTTGGTGGAGCAACCGGCCATTGGCCTGTTTGCCGAGCTGGGCTGGCAGACGGTGTCGGCCATGGAGGAAACCCTGGGTGCTAATGGAACGCTGGGGCGCGAAACCAAGGCCGACGTGGTGCTGGCAAACCGGCTGCGGGCGGCGCTGGTGCGGCTGAACCCAGGCTTGCCGGCCGAGGCCATCAACAGCGCGATCGACGAGATTGCCCGTGACCGCTCGGCCATGCTGCTGGAAGCGGCCAACCGAGAGGTTTACCAGCTGCTCAAAGATGGCATCACGGTGTCCGTGCCAGACCGTGAGCACGGCGGTCAGAAAACCGAGCGCTTGCAGGTGGTGGATTGGGACACCCCCGCCAACAACGACTTTCTGCTGGTCAGTCAGCTCAGTGTGACCGGTGCGCTCTACACCTGCCGCCCCGATCTGGTGGGGTTTGTGAACGGCCTGCCCTGGGTGGTGATCGAGCTCAAAAAGCCCGGTGTGCCGGCCCGGGCGGCTTTTGACGAAAACCTGACCCACTACAAGCAGCAGATCCCCCAGCTGTTTGGTTACAACGCGCTGATGATGGCCTCCAACGGCACCGACAGCCGGGTGGGCTCGCTCACCGCCGACTGGGGCCGCTGGGTGGAGTGGAAACGCATTGCCCGCGAGGATGAGTCGCGCCGCGTGTCGCTGGAAGTGATGTTGCGCGGCACCTGTGACCCTGCGCGCCTGCTGGACCTGGTGGAAAACTTCACGCTGTTTTCTGAGCACAAGGCGGGGCTGGTCAAGATCATTGCGCAGAACCACCAGTTTTTGGGGGTGAACAACGCCATTGCCGCCATGCTGGAGGCGCGCCAGCAGGGCCATGGGCGCGGCGGTGTGTTCTGGCAGACGCAGGGCAGCGGCAAGAGTTTTTCTATGGTGTTTTATGCCCAGAAGGTGCTGCGCAAGCTGGTGGGTAACTGGACCTTTGTGGTGGTAACTGACCGCACCGAGCTGGACGAGCAGATTGCCAAGACCTTCAAGGCCGTGGGCGCAGTAAGCGAGGCAGAAGGCGATGAATGCCACGCGGCCAGCGGCGCGCACCTGCGCGAGCTGCTGCGCGGTAACCACCGCTATGTGTTCACGCTGGTGCATAAATTTCAGACGCCCGAACTGCTGTGCGACCGCGCGGATGTGATCGTGCTGACCGACGAGGCACACCGCAGCCAGTACGACACGCTGGCGCTGAACATGCGCTCAGCCTTGCCCAAAGCCATGTTCATGGCTTTCACCGGCACGCCGCTGATTGCGGGCGAAGAGCGCACCAAGGAAGTGTTTGGCGACTATGTGTCGATTTACGACTTCCAGCAGTCCATTGAAGACGGGGCCACCGTGCCGCTGTTTTACGAGAACCGCACGCCCGAGCTGCAATTGGTCAACCCCGACCTGAACGACAACATCTACCAACTGATTGAAGACGCCGACCTGGACCCCGAGCAAGAAGCCAAGCTGGAGCGTGAGCTGGGGCGGCAGTACCACCTGATTACCCGCGACGACCGCTTGGACACCGTTGCCAAAGACATCGTGCGGCATTTTCTGGGCCGGGGCTTTGTGGGCAAAGCCATGGTGGTGTCCATCGACAAGGCCACTGCACTGCGCATGTTTGATAAGGTCAAGCTGTATTGGGCGGCAGATTTGGCCAAGACGCAGAGGGAGCTGGGCGAACTGGCCTATGTGCCGGTGGAAGGCGGCATGACCCCAGAGCAAGCCCGGCGCGATGTTCGCATGGCCGAGTTGAAGCAACGGCTGAACGTTCTTACCAGCACCGACATGGCGCTGATCGTCTCGCCCGCTCAAAACGAGATCCAGCAGATGCAAAAGCTGGGGTTGGACATCGAGCCCCACCGTAAGCGCATGAATGAGTCCAACCCCGGTTTGGACGAGAAGTTCAAGGACACGGCAGACCCGCTGCGGCTGGTGTTTGTCTGCGCCATGTGGCTGACCGGTTTTGACGCGCCAAGCTGCTCCACGGTGTACTGGGACAAGCCCATGCGCAACCACACCCTGATGCAAACCATTGCCAGGGCCAACCGCGTGTTCCCGGGCAAGCACAGCGGCTTGATCGTGGACTACGCCAATGTGTTCGCATCGCTCGAAAAAGCGCTGGCCATTTACGGCGCAGGCAAAGATGGCAAAAGCCCCGTCAAGGACAAGAATCAGCTGGTGGCGGAACTGCGGCGAGCTGTGGTGGAGGCAACCGCCTTTTGTGGCACGCATGCCGTGATGCTGGCTGACATTGAGCAACTGCCCGTCGGCGGTCTGGCGCGCTTGCAAGCGATTGCAGATGCCCTGAACGCCCTGATTTCGCCCGACCCACTGCGGCGTGACTTTTTTGGCCACGAGCGCCTGGTGGCAACGCTGTACAAGGCGGTCAAGCCTGACCCCGTGGCGCTGGAGTTTGCCAGCCGCGTGGCTTGCCTTTCAACCATTGCAGAAGCCATTCGGGCCAAATTGAACCCGAACCCGCCCGACATTTCCACGGTGCTGGGGGATATCAATACGCTGCTGGACAGCTCCATTACCGGCCATGCCATACGGGACCAGGGGCCACCGGCGCTTGACCTGTCCAAAATCAACTTTGAGGCGCTGGCCAACCGCTTTGAGCGGTCAAAGCACAAGAACACGGAGCTTGAGGTGCTCAAGGCCGCAATCCGCGCCAAGCTGGAAAAGTTGGTGGCGCTGAACCGCACCCGCGCGGATTTTTCAGAGAAATTTGAAGAACTGATTGAGAGCTACAACGCGGGCAGCCGCACTATTGAGGCGCTGTACCAGGAGTTGCTCAATTTGAGCAACAGCCTGAGTACCGAGGAGGAGTTGGTGATTTTTGACATCCTCACCCGGCCCTCACCCGAGCTGGGGACCGAGGAGCGGGCGGAAGTGAAGAAGGTTGCGCGGGAGCTTCTGACGCGACTCAAGGCCTTGCTGGTGCTGAACTGGCGGCAGAAATCCACCGCGCGGTCACAGCTGAAGCTGGCAATAGAAGATGCGCTGGATTCCGGATTGCCCCGGGCTTATACGCCCGAGATCTACCAGCAGAAGTGCTCAGCCGTGTTTGAACATGTGTACGAGAGCTATCCAGAGCGCAATGCCGGGGTCTACGCCTGACTTTGGCCGCCCGCACTCGCCAACACCTGCCCAATCAGCTGCTGCGTCTGCAGTGCGTCCAGCCCAGTGACCCGGGGTGCGCGGTTTTGGGTGACGGCTTCGACAAAGTCTTGCAGCAGGGCGCGGTGGTCGTCGTTGGGGAAATCCATGATGTTGGCGCCGCTGCCGGTGCCGCCCTGGGCTTTGAGCTGCAGCGTTTCACCATCGACAAAATCGATCTGCAGGCTGCCGCCCTCCAGCACGGCGCTGCCCAGGCTGCCGATGACCTCGATGCACTCCGGCCGGCCCGGCCGCATGGCTGTGGTGGCCAGCAGCTGCCCCGGTGCGCCATTGCCCAGGGTGAGCAGGGCGCTGGCGTAGTCTTCGGTCTCCATGCGGTGCAGCCCGGTGGTGATGACCTGGGCCGCCAATACCGAACGCACGCCCACCAGGGCGCGGAACAGGTCCAGGCTGTGGATGGCCTGGGTCAGCAGTACGCCGCCGCCGTCTCGCGCCAGGGTGCCGCGCCCGGCCTGGTCGTAATAACTCTGCGGCCGCCACCAAGGTACCCGCACCGAGGCGGCCTGCACTGTGCCCAGCCGCCCGCTGGTCAGCGCATCTTGCAGCGCCAAGGCTCCGGGGCGAAAGCGGTGCTGCAGCACCACGCCCAGCCGTCGGTCGGACGTTCGGGCCAGGTCAACGATGGCTTGGGCGCGCGTCAGCGAAATATCCAGTGGTTTCTCTAGCAGCAGGTGCTTGCCAGCGGCAAACACTTGGGTCGCCAGCTCCACGTGGCTGGCCGGTGGCGTGGCCACGATCACCGCTTGCACAAGGGGGTCGGCCAGCGCAGCTTGCAGGTCGGCGCTGGGCGCCAACAAGCCTTGAAAAGGCCCCAGGTTGGCCAGCGCCGGCCGGCGCGTGACGGCGTGGCGCAGCTCAACCGTGTCGCGCAGGTCAAACAGGCTTTGCAGGTGCGGCACGGCGCCAGGGCCAATGCCCACCAGGGCGATGCCAAAACGGTGACTCATTCGGGGGTTCCTTCCAGGGCGTTGAAGACGCGAATGGCCGCGTAGGCATCATTGGCGGCATACACCAGCTGCGCCTCAGACAAACGGGGCTGGGCCCAGTTGCTGGTGGAGGCTTTTTTGGATTTGATGAAGCGCTGCTGAAACAGCACCGCCACCGCACCCTTGACCCCCATGTCTTTGCGGTAGCCACGCTCTCTGAATAATTGGTTCAGTTCCAGCAAGCCGACCGGCTCTACCCCCAGCTTGCGCACGATGTGGCGTCGGTCGTCACCCAGGCCAAAGCCGGCCTTGGTAACGCCGCCCAGGGTCAGCAGCTCGGCCGCCACAGCGCGGCATTCGGGCTCGATCAATTGAAACACCCAGGCCCGCTGCGGTGTGGACAGTTGCAGCACGTGCGGCCCGTCTGACACTTCGCCCACCCGAAAGGTCGGTTTGGACTCTGTGTCAAAGCCCCAGGCCGGTAGCTTGGCCAGTGCGTCCCAGGCCTCATGCGCCTGGGCGCCAGTGGTCACCAGGGTGATGCGGTCCAGCCCCAGTCGCTCAAACAGCGGCAGCAGGGCAATGGCGTCGTTGTCGGGGGTGGCGAGCTGGTTTGTCATGCGGACGTATCATCGCCGCTAATGCGCCTGGCGCGTAATCTCTGAGCGAATTTTCAACTTGACAGGCCCAAACTCGCAACTGATCGCCGCAGCCCTGGCCCGCCTGGGGCTGGGACAGGCCGATGACATCCAAGGCATCCAACAGTTGGTGGGCGGCGTGTCGTCCGACATTTGGCAGATTGATCTCGGCGGTC
>Ga0214919_10007952_pt1 | contig 14165 bp, 13 predicted proteins | sample LL1503_MetaG_FD_177994 | JGI IMG/M metagenome (GOLD analysis project Ga0214919, IMG submission 177994) | Freshwater microbial communities from Lake Lanier, Atlanta, Georgia, United States - LL-1503 | ecosystem: Environmental > Aquatic > Freshwater > Lake | place: USA: Georgia | collected...
GGGCGCCGTCGCTGTAGGTGTTGCGACCAACTCAGTTGCTCGTGCATCACTACAAGTTGCTGAAGGTCGACGCGGAATTCAAGAGGTTGATGCGTCGAACTTGGTTGTGTTCAACGAAGATGGCACAACTGAAACTGCAGCTCTCAACGGTTCAGCGAAAATTGCTCACACGCTCGCCAGTCCTGACGGATCGGTATACGTGTTGTATGACCGTGCTGCAAATCTCGATGACAATGGTACCGAGACTTGCTTGTTAGCCCGCATTGATTTGGATACTGGTTTGCCGACTTGCGTCAATCCAAACCTCACCCAGGTTTTCTGGCCTGATTACTCGCGGAATCCATCTGTCAACGACCCTGTGCAGTTCGATGCCGACGGCAACGTGTATTACTCGGGAATCGTCAATAACGAAACACAATTCAATCGTTGGGACCCCGTCACCAATACCACTACGACACTCCTAGAAAATGCTGATTTCCCCTTAGTGTCTCACGCCGATCAACGACCTAACACCGGCTTCTCGGTTCTTAACTTCCTCACTTTGCCCGATGGTAAGTCGCTAGTCACCGGCGCCGCGGACGTCTGCGACTTTGACTTCGTATTAGAGAACGGAAATCTTGTCGGGCGCACAAACCTGAATGCTCGCATCAACACCGGCCCAGTCGCAGATTGCTATCCGTACATTTTCTTCGTGTATGCGATTGACGCTGACGGAACTATCCACCCCGAACAAGCTGGTAATGCCTCGTTCTTTATGAAGCGCTACCCCGATGGCGCCGTTCACCTAGCGTTTGATGATCAAAACCGTTTCGGTATCTACACTTGGAACGAGACCACCAATGAAGTGGATGCTGCCCCCTACATGATTGACTATAGTTTCGAAAACCCAACCAGTTCCCCCAGTTGCAATGGGCAACGTGCAGTCTGTACTGCTCCGCACCAGTCGTGGGCCTACTATGACGTCGGTGGCAGAGTCGTGAGTGTTGCGCCATCTGAATGTAATTCGAACCAATGTCCCGACCCGTTGGTACCACTAGAGGTCAGTTATATCTACCCCGCAACGCGTACTCGTTGGGTAACGAGCTACCTAGGTCAAAAGCCAGATTTCGCTCGGGTGATCGGTGACAAGCTTGTCCTCTACGGAACCAATCAAAGCGGTGGACATATCCTCACAGTTGTTGATGTTTCTGGCGCCGCACCTACTGGTCAGATCTTGATCGGACCTGGAGCAGCGATCGCCGCCAACCGCACCGATATCACGATGAGCGATGGCGACTACTTAATCGACACCGACCAGTTCATTTTCAGTGGAGCACTCGCTTCAGGGCAGCTTGTTACTGGAACGTACGACTTAACGACAGGTGCCATGGTCCTCACCAACATTTCAGCGACGGGCGCGATCAGCGATATTGAATCAATCGCTTCTGAAGAATTGCCCGGCTGAGCAAGAACAAATTAATTACCTGAATCAAGGGTCTTGATCAGTCGAGTCATCGACTGATCAAGACCCTTTTTCATTTGTTCCGATAACTCATTCATATAACGATCTTGAGTCACTACAACAATCTCTATTCCGCGATCAGCAACACGCTTTCCAGCCGGCGTGATCTTGATCAATGCACCGCGACCATCGCGTGGGTCGGCATGACGACTAATCAAACCCATCTTCTCAAGTCGTGCGAGTCGACTCGTCAATCCACTCGGCGTTACAAACGTCGCCGCCGCAATCTCTTTCGGTGTCAACTTTGCTCCACGTCCATGACGACGCAATGTGGCCAACACGTCAAACTCCCCCAAGTTGATTCCTAGGTCCTCGAGCTGGCGAGCCAGTTCATCGCTCACTGCGCGAACAATCGAGTTCAACTTGAGCGACAACGACATCGAAGCAAAGTCCAGATCAGGCCGCTGCTCTGTCCAGGTTTGAATGGTCTCATTAATCAGGTTTTCTACGCCCATGCCGTCACCCTAATTGCCCAATTACCTATTGCCAAGAAATAGTTTGATGTCGTACTATCTCACCTATGAGCAATCCGATTATCAAAGTCTCCGATGTTGCCTTCCCCCGCTTTCAGGGCCCCGACCTCGATGTCATGGAAACGTACTTAACGAACTTTGGCATGGTGCGCTCGGCTCGTACCGACGATGCGTTGTACATGCGCGGCACTGATCCCGACCATCACGTACATGTCACACATCGCGGTGAGATCAGATTTATTGGTCTTACCTTTAACGCCACACTCGCCGATCTTGAAACTCTGTCGCAAGCAACGGGTGCCCCGATTGAAACGTGCACCGACCCCGGTGGTGGCTCAGTGGTGCGCCTGACCGACCCAGATGGAAATCAAGTTGATGTCCTTGCCAACGCCCAACAATTAGAGCCACTTGAAATTCGCAAGCACGCGGCATACAACAATGGCCAGTCACGTCCACGGGCAGTCGAACTACAGCGCATTGAATCTGGCCCTTCGCAAGTCAAACGATTTGGCCATGGTGTCATCAAGACAACCTCGCTTGCACGCCTCACAGCGTGGTACTCCGACACTCTTGGACTTCTCGGTTCAGACGACATGTACATCGAAGATCCCGAACAACCCATCGGCCGATTTATGCGTTGCGATCGTGGCGAGACTCCGACCGATCACCACTCACTACTGATTTTGGAAACTGGCGAAACGCGTCTTGGCCATTGCGCGTGGGAAGTTGCCGACTTCGATGACCTCATGGCCGGACGCGAACCCCTTCTTGCTTCGGGCGCTCGCCACTATTGGGGAGTCGGTCGCCACATTTTGGGCGGACAGATCTTTGACTATTGGAAAGACCCACTCGGCTTCACGATTGAACACTGGACCGACAGCGATCTGCTTGTTGCCTCAACGCCGCTCAACAAGCATTCAATTTTCGCTGGCATTAATCAGTGGGGCCCTAACCCGCCCGACGATTTGGATTTCTGATGGACCTCGGTATCAAGGGCAAGAATGCGATCATTGCCGCATCAAGCGCTGGTCTTGGCTTTGCTTGTGCAGAATCACTTGCCAAAGAGGGTGTCGACGTTGTCATCAATGGACGTGATGCCGATCGTCTGAACGCGGCTGCCGAAAAACTGCGACTCACCGCCAAGGGAACTGTCACCGGTGTTGTTGGCGACATCGCGCTTGACGAAACACGCGCCGCACTTCTTCTTGCTTGTCCCCGACCCGACATTTTGATCACCAACAACGGCGGCCCACCACCTGGTCGTTTTCAAGACTGGGGTCGCGACAATTGGCTCAATGCAGTTGACAGCAACATGTTGGCGCCATTGCTTCTTATCCGCGATGTGCTTGAAGGAATGGTTGAGCGCAAATTTGGTCGAATTATCAATATCACATCAGCAATGACCAAGAGTCCGTTATCTCCAATGGGATTATCGTCAGCTGCCCGCACTGGTTTGATGTCGGTGGCAAAAGGTCTTTCAAAAGATGTCGCTTCATCAAACGTGACAATCAACAACATATTGCCCGAGCGCATTAACACAGATCGTCAACTTGGCATGGCCAAACTTGCCGTGCAATTCAAGGGCATCACACTTGAAGAGGCGTACGAAGAAATGGCACAAACGATTGCGGCTAAACGTCTCGGACGTCCAGAAGAAGTTGGTGACACCTGCGCGTTCTTATGCAGTGCACAGGCCGGATTCATCTCGGGTCAAAGTATTCACCTTGATGGTGGCTCGTACAGCGGACTTTTCTGATGACAACAACTTCAGACATCGATGTCTTAATTGTTGGTGCTGGCCCCGTCGGTATCAGCGCAGCGATGTTGTTACACAAAATGGGTCATTCAGTGCGCATTGTTGAACGACGTGAAGGACCACAGCGCGCGCCCGCCGCGCATGTCATTAACGCCCGCACTTTTGAAGTGTGGCGTCAAATCGGGGTGAACGTCGATCACTTACGCTCGTTCGCCCAAGATCCACAAGCGGCTGGGCAAGTTCATTGGGTCACCAAGCTCGGCGGAGAAGTCTTAGGTTCACTTCCGTACGAACGTCAAGGTGATGAGATGTTGGCTTTCACTCCAACTCCGTTACGTAACTTGGCGCAGCACGTTCTTGAACCGCTCCTCGTTGATGAACTTTCTGCGATGGGTGTGAACATTGAGTATTCAACGCAGTGGTTATCGATGGTCCAAGAAGACGAGAGTGTTGTTTCAACAGTGAGCCACGATGGAACCGACGAAGTCATCGTGGCCAAATATCTTCTCGGATGTGATGGTGCTTCGAGCGCTGTGCGACAGGCATCGGGAATCGCCATGGAAGGCCCCGACAATTTGCAGAGCTTTGTCATGATTCACTTCACGGCCGATCTTTCGTCGCTCACGAGCGACTGCCCCGGGGTTCTGTTCTGGCTCTGTGATCAAGGTATGGGTGGCACGTTGATTTCTCATGGCGGCGACAACGAATGGGTGTACATGCATCCTGTTGATGCTGACCATGTAGTTGACCAATCACCTGAAGTTTGTGAGTCCATGGTTCGTTCGGTCCTCGTTGATGCACCTGTCGATATTCAAATTCTGAAAACATCATCGTGGACGATGACTTCACAAATTGCCGACCGCTATCGCGATGGTCGCGTCTTCTTGGTGGGCGATGCAGCCCACCGCTTTCCGCCCTCAGGAGGCATGGGGCTGAACAGCGGCGTACAAGACGCCCACAACTTGGCATGGAAGCTTCAAGCCGTCATCACGGGTCAATCACATGACCCGTTGCTTGACACCTACGAACCAGAGCGTCGCCCCATCGCTCAGCGCAACGCTCAGGCCAGTCTTGAAAACGCTTTCAAGATGATTGAAGTATTTGAAGCCCTCGGCAAACCTAATCAAGAAGGTCTTACCGATGCCATCAAAAATCAGCAGACCCATTTCGACATGTTTGGTTTGCAGATGGGTTACCGCTATAAGATTGAGGGCACAACGACCCCCATTGCTCCACTCAGCGATGATGTCATCCGCAACTACACGCCATCAAGCGAACCTGGGTGCCGCCTGCCCCATAGCTGGCTGATCCGAAACGGTCAACGCATCTCGTCACTTGATCTCATCGGCTTGACGGGAACAACCGTGATCGTCGGACCAACTGCCGAAGTCGATGGGAACTGCCTTCAAGTCGGTCGTGACTTTGAGGATCCCAATGATTGGTGGGGCACAGTTCTTGGACTCCCCAGCGACGGCCACATCACGGTTCGTCCCGATCAGCACATCTCCCGCTGTTTCTCTCCAAAAAGTGACTTCTGAGCGCTTTGCTAAATATGTGCTAATTCAGTCACATTTGTACTTTCAGGGGTTCATCACCTCTCACCCGTAGGAGTAGGTTTATTTCGCTGATACTTCAGCGACCTATGGCCTCACTTAAAAAATTCCTCATCGGTAACCCCATCTCCAGCGAAGAAGAGGCTCACCAACGCCTCTCTAAGAAGATTGCGTTGCCAGTTTTTGCATCCGATGCGATTTCGTCGACGGCATATGCCACAGATGAAATCCTTGTCGTCACCTTGATGGGCGCAGGTGCCGGAGCCGCGGCATTCCGACCATTGGTGCCCATCGCAATCATCGTGGTCATCCTGTTGGCCATCCTTGTGTTGTCGTATCGACAAACACTTCGGGCGTATCCATCGGGAGGCGGCGCCTACACGGTGAGCCATGAGAATCTCGGTTCAACAACTGGGCTCGTCGCCGGTTCTGCACTACTTGTTGACTACATCCTCACGGTCTCTGTGAGTGTCGCTGGTGGAGTGTTGGCAATTCGCACCGCAACGGGACTAGATCGCTCGTGGGCAGTTCCTCTCTGTTTGATATGCATCTTCATCCTGACGGTCATGAACCTACGTGGTGTCAAAGAATCAGGTGCTGCGTTTGCAGGTCCAACATATTTCTATATTGCGATGTTGGTCATTCTCATCGTTACGGGCTTTTACAGAATTTTCGTTCAACACGTTGGACCCATCCCCGATGAAATGTTGAGTCGCGAAGCTTCCGAGTTGGCCGCCGGTACTGGTTCGCTTGGTCTATATATGTTGCTCCGAGCATTCTCCTCTGGTGCTGTTGCGCTGTCCGGAGTTGAGGCGATTTCCAATGGAGTTTCTGCGTTCAAAAAGCCCGAGAGCAAAAACGCCACGACGACATTGATGTGGATGGCTGGAATTCTCGGAACCTGCTTCTTCGGTGTTTCTGTCCTAGCTGTTCACCTCAAGCCCTTCCGTGGTGAGCATGATGGCAACGGCCTCGGAATCATGGCTGAGTATCTATATAACGGCAGAGGCGTCATGTTCTGGGGCACCATGATTGGCGCATTCCTCATCTTGATTCTTGCGGCCAACACTGCCTACGCCGACTTCCCTCGCCTTGCGTCATTGATCGCCAAGGATGGCTATCTACCACGGCAGTTTTTCAACCGCGGTGCGCGACTTGTTTTTTCAAACGGTGTCCTCTTCCTTGCAGTATTTGCAAGCATTCTCATTATCGCCTTCAACGGTGACATCTCGAAGTTGATTCCTCTCTACGCATTTGGTGTCTTTACGGGCTTCACCCTCAGCCAAGCTGGCATGGTTGTGCACCATCACAAACTCCGCGAAGAAGGATGGCGGATCGGCCTCACTATCAACGCAATTGGGGCAACACTGACCGGCCTTGTTGCAATTATTGTCGTGGTATCAAAGTTCACCGAAGGTGCATGGATTCCTGCAGTAGTCATTCCTGCCTCAGTATGGACGTTTAGGACCATCGGAAAGCACTATGACAAGGGTCGTCAGTCAGTTCAAGTTGAACCTGGCTACTGGCCACGGCGCGAAACTCACACCATGGTGGTTCTTGTCGGTGGCATTAACAAAGGCGTACTTCACGGTCTGAACTATGCAAAGTCGCTCAACCCCGATCGTTTGATCGCGGTTACTGTTGCCAGCGGCGACGAAGATCGTCAGCGCATTGAAAAGCAATGGAACGACTACAACGTGCCCGTCGAACTCAACATTGTGTACTCGCCATACCGCGAACTCACAGGACCTGTTATGAAGTTCCTTGATGAACTTGATGATAAGCACGATGATGACATCATCACGGTGGTCATCCCCGAGTTCGTCACCTCGTGGAAAACACAGTGGCTTCACAATGGCAGTGCGTTTGCTCTAAAGGCTCGGCTACTGCATCGTCCCCACACCGCAGTTGTTTCAGTGCCCGTGCATATGACTCACGACATGGAAGAAGGTTGATTTTTATGCACATGATCATCGTCGGCTGTGGCCGAGTTGGTTCAACGATTGCGAAAGAATTGCAATCTCAAGGACATGATGTGGTCGTCATTGACCGTAAGAAAGATGCCTTTCGACGCCTAGGCGAAGATTTTGCTGGTCGAACAGTGGCCGGCATCGGATTTGATCGCACTGTGCTTCAAGAAGCCGGAATCACGTCTGATAGCGCAGTTATGGCTGTCACGAGTGGCGACAACTCAAACATCATGATTGCCCGTGTTGCTCGCGAAATGTTCGGCGTGCAGCACGTTGCCGCCCGAATTTACGACCCCAAGCGTGCTGCCGTTTACCAGCGCCTCGGTATCGCGACCGTCGCAACAGTTGCCTGGACCAGCAACCAGATCATGAGCATTGTGATGCCACAACAAAGCGCACCAACGTGGACCAGCCCAACGTCAACCCATTTCGTTGTTGAACGTCATGTTCAGGCTTCGACTGCCGGGCGGGCCATTGACGAGTTCACGTCCGATGAATGTCGTGTTGTATTGCTCGGTCGCAACGGCGTCAGTCAGATTCCTCCAACCACTGTGTTGCTGCAAGAAGGCGATGTATTACATGTGTTGGCGACTACATCAGGAATAGAAACTTTTGATCATGCATTCACCGCTCATCAAGGGAGCCATTCATGAAGATCGTCATCGCAGGTGCCGGAAGCGTCGGTCGCTACATGGCCGAACAGTTGTCATCAACTGGCAATCAAGTCACCTTGATTGACTCTGATGCGAGCGCAGTTTCACGTATCAATGTTCCTGGCGTCACCACTGCTGTCGGCGATGCATGTGAAATTGACACACTTGCCAAGGCCGGACTCGCAGACGCCGATGTTGTTGCTGCAGTGACTGGGGATGACGAAGATAACTTGGTGATTTCATTGCTCGCCAAACAAGAGTTTGCAGTCCCCCGCGTCGTTGCTCGTGTGAATAACCCCAACAACGAGTGGATGTTCAACGAGATGTGGGGAGTTGATGTTTCTGTTTCAACTCCGCATCTACTCACCGCCATGGTCGAAGAAGCAGTGAGCGTAGGTTCATTGGTACGCATCATGAAGTTTGAACACGGCAAGGCTCAACTTGCCGAAGTCACTTTGGCCGAAGGTTCACCAGCAGTCAATTGCCGGATCACCGATCTTGGTCTGCCTCGTGAAACGACGATCGTCGCCATCATGCGGGATGGTCACGTTGTTGCTCCACAGGCCGATACCCCGCTTCATCGAGGCGATGAAGTTGTCGTGCTCATGACCGGAGATTGCGAAGCTGACGTTCAACGAATTCTGATTGGCACTCCGACCTCATGAGTGTTTTCCGCCGACGTAAAGGTGAAACACCAATCATTGAAGAAATCTCCTACCCGTCAATTGAATCATTGACGCCTCGCTCCCAGACTGCTGTTCGTGGTCGCGTGGTGCGCATCGTGAAGCAACCGGCTCAAGGATTGCCGACGTTGCTTGTACGTATTGAAGATGAATCGGGCTTTGTCACTGCGGTGTGGTCGGGGCGACGTTCAATCGGCGGACTCGACCTTGGGCGCAAAGTTGTGATTGAAGGAGTTCCGATGGCATCACCAACTGGCTTACGCTTCCTGAATCCCGCCTACACCCTTCTGCCTTAGCCGATCTGGTCGGGAAAAGCTGAGGAAATCTGCCACTTCGCCAGACCAGATCGACTTAAATCGCGGCGAGGTTCGGCGTACGCGAAGCTTTAATTCGGCGAATCACAAAGTCCACACCTAGCAAAAGAAGCGCGCTCATTCCCCACAGCGGATAAATGACGCCGAGCACTACCGCCACAATGCCGACAGTTTTCTGAGTCTTGTATTCGACGGGCCGACGAGGAACGCCCAACGAACCCTTGCGACGACGACGCAACCACATCACGAGTGCCGATGAAATACTCACGATGACAAGTGCACAAACAAGAGTCAACACAATGCGGTTGATGAGTCCGAATTGCGTTCCCATATGAGTTTGGACGCCAAGTTCAGCCACTCGTTGCATTGCTCCCCAGGTGTCGACGTCGCTCGTACCTAACGTCTTGGCGCTGAACTGATCGAGATACAGCGCGCCTTGTTGGCCAAGCGATGACGGCCACGGATTTATAACAACGTATGCACCATACGATGTTGAGCCGTCGTCATTCAGCGAGTCAGTCGGCGGGGCGATTGAGAATCCCGCCAACATCTTTTCTTCTTGAGCGGCATGATAGATCGCCTCAAGGCCAACCTGTTCGGCAGGCGCTGGTGCAGGCATCGCATCCATGTTGTGCGACCCGTCTTCAGACATGTCCATTCCTGGCATATCCATTGATCCATCTGAAGTTGGCACTGAGTCTTCTTGTGATGCCCATGGAATCTTCATTCCGTTGCGAGCCAAATCGCCGACCTGAGGAATATTTGAGGGCGGTCCAGAGATCTCCCAGAAGTTCTCGGTATTCGGCGTCACCTTCGCCGCTACTGCCTGAAATTCATTACCCCAGAAAGTTGCCCACGGCAATCCCGTCACAACAAAGAAAATCAGACCTGAACCCAACAAAACACCCGACGACGCGTGAATATCGCGCCACATTGGGCGTCCGCCTTCTTTGAATCGTGGAATAAACAAACGCTTCTTTGAGCGCTTGCGCGGCCACCACATGTACAAACCACTCACAGCGAGAACGAGACCCCAGCCAGCAATGATTTCAACGGCGACTTCGCCAATTTCGACCGTCTGAAACGCAGGTCCATCTCCGAAGATGCCATTCATCGACGGAATTGGCATCGTAAATTGGCGGGGCAGAATTGATCCGTGTGTCGAATTTGCAAACGCAACTAATCCCTTATCCGGTCGCAATGTTCCAAGAATTTCACCGGTGTATTGATTGACGAAGACATCGTGGGGCGCGCCGTCTGCATCGCCCATTGAAAATTTATTTGACAGATCTTTTTCTTTAGCAGGAGTCACCGACCAAAACTCGTAGTCGGGATATGCAGCCTGAACTGCCTGAAGTTGGTCGTCAAGTGACATCTCTGTGCCAGATGGGTCCACTGTGTACAACGAACCGTGCTGTACGTGATTAATCGGTTCTGCATACAACACGACGAGGCCAGTGAAAGCCAACCATAGGAGGGCCGGCATGATGATCAACCCTGCTAAGAAATGGAGCCTCCACAAACGACGCCACAACGCCCCTTTGACTGAGGATTCATCAGCAATTTCAGTTGCGGTCTGTTCAGGTTCGGTACTAGTCACAAGCCATCAGTCGTTCAGTGCACCAATAAGTTCCCAACTAGCCGATCTGGTCGGGAAAAGTTGAGGAAATCTGCCACTTCGCCAGACCAGATCGGTCAAGTACCGTGTGTCCATGGCGAAATACGAAGGAACCCTTGAGTCGGTTCAGCAGCATCGCTTGCCCCAGTGGTTCGACGACGCGAAATTTGGGATATTCATTCACTGGTACCCCGCCTCGGTTCCGGCTTATGCCCCATTAACCGAAGATCTCTTTGCCCAGACCGCCAAGTACGGCGATGTCGTGGCGTTCACCGAGTCGCCTTATGCCGAGTGGTACGTGAACTCGCTCGCCATTGAAGGTTCGTCGGTTCAGAAACATCATGCCGAGGTATATGGCAATAAGCCTTATGACGAATTCGTGGACGAGTTCTTTGTAGCGGCACAAGAGTGGGATCCCAACGATTGGGCTGATGTCTTTGCCCAGTCACATGCCAAATACATCGTGATGGGCACACGACACATTGATGGTGCAATCATGTGGCCCACCGAACGACACAACCCATTCAAAGGACAGCGTTACACATCACCGCGCGATCTTGTTGGCGAAGCCTGTGATGCAGCGCGCAGCGTTGGAATGCGCGCTGGTTTGTACTACTGCGGCGGGCTCGACCTGACCTTTCAGGGACTTGGTTACAACGGCTGGCTCAGCATGTTGATGGCCACACCACAATCTGATGAGTACAAGCAATACGCCACTGCTCATTACATGGAACTCATTGATCGTTATTCACCAGATTTGCTATGGAACGACGTGGGCTGGCCCGGTGGAGGTGCTGGTGCGCTGCAACTCATGGCCGACTACTACAACATCAACGAAAATGGAGTTGTCAACGATCGCTTTGACATGATCGGCGTCGTGCAGGGCAGCGCACATTGCGATTACATCACTCCTGAATACTCATCGGGACTCACTGCACCAGGACGAAAGTTTGAAGTGTGTCGCGGAATCGGCATGAGCTTTGGCTATAACCAACTCGACGACGAGACGACCTATGCCTCATCGACTGAACTCATTCACCTACTGATTAACAGTGTCGCCGATGGTGGAAACTTATTACTCAATATCGGCCCGAAAGCCAACGGTGAAATCCCTGACATTCAGAAGCAACGGCTGGTTGAGATTGGGCAATGGCTCACGATCAATGGTGAAGCAATTTTCGGTTCACACAAACTTGAAATGAACACACTCTCAGCATCTGATGGTTCAGTTGTACGACTCACGCAAGGTACTGATGGCGCAACGTTTGCCATGATCCTCGCGACAGCACAAGACTCATTCACGATTTCGGGATTACCGAGTGGAACTGTTGAATTACTCGGATCAAATGAGCCAGTTCAACGAGACGGCGATGTCGTCATCTTGCCTGCTCAACGCCCGCAGCAACCAGCCGTGACACTACGAATCAGTTAACTACGGCCAGAGGGGTTGGTCGACAGTCCACGAAACGGGTGAGCCCCAAGTTTCTTGGAAAGCCACTTCATGAGGTTGCTGACGCTTCGCCACGCCCCACTTGCCTGTCGGGTAACCGAGTGTGATCATCGCCATCGGCACCCACTCACCAACTGCCGGAGCGCCCAGCAAATCGAGCACTTGTTGAGTGTGCTTCTTAAACAACAGTGTCGTCAACGATGTTCCAATACCTTCGGCAGTCGCGGCCAATTGCAGACTCCACAAAGCCGGAAAGATTGAACTTTCTCCATTGGGCTTGCCCCATGCGAACAACAGCGTCGGCACCTTGTCGAGGTTGTCAGCCAACCAACGACCCGACGCATAGGTCTTTTTGACCTGAATGACTTCTGGGTCATTGGGATCACCATTGGCGATGAGATCCATCATGGGCTTGTATTGCGTGGCATTCAGATCGGTTAATGCTTCGCTGTAGATCTTTTGCAGTGCAGTCTTCTTTGCTTGATCGGTCAAGATGAGGAAGCGCCACTTTTGTGTGTTGCCGCCCGACGGGGCACGTACTGCCGCATCCAACAATTTGGCCATAATTTCGTCAGAGATTGGCTCGGTTGTGACGCGACGCATGGCGCGAGTTGTGTAGAGGGCTTGCGAAAGTTCCATAGCAAAACTCTACTCAAATAGCCCAGTTCACCTGCAGTCCCCTAGCCTCACTCTTGTGAGTTCATCCCCCGTGACATTTGAAAACTCATACACAAGCGCGTTACCAGAGTTGGCCATTACTTGGAACTCTGATGTTGCTCCATCGCCAAAGGCACTCATCATCAATGAAACAGTTGCTCAATCTTTCAATCTCGATCCACATTTTTTAATGACTGAAGCTGGAGTGCGTTTCTTACTTGGCAATGAAGTGATGGACGGATGCACGCCTATGGCGCTGGCTTATGCCGGTCATCAATTTGGCGGTTACTCACCACGACTCGGCGACGGGCGTGCGTTATTGCTTGGCGAGATACTTGATAACGAAGGTCACCGCTTTGATCTACACCTCAAGGGTTCAGGCCGCACAACTTTTTCTCGAGGTGGCGACGGCAAAGCAGCCATCGCGCCCATGATGCGCGAGCACATCGTCAGCGAAGCGATGCATGCCCTCGGCATACCAACAACACGTTCACTTGCAATTGTCGCAACCGGCGAACAGATCGCTCGCGAAACTTGGTTGCCCGGCGCAGTGCTGTGTCGCATTGCGTCGAGCCACATTCGTGTTGGAACATTTCAATATGCGGCACATCACGAAGACCCCACATTGGTGCAGCGACTTGCCAACTATGCGATTGATCGCCATTATCCAGATCTCTCTTATGTTGACAATAAGTATCTGGAGTTCTTCAAAGCAGTTGCTCAGCGTCAAGCATCTCTCATTGCACAATGGATGCTCGTTGGTTTCATCCATGGAGTCATGAATACCGACAACATGACAATCTCGGGCGAGACCATTGACTACGGCCCGTGCGCTTTCATGGACGCATTTGACCCTGCCACCGTATTCAGTTCGATTGATCACAACGGACGCTATGCGTTTGGCAATCAACCCAATATCGGGCAATGGAACCTCGCTCGCCTCGCCGAAACCTTATTGCCACTTTTTTCCGATGACAAAGATGAATCTGTTGCTATTGCCACTGAAGTGTTGATGGATTTCCCAAAGCAATATCAGGCTTTGTGGGATGCGGGCATGAGTAAAAAACTCGGACTCAAAAGTGCGCCAACAGATCTCGTGAACGACTTGTTACAGATGTTGCATACTCAATCAGTTGACTACACCCAATTCTTCCGATCCCTTTCATCAGTCATCAACGGTGATGCATCGGCTGCGCGCAATTCGTTCATCAACATCGAACAATACGATGCCTGGGAGTCACGTTGGAAAGAACTCATCAGCCGCGAATCACAATCCTCAGCCGACAGTCCAATGTCAATGGATTTGGTGAACCCGATCTATATCGCGCGCAATCATCTAGTAGAGGAAGCTCTTGCGGCAGCGACCGAAGGCGATCTCAATCCAACACTGACGCTCCTTGAGGTGATCCAACAACCGTTCAATGAACGCTCTGGATTCGAGCGCTTTGCTCAACCAGCACCGTCTGAGTACAAGAACTATCAAACTTTCTGCGGAACCTGAATCGGTTAACCGACAGTCGCGCCAAACAAACTGCCA
>Ga0214919_10007954_pt1 | contig 14160 bp, 12 predicted proteins | sample LL1503_MetaG_FD_177994 | JGI IMG/M metagenome (GOLD analysis project Ga0214919, IMG submission 177994) | Freshwater microbial communities from Lake Lanier, Atlanta, Georgia, United States - LL-1503 | ecosystem: Environmental > Aquatic > Freshwater > Lake | place: USA: Georgia | collected...
CCTGGTTCGAAGGGTCTGTGTACGTGGCCGTGCAGCCTGAGCTTGCTGTGCTCGTTGCCAGGCGTTGCAAGCACCGCATCGACACCATCCATCGATGTGCCCGACATCAAGCCGACGTAAAGATCCGTCATGGATCTTCAGGTCAAACAGAGGTTTGAGAAAGCTGGCACGTTGGCAGACAGCTTGACGGCAGGCTCATTCTGCTTCCCTGTTGAACCCTACCATGGTTGTCGCTGCGGCGAGCTGGTTCTTTGCCAAGTTGGCGAGTTTCATGAATTGAGGCCGAGCCGAAGGGTCGATCGACAGGCTATCGCTGTCTCGGGCGACCTTCAGCGGATCCTGGAACCGCCCACCAACTCTGAATTCGAAATGCAGGTGCGGTCCAGTAGCCCAACCTGTGGAGCCCACTGTGCCGATGCGCTGACCTTGTTCGATGCGCTGTCCTTGGCGAACGTCGATTTTGGTCAAATGGGCATAGATCGTGGTCTTTCCTGCGCCGTGCTGCAATTGAACTACATTGCCGTAACCGTTTTGACGTCCGGCGGTCTCCACCACACCGTCTGCGACCGACCGTACCGGTGTGCCTGCAGGCGCGCCGTAGTCAACACCGTTGTGAGCGCGCCAGCTTTGCAAAATGGGATGGAATCGCATGGCGAAGCCTGAGGTCACCCGCGAGAACTCCATCGGACTGGCCAGGAACGATTTGCGCCGGCTACGCCCATCAGGACCGAAATAGCCGCCTTTGGCCGTGCCTTGGTACCAGACGGCTTGCAGGGATTTGCCATTGTTGATGAACTCTGCCGCCACGATGCGCCCTGTGCCCTGGTTCCAGGAGATTGGTTGATCGTCGGCGGTCATCGCTTCGAAGGCGACGCTGAAGGTATCGCCCTTGCGGAGTTGGCGGTGGAAATCGATGTCGCCCGAAAAAATATCAACCAGCTGCATGGCGATCGCATCAGGCAGTCTTGCGTCGTCAGTGGCTGCCCACAGTGAACTGCGCACAGTGCCACTACCCAAGCGGACTTGTGGCACTAGCGCGGCAGTTTCGAGTGCGGCTCGAAGCTCGCCTTGTGCTCGCTTTACGGTCAGTCGGGTGAAATGGCTGGTTGCTCGAGAGGCGTCGAGCGAAGGGAATCTGGCGACCAGTTCGATCAGCGTACCATCGGCTGCGCTTCGAACCTGAATCATTTTTCCAGGCGAACCTTCGACCAACAGCCTGGCATTGCGGTCCACGCGCAGGAACGCGGCTGCGGATGGGTCATTGACCCCGAGGCGACGCAGCAGGCTGTCGGCAGTGTCCTGACTGCGGGTCAGGCCGCTGCGGTTGAGTTCGAGAGTTTTCTCTGCCAGTTCGACCAGTTGACGATCGAGACCTGGAACCTGCAGAGTTTCGCTGACCAGATGTTGCGGCAAATTTGCGGCATCAGGCGCCAGGGGTGCAATGCCGAACGCCGTCACCGCGAAGCCCCCCAGCAACGCAATCAGCACGGCGCTGAACCGACGCGGGTGTCTTACGACGAGTGCATGGCCGTGTGACAGCAACTTTTTGGCAATGGGCAGTACTGAGTCCAAGGCAGTCAGTTCCGAATGCGGCCAATCCGATGCTGGAATTGCCCTTGGTTAGCGTTTGCAGGCCTGCGCCAAGGCTGCGTCGTAGCCGGATTCTGCGTCACCTAGAATCGTCGGCTGCCCCTGTCGTCGGCGAAGTGCCTAGCCTACAACGGGTTGATGAGTATAACCAGTGCGCCCCGCCCTTCCAGGCCCGGGGGAAGCCATCAGTCGAACAACATGCCTATGCCTGAATCTGCTGGCCTCGCCGAGTCCTATCCAATCACCGATAGGGTACGCGAGGCGATGGCAGTCTCGCTTCGCAATTGCGAGGAGCTCCTGCCGCAGGCTGACTGGCTCAGGAAGCTCGCGCGGTCTGAGGCCACCGGTCTGCCTTTGCGGATCAAGCTCGGTCTCGACCCGACCGCGCCTGACATTCACATCGGTCACACTGTGGTTCTCAACAAGATGCGCCAGCTACAAGACTTGGGGCATCAAGTCATCTTTTTGATCGGCGACTTTACATCGATGATTGGCGATCCGTCCGGGCGCAACAACACCCGGCCGCCGCTGACGCGCGAACAGATCGAGGCCAACGCCAAGACCTACTACCAACAGGCCAGCCTGGTGCTCGATCCGGCGCGAACCGAGATCCGCTACAACAGCGAATGGAGCGATCCTCTGGGTGCCCGTGGGATGATCGAGTTGGCTGCTCGCTACACGGTGGCTCGGATGATGGAGCGGAACGATTTCCATGAGCGCTTCAAGGCCAACACCCCGATCTCGGTTCACGAGTTCCTGTACCCGCTGATGCAGGGCTACGACTCGGTTGCGCTCAAGAGTGACCTGGAGTTGGGCGGCACAGACCAGAAGTTCAACCTGCTGGTCGGTCGCCACCTGCAGCAGGAGTACGGTCAGGAGCCGCAGTGCATCTTGACGATGCCCTTGCTCGAAGGACTGGACGGCGTCGAAAAGATGTCGAAGAGCAAGAACAACTACATCGGCATTGCCGAGCCTGCCAACAGCATGTTCGCCAAAGTGCTGTCGATCAGCGACATCCTGATGTGGCGCTGGTTTGCGCTGTTGAGCTTTCGAAGCGAAGCGGAATGTGCGGCGCTCAAGGCCGAGGTTGACGCAGGTCGCAATCCCAAGGATGCGAAGCTGCTGCTGGCGAGGGAAATCGTCACTCGATTTCACAGCCCGGCTGCGGCAGATGCGGCCGAGGCTGACTTTACCCATCGGGCTCGTGGCGGAATCCCTGACCAGATCGCCGAACTGAGCTTGTCCGGTGCGCCGCTGACGATAGGCCTGTTGCTCAAGCAGGCTGGTTTGGTCCCCTCGACCAGCGAAGGCTTGCGCATGGTTGACCAGGGTGGTGTTCGGATCGATGGTGCGTTGGTCAGCGACAAGGCACTGAAGGTGGCTGCCGGCACTGTGGTGCTGCAAGTCGGCAAGCGCAAGTTCGCCCGCATCACATTGAGCGCCTGAACCCATGAGGACGGGCGCATGATCGCGCTGGTTCAGCGCGTGAGCGAGGCCGCGGTTGCGGTCGCAGGTGAAACTGTCGGTAGCATTGGTCCAGGACTGTTGGTACTGGTCTGCGCCGAAACCGCCGACACCGAGCTGCAGGCCGCCAAGCTGGTAGACAAGCTGTTGCGGCTGCGGATATTTGCCGACTCTGCTGGCAAGATGAACCTCAGCGTCGTTGACGTCCAGGGCGGTTTGCTGATCGTCAGCCAGTTCACGCTGGCGGCCGACGTGTCAGGCGGCAATCGTCCCAGTTTCGCCGCCGCAGCACCGGCTGAACACGGACGCATGCTCTACGAGGCCGTGTTGCGAATGGCGAGAGAGCGTCACCCAGAGGTGGCTGCGGGCCGATTCGGCGCTCACATGCAGGTCAGATTGGTCAACGACGGACCGGTGACGATCCCGTTGCGCATTGCGGCATGAAATAGCCCCGCTGGGCGGGGCCTTGTGCTTGGGCACAGCGCAGTGATCGCTCAGTCAGCGTACTGACCGGCGGCCTTGATGGCAGGACCCCATTTGTTGATCTCGGCCTCGACGAACTTCTTGTGTTCCGCGGCACCCAATCGGGCGTCGGTCATCACGACTGCGCCCAGTGCCTCTTCGCGCTTGATGAACTCAGGTTCCTTGAGTGCCGCACGCAGGGCGTTGTTGAGCTTGTCCACCACGGCCTTGGACGTTCCTTTAGGTGCATACATGCCGTGCCAGATCGACACATTGAAACCTTTGAGGCCTGACTCGTCGAGGGTCGGTAACTTGGCCAGCGCCGGGGTGTGCAGGCGCTTGGCCGTTGTCACGCCGAATGCCTTGACCTTGCCGCTTTCGATTTGTTGCGAGGTGTTGGTGGTCTGGTCGCACATCAGGTCGACTTGACCGCCCAGCAGGTCAGTCATCGCCGGTGCCGTGCCTTTGTAGGGTACGGTCGTCATGTCGACCGCGATGCTCTGCTGGAACAGCAGACCGCACAGGTGCGATGCTGCGCCCAGACCGGCGTTGGCCAAATTGATCTTGCCTTTGTTCGCGTCTATCCACTTGCGCAACTCGGCAAAGTTGTTGGCGGGTAGCGTGCTGCGGCCTATCAGGGTCATCGGTACTTCGTTGATCATGCCGAGGTATTCGAAGTCGCTGAGCGTGTCATAGGGCAACTTGCGGTACAGCGCCGGCGAGGTGGCCATGCCGATGTGGTGCAGCAACAAGGTGTAGCCATCGGGCGAGGACTTGGCGACCTTGGCTGCACCCAGGGTGCCCCCGGCACCGCCGACGTTTTCGATGATGATGGTCTGGTTCAGCTGCTTTCTCAGCATTTCACCCAGATCGCGTGCGACCTTGTCTGTAGGGCCACCCGCAGCGAAGGGCACCACCACCGTGATGGGTTTGTCGGGAAACTCTGCCATTGCAGCCGAAGCTGCTCCCAACAACATGGCGGCACAGATCAAATTTTTCATCGCAAAGCCCTCATTGAACCAGTTGAAATTTCAGACGCCAATGCTAGGCCTAGCGGTGCATCGCTTGCGCTGCAGGGTACTACTTACAGCACAAGCCACTGACGCAAGTCTTTCGGCTTCAGTCGTAGGAGCGCGCATCATCGACCACCTTGCCATCGTTGGGCAAACCACCTGGGGCGAGTAGCTGCACCTCGCCTCGCAGCTTGGTGATGTCGCGGATGCTGTTGGCGATGGCCTCTGCCAGACCCTCAGGTCCGCCTGCCACCTCGACTCGCAATGTCATGCGGTCCTTGGCCATCTGACCTTCGATCACCAGGCGGCCGCGCAGCACCTCGGGGTGGCGCCGGAGGATTTCCGCGACCTGGCTGGGGTGCACGAACATACCGCGAACCTTGGCAGTCTGGTCGGCGCGTCCCAGCCAACCCTTGATACGCATGTTGCTGCGGCCGCTGGGGCAGGGGCCGGCCAAGACTGCGGAGAGGTCGCCGGTGCCAAAGCGCACCAGTGGATAGTCGGGGTTGAGCACCGTGACCACGACCTCGCCGACTTCACCTTCGGGCAGCACATCGCCGGTGCCGGGGCGGACAATCTCCAGCAGGATCGCTTCGTCCACGACCAAGCCTTGTCGATAATGGGTCTCGTAGGCGATCAAGCCTGCGTCGGCGGTGGCATAGCTTTGGTAGGCCGCGATGCCACGCTCCTGCAGCCAGTCGCGCAGACTGGGCGGAAAGGCTTCGCCGCCCACCATGGCCTTGGTCAAGGATGCGATCGACATGCCTGTTTCGGACGCTTTCTCGACCAGGATTTTCAAAAAACTGGGGGTGCCGATGTAGCCGTGCGGCCGCAATTCGGCCACTGCCTGCAACTGCAACTCGGTGTTGCCGACGCCGCCGGCAAAAGTGGTGCAGCCGACCGCATGGGCGCCGCTCTCCATCATCGATCCAGCGGGCGTCAGGTGGTAGCTGAAGCTGCAGTGCGCCAAGTCGCCGGCGCGAAATCCGGCCGCGAAGATCGCGCGCGCCATGCGCCAGTAGTCATGACCCAGGCCCTCAGGCTCGTAGATCGGCCCGGGCGACTGGAAGACCCGGCGCGCGCCTTGGCCCGCGCGCATGCCGCGCCATCCTATGGCCGAAAAACCACCGAAGGGATCGTGCTGTGACAGGTCGGCACGCAGCGCTTTCTGCCGCTCCAACAACTCGTGCTTGCGGATCACCGGCAGGCGGGCGAGTGACGTTCGGCTGGTGACACTGTCGGCGTTCACGCCGGCGAGCGAGAGCGCAAAAGCATTGGTAGCGCGCTGGGCTTGCGCGATATGGCCAGGCAGCGCCGCCATCAGCGCGGCCTCGCGGACCACCGGGTCGCGCCGCTCCAGCGCGTCGAAATACTCAGTCATCACGGTCGCTCCATTGCGCCAGTTGCTTCTTCAAGTCAGCGACGAAATCACGGGCATCGGCGCTGCTGCGAAGCACCCGTTCGATCCATTCGGGACTGCCGCGCGACGGCCGCTTGACCCTGGCCGCAAGGACAGTCATGCCATCGATCCCTGCGCGGGCGATCGCGATGCCGCGCCGTTCGAAATAGCCCGCGCGTTCGGTCAGCCCCAGGTCGCGCAGGCCGCGCTGCAACTTCTGCAGTGCCTCTGCGGCATCGAATGGCTGTGCATCAAGACTCAGGTCATCGGTCATCGCGGACCCCCGCAGCGTCGGGTGTCATGCGAGCCAACGCTTGCGGCGCTTGTAGCTCTTGACGTCCTTGAAGCTCTTTCGATCTCCGCCGCCCATCCCGAGGTAGAACTCCTTGACGTCTTCGTTCTCGCGCAGGTCCTTGGCGACGCCGTCCAGCACGATGCGGCCGTTCTCGAGGATGTAGCCGTAGTCTGCATAACGCAGCGCGATATTGGTGTTTTGCTCGGCCAGCAGGAAGGTGACTTGCTCCTTGGTGTTCAAGTCCTTGACGATCTCGAACACCTCCTCGACGATCTGCGGCGCCAGGCCCATGCTGGGCTCGTCCAGCAGCACCATCTTGGGATTGGCCATCAGTGCCCGGCCGATCGCGCACATCTGTTGTTCACCACCCGAGGTGTAGGCGGCCTGGCTGCTGCGCCGCAGTTTCAGGCGCGGAAAGTAGTTGTAGACCTTGTCAAGCGTCGCCGCCACCGAGGCCTTGCCGTCCTTGCGGGTGTAGGCGCCGGTCATCAGGTTCTCCTCGATCGTGAGGTGGGCAAAGCAGTGCCGGCCCTCCATCACCTGGATCACGCCGCGGTCCACCATCTGCGCCGGGCTGAGCTGCTCGATACGCTCGCCGCGCAACTCGATGCTGCCCTTGGTGACATCGCCACGCTCGGCGCGCAGCAGGTTGCTCACCGCACGCAGCGTGGTGGTCTTGCCCGCGCCGTTGCCGCCGAGCAACGCCACCACCTTGCCTTCGGGCACGTTCAGCGACACGCCCTTGAGCACCAGGATCACATGGTTGTAGATGACCTCGATGCCGTTGACGTTGAGAAGGATGTTCGGTGTGCTCATCGGGGATGTCCTTTGACTCGTGCAAGCACCGCGCGCGGTGTTTGCACGAGGGCTCCGCCAGGAGCCCGCCCCGCTGGGTGGGGTTGCTGCAGACCCCTCCCGCTTGGCGGGAAGGGGTGGATGCCGAACGGACCTGGCAACGCCAGTCTTGGTTGGCAGCGCCGATCAGGACTGGCAATCCGCTGGCGTGCGGCGCGTCATTTTCTTTTCGCTGGCGTACTTGTCGGCCGCTGCCTTGATCATCGGCTTGAGGATCTGCTCGTCAGCCTGGTACCAGTCAGAGCTGAAGCCCCATTTGCTGCCGTCCCAGGTGTGGACCCGCGCCCACGACGACCCCATGTGGTCCATGCACGAGGTGCTGACAGGACGCATCACACCTGCGAAGCCCAGTGCGTCAAGTTTTTTCTGGTCCAGCGCCAGGTTTTCCAGTCCCCAGCGAACTTGTTCGCCGGTCATCACCTTGCCCTTGCCGAAGCGCTCCTGGGCGCGCCGCACGGCCTCGACACCGAGCATCTGGATGATCAGGCCTCGCATGTAGAGCACCGTGCCCACTTCGTCCTTCGGGCCTGTGCCCTGCCCCTTGTCGTGGACGAGCTTGAGGATGTCTTGCACGACCTTGGCATTGCGGTCGGCGCCGTGCTGCAGTGCCAGCGCGTTGTAGCCTTTGGCGCCCTCGCCGACATCCTTGACATCAGGTTCGGCGCCGGCCCACCAGACGCCGTACATCTTGTCGCGCGGGTAGCCCGTGGCCTGCGCCTCTTTCAGCGCAGTGGAGTTCATCACGCCCCATCCCCACAACAGCACATAGTCGGGTTTTTGCTGGCGCACCTGCAGCCAGGCCGACTTCTGCTCTACCCCTGGCGCGGTGACCGGGATCTTCAACAACTCGAAACCGTGGGTTCGCGCTCGCTCTTCCAGCAGCGGCATGGGTTCCTTGCCGAACGGACTGTCGTGGTAGACCAGCGCGATCTTCTTGCCCTTGAGCTTGTCCAGCCCGCCTTCCTTCTTGCCGATATGCTGAATCAGCACATCTGCACCGGTCCAGTAGCTGCCCAGAATCGGGAAATTCCACTTGAAGACGCCGCCATCCTGCGAGGCCGCCAACCCGTAGCCCACAGTGATCAGCGGCACCTTGTCGACAGCCACCTTGTCGGTCAGCGCGAAGGTGATGCCAGTGGCCTGTGGGTCGAACAAGCTGGCGCCTTTGCTCTTCAATCGCTCGTAGCATTCGACGCCTTTGTCCGTGGCGTAGCCGGTCTCGCATTCCTCGAAGCTGATTTTGACCCCGTTGATGCCGCCGTCGCGGGCGTTGACCAGCTTGAGGTAGTCCTGCTTGCCGTTGGCCCAGGGTGTGCCGTTGGGCGCATAAGGGCCGGTGCGGTAGACCAGCAGCGGAAAGTACTGCTCTTTGGCCTGCGCCTGTGCAATGGCTGGCGTGACCAGCAAGGCGCTCAGACTGGCGGCCAATACCGCAGCGCTGAGAACAATTGATTTGAATGTCATGTCTACCTCCAAGAGTGGGTCAATGGAACAAAACCAGCAACTGCTGCGGAACCGGGTTCGCCGTTCCGCAAGCGCTGCCGGGGGTGGGTCGAGTCAATGTGGAAATGGCCACAGCCGCAGCTTCTCGCGCCCGGTGGCCCAAAGTCGGGCGATGCCGTGCGGCTCGACGATCAAAAAGAAAACAATCAGCGCGCCGAAAATCATGTAGGTCAGGTGCGCTGCCAGCGCCGTGTCGATCGGTATTCCCATCATCGAGGGTAGCGCGTCGAGCAGGATAGGCAGCAAGACGATGAAGGCCGCGCCGAAAAAGCTGCCAGCGATCGACCCCAGCCCGCCGATGATCACCATGAACAGAAGTTGGAACGATCGGTCGACCGAGAACGCCGCCGGCTCCCAGGAACCGAGGTGCACAAAGCCCCACAGTGCGCCAGCCACGCCGACGATGAAGGAACTGACAGCGAAAGCGGTGAGCTTTGCATACACTGGCCGGATGCCGATCACCGCTGCAGCCACGTCCATGTCGCGAATCGCCATCCATTCGCGGCCGATGTTGCCGCGCACCAGATTCTTGGCCAGCAGCGCAAACACGCAGACGAAGCCTAAGCAGAACAGGTATTTCTGCACCGGCGTCTCGATCGGCCAACCCAGTACATTCAGACCTGCGACGCTGACCGAACCCGACGACGAATCGTTGGTGAACCAGCGTATGCGCAAGAAGGCCCAGTCGGTGAAGAACTGCGCCGCCAAGGTGGCCACTGCCAGGTACAAGCCCTTGATGCGCAGCGACGGTAGGCCGAACAGCACGCCGACCGTCGTCGAGCAGGCGCCGCCCAACAGCAGTGCGGCGATCAGCGGCATGCCGGGTACCCGGACGAAAAAGTTGTAAGCGCCATAAGCGCCGATCGCCATGAAGGCGCCGGTTCCCAGCGAAATCTGGCCGCAGTAGCCCACCAGCACATTCAGGCCCAGTGCGGCGAGCGACAGGATCAGGAACGGGATCAGTACCGCGCGAAAGGTGTACTCACTGGCTAGAAAAGGCACTGCGATGAAGGCCAGCGCCACCAGCGCCAAGATCAGCACGCGGTCCTGCAAGATCGGAAAGATCTGCTGGTCAGCACGGTAGCTGGTCTTGAATTGGCCGTTCTCACGATAGAGCATGTTGTTTCCTTGGCCGATCAGACGCGGTCGATGATCTTTTCGCCGAACAAGCCTTGCGGCCTGACCAGCAGCACCAGCAGCGCCAGCACGTAGGCGAACCAGATCTCGATCCCACCGCCCAGCATCGGGCCGATGTAAACCTCGGACAGCTTCTCGCCCACGCCGATGATCAAGCCACCGAGGATGGCGCCCGGCACCGAGGTCAGCCCGCCCAGGATCACGACCGGCAGCGCCTTCAACGCCACCTGGCTGAGCGAGAACTGCACGCCCAATTTCGACCCCCAGATCATTCCGGCCACCAACGCGGCAAAGCCCGCCACACTCCAGACGATCACCCAGATCCTGCGCAATGGGATGCCGATGGACTGCGCGGCCTGGTGGTCGTCGGCCACCGCGCGCAAGGCACGACCGGTGCTGGTCTTCTGGAAGAAGACGCTGAGGGCAGCCACTAGCACTGCAGCGATCAGCGCGGCGTAGAGGTCTTCCTTGTTGATCAGCACGCCACCTGGAAAGAGGCTTTCAAGCACGAAGATCGGGTCCTTGGGCATGCCGATGTCGATCTTGTAGATGTCGCTGCCGAACAGGGTCTGGCCAAAGCCGTCCATGAAGTAGCTGATGCCCAACGTGGCCATCAGCAGCGTGATGCCCTCCTGGTTGACCAATTTCCCCAGCACCAGGCGCTCTATCAACCAAGCCACCACGACCATCACCGCCATCGCGCCCAAGAAGGCCAACGCGATCGCCAGCAGGTGGTTGGAAAACCCCAGGTACTTTGGCCCCCATTCGGCGAAGCGCGCCATCGCCAGCGCGGCGAACAGCACCATCGCGCCCTGGGCGAAATTGAACACGCCCGAGGCCTTGTAGATCAGCACGAAACCCAGCGCGATCAGCGAATAGAGCATGCCGGCCATCAGGCCGCCAAACAGTGTTTCCAGGAAAAATCCCATGGCAATAGTCTCAGCAATCCGGCGTGCCGATATGGTGTTGAACAAACCAGGCGAGCAGCGCAGAACCGGTTTTGCCGGGCCGCTGGCGGCGCCCTCTTGAGCGCCCCAAGGCCGGCCGAAGCCGGCCGCCCCCCGTGGGGATCAAGCAAAGTGGCAAAGCCACATTTGCTTGAGAGGGGGCGCGCGAAGCGCGTAGGGGGTGGGCCATGTCAGTGAGACGTGCCGAGGTAGGCACTGATCACGTCCTCGTTGTTGCGCACCTCGTCCGGGGTGCCGTCGCCGATCTTCTTGCCATAGTCCAGCACCACCACTCGGTCGCTGATGTCCATCACCACGCCCATGTCGTGCTCGATCAGCACGATGGTGGTCGCGAACTCCTCGTTGACCTCCAGCACGAAGCGGCACATGTCCTGCTTCTCCTCAACGTTCATCCCCGCCATCGGCTCATCCAGCAACAGCACGCTGGGCTCCATCGCCAGCGCGCGCCCCAAGTCGACGCGCTTTTGCAGGCCGTAGGGGAGGCGGCCGACCAGCGTCTTGCGGTGGGCCTGGATCTCGAGAAAGTCGATGATGTGCTCGACGAACTCGCGGTGAGCAGCTTCTTCGCGCGCTGCCGGGCCGATGCCGAATGGATCACGGAAGGCCTGCAGGAACAGGTTGCTTTTCATCTTCAGATTGCGCCCCGACATGATGTTGTCGATCACGTTCATGCCTTTGAACAGCGCCAGATTCTGGAAGGTGCGGGCCACGCCCATCTCGGCAACCTGGCGGCTGCTCATGTGGCTGAAGGTCTGGCCGCGGAAGGTGATCGCGCCCTGTTGCGGCGTGTAGACGCCGTTGATGCAGTTGAGCATCGAACTCTTGCCCGCGCCGTTGGGTCCGATGATGGCTCGGATCTCGTGCTCGCGTACGTTGAAGCTGATGTCAGTCAGCGCCTTGACCCCGCCAAAGCTCAGCGAGATGTTCTTGACGTCGAGGATGACGTCGCCAGAGGCTTGGCTGTTCGCTTCGTTGGCCATGTCAGGCGGCTTTCTTCAGCGCGGGCAGGGTCTTGGCATCGCCTATCCTCAAAGTGGCCGAGACACTGCCCGAGCGTCCGTCCTCGAATTTGACCGCTGTCTCGATGAACTGCTCGGTTTCCCCAGCGTACAGCGCGTCGACCAGGACTTGGTACTTCTCGAAGATCGCGCCGCGTTTGACCTTGCGGGTGCGCGTCATTTCGCCGTCGTCGGCGTCGAGTTCCTTGTGCAGCACCAGGAAGCGGCTGATCTGGCTGCCGGCGAGCATGTCGTCCATCGCCAGGTCAGCGTTGACTTGTTCCACGCAATCGCGGATCAGCTCGTAGACCTCTGGCCTTTGCGCCAGGTCGGCGTAGCCTGCGTAGGCGAGGTTTCGGCGCTCGGCCCAGTTGCCGACGGCTTCGACATCGATGTTGACGAAGGCGCAGACCACGCTGCGCTGGTCGCCAAAGGCCACCGCCTCCTTGATGTACGGGAAGAATTTGAGCTTGTTCTCGACATATTTGGGCGCGAACATCGCGCCGTCGTGCGGTCCGCCTTTGAGGCGACCAACGTCCTTGTGGCGGTCGATGATCTTCAGGTGTCCATCGGCGTCCAGGAATCCGGCGTCTCCGCTGTGGTACCAGCCGTCGGGCGTCAAGGCCTCGGCAGTGGCGTCCGGGTTCTTGTAGTATTCCTTGAGCAGACCCGGGCTCTTGATCAGGATCTCGCCGCTGTCAGCCAGCTTGATCTGCACCCCGGCGATCGGCACCCCGACGGTGTCAGATCGTGCCTCGTGGTCGGGCTGCAGGCAGACGAACACGGCGGTCTCGGTCGAGCCGTAGAGTTGCTTGAGGTTGACGCCTATCGAGCGGAAGAAGCTGAACAGGTCGGGTCCTATCGCCTCGCCTGCGGTGTAGGCCACTCGCACACGGCTGAAACCCAGGCTGTTGCGCAGCGGGCCGTAGATCGCCAGATCTCCCAGGCGCCACTTCAGGCGGTCGATCCACGAGACCGGCTTGCCATCCAGCCGTGCCGGGCCGACGCGCCGGGCCAAGGTCATGCAGCGCTGGAACAACCAGCGCTTGAGACTCGAGGCGTCCTCCATCCGGATCATCACCGTCGTCAGCAGGCCCTCGAAGATGCGCGGCGGCGCAAAGTAATAGGTCGGGCCGACCTCTTTGAGGTCTATCGTGACGGTGGCTGCTGATTCGGGGCAGTTGACGATGTAGCCGCAGGCCAGCCACTGTGCATAGCTGAAGATGTTCTGGCCGATCCAGGCCAAAGGCATGTAGGCCAGCACCTCTTCGCGCTCGGTCAAGCGGTCGAAGTCCTTGCCGGCCTGGGCTCTGTCGAGCAGCGATCCATGTGTGTGCACGACGCCTTTTGGATTGCCGGTGGTACCCGAAGTGAAGAACATCGCCGCCACATCATCGGGCCTGCGTTTGGCCACTTCGGTGTCGAAGAAGCCGGGGTCACGATGACTGCGTGCCGCACCTGCTTCGATCAATGCATCGATCGCCCCCAGCCCTGGCTGGTCGTACTTGCGCAAGCCACGTGGGTCGTCGAACCAGATGCGCGCCAGCCGTGGGCATTGGTCCCGGATCTCGAGCAGTTTGTCGACCTGCTCCTGGTTTTCGACCACCGCGAATACCACCTCGGCGTTGTTGATCGGAAAGACGAATTCGCTACTCGCCGCATCCTGGTACAGCGGCACTGGCACCGCACCCAGCGATTGCACAGCCAGCATGCTGGCATACAGGCGCGGCCGGTTGTCGCCCACCACGATGACATGTTGACCCGCGACCAAGCCGGCCTCGGCCATGCCGCAGGCCAGGTCGCGCACCAGACTGGCCAATTTCGACCAACTGGTGGTTTGCCAGATGCCGTATTCTTTTTCACGCAGTGCCGCCGCGTCGGGTCGTTGGCGCGCATGGTCAAGCATCAGGCGGGGAAAGGTCGTCAGCAAGGCAACTCCTTCAGCATGAGCCGTCCAACATGACAGGTCAGCGATTGCGAGCGTATGCTAGGTCTTGGTTTGACGCTTTTTTGTCGGTACGACGACAATTAAAGGGTCTTCCCTGATCGGACTTTCCCAGGTTATTGATCCAGATCGTGTGTATGTACCCATCCGCTCCTCGACTGCGACAACGAGCGCGCTCGCCCAGTGCGGCTGAGTTGCTCAATATTCCATGGCTGGCCATGGTCTCGGAAGCCGACCGGCACGAGGCCGCTGCAGCGCTACAGGTGGTCAGCGCCGATCCGGGCGAGAGGGTCTGCCGCACCGGTGCGCCGTCGACCTTCTGGTTTGGCGTGATTGATGGCTTGCTCAAGATGAGCAATGTCAACCTCGAGGGACAGCAGATCACTTACACCGGCTTGCCGCCGGGCGCCTGGTTTGGCGAGGGCACGCTGCTCAAGCGCGAGATCTACCGCTACAACATCGAGGCGCTGCGCAAAAGTACGGTCGCTGGCCTGCCGTTGGCGGTGTTTTGGCGCCTGCTCGAGCGCAGCA
>Ga0214919_10007955_pt1 | contig 14159 bp, 11 predicted proteins | sample LL1503_MetaG_FD_177994 | JGI IMG/M metagenome (GOLD analysis project Ga0214919, IMG submission 177994) | Freshwater microbial communities from Lake Lanier, Atlanta, Georgia, United States - LL-1503 | ecosystem: Environmental > Aquatic > Freshwater > Lake | place: USA: Georgia | collected...
AAGTTCTACTGGTTTAATTTCAACAACTGGTTCAATAAATACTACCGGTTCTGGTACAATAACATCAGCTGGTCTAATAACAGCTACAGGTGGGATCACTACACCAAGTACAATAACAGCAACTGGACTAATCACAGCAACAGAAGGGCTGACGTCATCAGCAGGAACAATTCAAACAGGCACGTCTACAAATGCTATCACATTAAACGGAAGTTCAGGAAATATAAATTGTAAACAAATTAATGCAACAGATATTAGTGGTTCTACACTTACTACTACTGGAAATATAACTTCAGTTGCAGGAACAATTAAAACAGGTAGTTCTACAAACGCTATCACACTAACAGGTTTAACAGGTTCTATAGCCAGTACTTCACTTACCACATCAGGAGATATAACTTCTAGTGGTAAAATAACTACAACTAGTCTTGCCATAAGCGGAGGAGTCCAAATAAAAATGTCTAAATATACAATAAATACTACGCTTAGTTTAACTGATTATTATGTAATTGTTTCAAATAACGCTACAATAACACTACCTAATTCTCCTGTGAACGGTCAACAATACTATATCAAATCAACTAATAGTCAATCTACTGTAAGTGGTGGTACATCTATGTGTATGAATGATTTTGGCACAAAAGTTTCATCAATAATTATAGTACCAGGTCAAACACTTATGATAGTATGGTCTACGGATGAAACAGCATGGATAATAAATACAATATCAACATTACCCTTGTATTATTTCACGAGTCATACTTTCACAAATGGCACTGCTGTGGGTCGGTTTGGACCATCATTAGCAGATGTCCGTAGTGTGTATACGTCAACTGACGCAAGTGTGTGGAAAAACACATACTTAAGCATGACTGTTGCAGGGCTACAGGATTGGATAGTGCCTGCAAGTAAAAATTATATAATTGAAGCGGTTGGTGCACAGGGTGGAATGCAATCAGACGCAGTTGGTGGGTTTGGTGCTCTAATACGCGGTACGTTTTATTTGACACAAGGGACACTGATTCGAATATTAGTCGGACAACATGGAAATGGGAATTTGGCTACAGAAAAGGTGGGTAACGGTGGTGGTGGTACATTTGTTACACAAAGTCCACACAATACAAACGCATCTATTTTGGTAATCGCAGGTGGGGGTGGAGGAGTTCATCCATCCTATAGTTTATCTAATACAGTACAAGCGGGTGGAAAAATAGGAACTGTAGGTGGTGATGGAAACTCCGCAAGTGGTATTGGAGGTATTAATGGAAACGCAGGTAGTGATGGTTTGCCTGGTACAAGTGGTGCAGGATTTTTTACTGGCGTATCAAATGCCTCATCATATATCAGTGGTGGTACCGGAGGTATACACTCTAGTTATGCATATCGACAAGGGGGATTTGGTGGTGGTGGTAATTGTGGAAATACCCACGGAGCTGGAGGAGGTGGATATTCAGGTGGTGGTGGCACAGGGAATAGTCCATGGTACGGTGGTGGTGGTGGTTCATATAATAACGGTACAAACCAATATAATGTAGCTGGTTTTAATGGTGATGGTACAAGTACGACGGGCGTAGCCAAAAATGGCTATGTAACAATTACAGCAACATAATCAATTGATAACACAACAATAAACCAAGTGTCTTATACAATAATATAAAAAATATAAAATAGCTACATGTATGTTCTTAATATGTCAGTTAAACACCTTGGAAAAAATAATTTAGAAAAAATTAATAAAAACGTTAAGGATATTAATTTTAAATTAAAAGAGTTAAATAATAAAAAAGAAAGATTTATGACTAGATGACTTAAAATAAAATATGTTTATTATATATGAAAAAATTTAATATTAGAAGAAAATAGAACTTTCACCACCTCCTACATAAATTAAATATACTTATAATAAACAATTTTAATAATTGCTTATTATAAATGATGAAAAAGATAGTAGGACTTTATCCACCTCCAATATCTTACTTAAATTATAACTGAAAACGATTCTGAATTAAAAAAATCTTTAAAAAAATGTTATTTTGTTTTAAATAATAGTTTCAACACAGTCTATTTTTTAATTCTTTAAATTAATTCTACAGTATAGTATAATGTCCGAGTTTATTGAAATACAAAATACAGTTGTAGATACTGTAATGAATACACGAGAAGAAATTAATGTTAATGGTATAAAAATAATGGTTAATATATCAAATGTATTTAATAATAAAAATGAAACAATTAAATTAATTGTAGATAATCCTATTTTTATAGATAAAGTAGAACAATCTATTAAAAATATTTTAAATGATGGAAGAATAGATGAATCAGATATTAATAATTTTATTTTTTTAATTAAGGAAGCTTATAATTCTCTACCTGGAGAAATATTACCAAAAGAAGACGTGCAAGAATTTATCATGTACATATTTTATTATTTAGTTGAAAAATGGAATTTAATTTCTTTAGAACAAAGACATAAATATTAAAAAATTGTAGTACTGTCTATTAAATTAGTATTAATGATGTAGCATTTTACAGCAGGACAAGATAGATATGTTAGTAATCTCTTAATACAAATTAATAAATTGGAGGTGGATAAAGTCATACTTTCTTTTAATATTAAATTTATTACCTCTAATAGTGAAGAACAAAGTAAAATTTTACTTTTTCCTTCGTCGTTTTTAATATTAAATATAATATTTTCCAAGTACTACTATATAAAAATTGATTAATAATTAAACTAATTATTAATTCATTACTATTAATAATGTCAATAAAACGACTTCAAACTGAATTAAAGGAAATGATACAAGATCCTAATTATCTTTATAGCGTATCTCCTGTTAAAGATAATTTTTATAAATGGGATATAATTATGATTGGATCACCAGATACTATTTTTGAAGGTGCTATTATTAAAGCAATTATTGAATTTCCAAAAGAATACCCAAATAAAGCACCACAGTTTAAGTTTATAACTCCATTATATCATCCAAATGTTTATATTGATGGTAAAGTATGTATATCTATACTTCACGAAGGTATAGATGAATTTGGTTACGAAAGTATTTCAGAACGTTGGAATCCATCACAATCAGTAAATTCTATTTTAATTAGTATTTTGTCTCTATTATCATCACCAAATTTTGATTCACCTGCTAACGTTGATGCATCTAACTTATGGAAGCATAATTATGATGAATATAAAAAAGTAATTTACAAAATGATTGCTACATCACAAAACTAATAAAACTTGTCTAAAGAAAAAAGTAATTATATAAATAATAGATATGATAATAAAATTACCAATATGTCATGATAATAAAATTATATTTTCTAATTTTTTTATAGAAAAAATATATAATCCAGATAAATATATAATTTCATTATTTAATAGAAATTATGAAAATAAAATTATTAAAATTAAAATACCTTGTTGTAATAATTTTGAAGGTATAAGTTATTTAGATTTATTTTTTCCTTTAGAATTAACTATTATTGAAAATAAAATATATTTTCAATATTTTATGCAAAAAATATTTTTATCTCAATCTGATTTACCAATTGATTTTTTTATTCAATTGGAAAAATCTATTAAAAAAATACACGGACATTCATTTTTAAGTTTATCCGATTTAAAAACAGTAGAGATATCATTATGGGAACATTTAGAAAAAATTAATGATGAAATTTTAACTATTAATTATTTAGAGACCATAAAAAAATTATGGGAAGTTTCTAATTTATATTTAAATTATGGTATATATTTGATTTATATGCAACGTGAGTTTACTAACAAATCTATTAAAGAGTATCAAAAACAATTTAACATTTCTAAAAAGATTATAGCAACTGTAAATTTTATAAAAATAATTAAATATTCAATTAATTCGAGTAATTTATATAATTATTGCGAACATTATAATTGGATTAATAATAATAAAATGTGTATTACCGAATTAAAAATAGGTTATAAATATTTTTTAAAAGTACCGCTAATAAAAAATAATAATATTTTACCAATTGATAATAATAAATTTTTTCAAATAGAAATTTCTAATATTATAAATGGTATAATTCATGCTTCTAATAATCAATCATATATCTTTAATAATTATGAATGGTTTTACTATTTACCAAATTTAGAGATAAACTTTGATATTATTTTATTTAATTTATTAAAATCTAAGGAAATTTACAATGAAACTTTCGAAAAAACAAATCTAAAAATAGAAAAAATACATACTAATAAAATGTTAGAATATTATTACGATGATAACGAATGTTCATTAGTCTATATGAGAAAATTTTTCGAAAATGAATTTGACGACTTGACAGTTTTATCAAAAAATAATTATTCAGTTGTATTTTTTGATTATATCATTCAAAAATATTCTAATACTATTGAAGATTTATGTAAAATATATAAAATTTTATTTACAAATTATACTTATCCAATAAAACAAAATAAATTAGAAAAATCTTTTGATTTTATTTTATATTTTTCTTTAATAAATATAGATAAAATAATTAAAGATACAAATAGTGATAAAATTTTTATTGAAAATAATATTAATGAATTTATTCCATTTAAAGTAAGAACATTATTTTATAATTTAATTCAATTATTTTATTCAATAATTAAAAAAGATAATTATCAAATATTATATTTTAATCAAAAATTTTTTAATGATTATCTACATCGATGTGTTCTAAAAAATATATTATTTATGGAAAGAAATTCTAATCAAAGTGAATGTTTAATAAATACATTATTTTTATCTAAAATTAAACCGATTCAAAAAGAAAAAATAATTAGTATTTTAAAAAATACATTATTATGTATTGATGTTGCATATAGATTATCATGGAATAATCTTCCAAAAAAATTAGGATATTTAGAAATATTTTATAATAATAAAGATTTAGTTATTACAATTGATAAATTAAATAAAAATATATTTAATGATACATATGATATTAGATTAAAAAAAGTAATCGAAAACCCTTTTGAAATGTTTAGACATTTAAAAAAAGAAAAAGATTATATAAAATGGATTAAATTTTTAGGTCCATTAAATTTAGAATTATTTTATACATCATTTTCATTATCAACAGATGATTTGGAACATTTGGGAAAATTATTATATTTATTAAATAATATTAAAGAACAGAATATTAAAGAGCCATCATATATTATATTTATAAATTTTGCACAAAAACATAATAAGTTAATTTTAGATAATAATAGAATTAATCTTAAAATAAGAGATTATTTTAATTATAATAAATGTACAATCAATTTAGGTTTTCTAGCAAAACATTTAACTTTTACATTTAATGATGTTAAATTAGAAGAAGATACAGAAATTCCTAAAATAGAATTATTATTTAAATTAGAAGAAGAACTTAAAAAAATAAATAAAAAATATAATAAATATAAAACAAAATATATTATGATAAAACATCCAGAAAAAACCGAACAAATATTATCAGATACAAGTACAATAAATAAATCAAATATTTGTTATGATAATTAACTAGATATAAAATATATTAATTACGATAGTAGACAAAGTACTACGTCTTATACATATTGAATAATAATTTTACTTTAACTTCTTTTTTTACAACTTGTTCTTATGATCAATTTGTTTTTTTTTCTTACAGCTGAAGAATGCGCATATTCAAATGTTGTTTTTAAATAGATGTACTTTCTCTACCTCCAATTAATTATTTATATATAATTTTGTCTACATACATCATATTTTATTATAATTGTAGACGCAGTTAAAAAGTGTATATTTTTAATGAAGTTAAATAAACAAAACTATGATTTTTTTACTTCTAATTTATGTATTTTACAATTTAAGAATATTTTTAAATTAATTATTTATAATTTTGCTTATATACATCATATTTTATTATCACTACATATACAGATAAAAAGTGTATATTTTCGCAAAAAAATTAAAATAATAATTAATTAAATAATATAGAGTCCAATTTTTTTTATTAATATTTTTAATGAAGCTAAATAAACAAAACTAGAAAAAGTGTTCAATTGCTTATTGGATATTTAGTTGACATCTTTATATTTTTTATATTCACATATACTGTAGTGAAAAATTTAATATTAGGAGATAGTAGGACTTTTTCCACCTCGTGTGTTCAACATTAATACATTGTTTTAACAATAAATACTCGTCTATTTTATAGATATCTTTAATTTCTTTATGTTATCCATTCCGTCTATTTTTATGTGTTAATAATTTACCTAAATTTAATTCATCTACTTTACCTCTTAATTTTCGTGAGTGTAAAATTATGACTCAAAGCAGCGTCGGCTATTAATGTTTTATTTTTATTAAATAATAATAGATGTTGAAGTAAACACCATAAACATTAAAGATGTAATCTCATCATTATTTCCTCTATTTTATCAGGACGACTATCTCAAAAAAGAAGAAAACACCATGGTTATTAACTCTGTAATATCATCCTTGAGTTTTTTAGTCATATCAGAATGACAAGCGAAAAGTATTTTTTTTAATGGTATTGTTATATGATTAAATATTATACTTTTAGTATCCCTGTCATAGTTAAATCTGTTTTTTAGTTGCGCGATGTTATTCTCAGCGAATTCATTACCTATTTGTTTTTTATTAGTAGAAAAATACTTATATAATTCAGAATAATTTGTTTCGCAATTGGACTTTTGTGTTTCTGTTTTTGTTTGTCTTAGTCCTTCTTGTCTTTCTCTTTCTTTTTGTGCTTGTTCGTCTCTTTGTTGTCTTTCTCTTTCTTTTTGTGTTTGTTTGTCTCTTTGTTGTCTTTCTCTTTCTTTTTGTGTTTGTTCGTCTCTTTGTTGTCTTTCTCTTTCTTTTTGTGTTTGTTCGTCCATTTGTTTGTTTTCTTTCATTTCATATCTTTTTGTTTCGTGTCTTTCTTTTTGTTCTTGATATTTTTTAAATAAATTTGCGACATGTTCTTGTTCCATTACTAATTTCTCAAGAGATAATAATTCATCCTCTAATATATTATCAGAGGATGATTCATCATCTTTTAGTGCTCTTCTTTTAATTCGTTTATTTTCTTCAGTTTCTTCAGTTATTAATTCTAGTATTAATTCTAACTCTCCGCATCTTTTACCTATCCCACCAGACATGTTTTTTAAAGTCGTGTATTTAGTTTTATATTTCAAGTATTTAAACTTATAAAAGTTTTTATCAGAGTTTGAAATAGTCATATATTATTATTTAGATATTATTTTGTTGATATTATATTTTTTAATTAATTAATTATTTATATATAATTTTGTCTACATATATCATATTTTATTATAATTGTAGACGCAGTGAAAAACTAGGATTTTTTCACTTCTAATTTATATATTTTACAATTTAATAATATTTATAATTTTGCTTATATACATTGAAGGTAGAGAAAGTCCTACTTTCTCCTGCGCCATTATAAAACTATTAATAAGATATATTTGAATTGTCTAAAAATATACAATAAAATAAAGGATACAATAAAATGTTTAAAATAAATAATTTTATTGATAAAATATTAATAACTAATAAATTTGGTATTAAATGTAATAAAACAAAAAATTAAACAATATTAATTATAACTATATTATAAAAATAAAACATATATTTTTACTTTTTATTTAATAATATTTTAAGAAGCAATACTAAAAATAATTTACATTTGGTAATCGAAACATAATTCTGTTTTTTGTATATCATTATTATCTATTAATTGTTTCATATTATCTAAAACTGTTATATTAGTACAATAAATTCTAAAAAAGTATTCTTGGTGTTTTTGATTAATAAGAAGAGAAAAGTTCTTAACTTTATTTTCAGAAATAATAACTCCTGTTTTAAAATTATAAAAATAAATTTTATTTAATGGGTTTATTTTTCCACCAACATATCCTACCTTAAATTGTATTATTTGATACATACCTTTATATTGTTCTTCTAATTTATTAATATTAAAATCAATATCAGTAAGAGATATTTCTTGATAAATAAGTTTTGGTAAATTTCGCATATTAATATCTTTAATAATATTTTTAACATTTAAATTATTACTAAACATATGTGCAGAAAAAACAAAATTATCTGTTAATAATATCATTTTTTCTGGTTCCATAATATATTCTGATATATTCATGTCTTTTTCTAATTCAAATAATAATTGAATTACAAGAATTTCTATTGCTTTTACTGCTTTATGATTATAAATTTGTCTATGTAAACGATAACGAATAAAAAACATATGGTATATATCTTCACTACATTGATTTGAATAACAAATCATAGATTTACCATTATTTTCTATTACTTTTGCATCAGACATAATTCTTGAATAATTAAATCCTAATTTTAATCCAACAGCCATAGTATCTCGTGTAAGATAATCAAATTTATCAACATCAATAGAATTTAATGGATTAGATATAATCTGAAAAATCCATCGTCCAATCATATATTTAGGTTTCCACTTATTATAGTCTGATTCTTTTGGATTAATAAGGTCACCAATTACTTTTAACATGTCTTTATTAAGAGGAATTTTATATTTATCTACAATATAATTTAATAAAGTTATTGAACGATTTTCATGAGACCAATTAGATGTCTTTGTTTTTATTATTTTAATATTTGGTAACATTTCTAAGAAACAATCATCAAATAAATGACTAAAAAGCAAATGTCCTAAATCATGACATAATCCTGCTATTGAAATTAATGTTATTATTTCATCAGTTACTTTAAGTTCTGGTTGTTTTGACGATATCATTGTTATCATTTGTTTAGCTAAATGATAAGTTCCAATTGAATGTTCAAATCTTGTGTGAGTTGCTGTAGGAAAAACTAAATATAATACACCAGTTTGGTGAATATTTCTAAGTCTTTGAAAAATATCTGTATCAACAATAGCACTTGCTATTGGGTCAAGATCAATATATCCATGAATATTATCATATATGCGCATTATTATTATATATTTGTTATTAAAATAATAATAATATCAATATTTCTCATAAAAATGAATGGCGGTCTTTACTATTTGATGTGATAAATTTAATATTATAGAATAAAGTATGACTTTACCACCTCAAATGTTATATATAAATTATGCTAAAAATTTATAAAAAATTGACAATTAAACATATTAGCTTGTAACTTTTAATATGTATATATACACTATTATATTGAATATGGCAAAAAACTCGTCTCGACAAAACAATAATAAAGAACTTATGTCTTGGGATGATTTTGATAATATATCAGAATTAAATAATTTAAAAAAAATTACTGATTTAACCAATCATCAAAATATAAAACATGCTAATGCATGGATAAAACCATTGAAAGATTTTAATAATTCTAATGACTGGAATATTGTATCAAGTAAAAAAACTAAGAATTCTCTAGTATCTACACAAGTTTCTATGAAAAATGATATTTTTAACATTTCTGATACTCGTGTTGATTCTAATAATAATTCTAATAATGGTCTTGATTTTAATGTTGATTCTAATAATGATTCTAATAATGATTCTAATAATGATTCTAATAATGATTCTAATAATGATTCTAATAATGATTTAAATTCTAATGTTAATCCTAATGTTGATCCTAATGTTAATCCTAATGTTGATCCTAATGTTGATTCTAATGTTGATTCTAATGTTGATTCTAATGTTAATTCTAATGTTGATTCTAATAATGATGATTCTGAAGATTTGGACATTATTAAAAAAATGGAAGAAGAAATAAAAAAACATATAAATTTAATAAATGAAGAAAAGAAAGTTTTGAATGAAAAAAAGAAAGCTTTGGAAGAAAAAAAGAAAGCTTTGAAAGAAAAAAAGGATTTAAAAGACAAAGAAATTTTATCTAAAATGAAAACATTAACTATAGAGTTAAAAAATCTAAAAAATAAACTAAATATTTCTAAAGTTATTAAACCTAGCGAAGATATGATGTCTATTGAAGATATAATTTCTACTGAAGATATGATGTTTATCGAAGATATAATATCTACTGAAGATATCATATCTACTGAAGATATGATGTCTACTGAAAATATGATGTCTACTAAAGATATGATGTCTACTAATAAAAAAAAATTAAATTCTGTTAATCAAAATTTTAATGAACGTTCAAAACTTATTAATGATGAATATTCAGATCTTTATAATAAATATAAAGATTTAGTTAGTGATGAGCTAACTAAATTAATTATTGATACTGTAAAATCTAACATAATAGATATTAATACTAGATTTGAACATACAAAACACGGACAATATAGTATTGAACTTCCTAATACAAATCAAAATAGAGATTTTATTATTGGCAATATCCCTGTATCATTCAATTTTAATTGGTTTCTAAATCAATCTTTTTACAAGTGGATTGTCAGAACAGCAGCTGAAGATATTCTTCCAGGTATTTGGTTGAGTTTATCTAAAAAAGATGAAATATGGATGATACATTGTTGTAAAAAAACTAATTAATATATGTTAATTAGTTTTTTTATTTATTGATTTATTATTGATTTATTATTGATTTATTATTGATTTATTATTGATTTATTATTGATTTATTATTGATTTATTATTGATTTATTATTGATTTATTATTAATTTATTATTAATTTATTATTAATTTATTATTAATTTATTATTGATTTATTTATAATATTTTAGCGTAAAGACAATATACATCAAAATTACTAAAAATAAAGTAGATAAATAAGTTTATCATTTAACATATTAAAGGTGAATAAACTCATATTTTCTTTACATTAAATAGCAAAAAAGAAAGTAAAAATTTTATTTTACTTTTCTCATGGAATTCCATATAAAAACATATGGAATAATTATTATTAAATATTTACTTGAAATAGTGTGGTAAATTGATTTAATTCTTTTTTAAATACTATTTCAAAAGTTAAATTATTTAAACCACTTGATAATATATGTTCTAATTTATTAATATTAATTTTATTTAAAAAAATATTATTTTCTTCTTCACTAATATTTTTTTTAATTCCTTCTAATATATAAGAATTTGATGAATGTTTTAAAAATCTAAAATTATTTTTATCAGTGAAATTATTAGAAATATTTAAATTTAATGTTTTACATCGATAATAAAATGATCTATCTTCAATACCCCATCCCCATATATAATTAGGAAAACCATTTATTTTTTCAAATGATTCTTTAGTAAATTTAACAATACCACCTAAACTACTATTATGACCATTGTAAATTCGCAATATATCATAATTTTCACATATATATAAAGTTTCTATAGTTTTTTCATTTGGAAGTATATCTACATCATGGTGAAAAAAATATTTAGAACTGTCTTTAAAAAGATGATATCCAATATTTAATAATTTACCTCTATTAAATTTTTTGTCATTTAATTGTTCGATAATAATAATTTTAAAAGGATTTAAATATTTATAAAACAAATAAACAAGTTCTTTTAAAAATTGTTCTAAATGTTCTTTTCTATTGCGATATGGTATTAATATTATATTTTTATACATATAATTATACTAAAAATATATTTATTATAACGCATTTTAGAGCGATGCATGTAGGACTTCACCTAAAAATTTATTTTTGAGTATTCATTAGTTACAATAATTTTTTTAAAATTACATTTTTTACCATCTATTCTTATATCAGATTTATATAATTGTAAACTACTAATTGAATGATTTTTTGGGAGTATTATTGTAAAATTTGAACATTTATTTATTTCTAAACCTGTTATAGTTCCTAATAAAAATAATTTAATATTATTACTATCATTAAAAGCTAATTTATCAATAATACTATTAATTTGTATTTCTAAATCATTACAATTACGCCATATAATACTATCACATTTATTTAATAATTTCTTAAAGTTTAAGATATCATTTTTTAAATCTTTTATTACTATAGAATTTAATTTTAACATTCCTATTTATGTAGAGAAAACTTTAATAGTAAAGATAGTTTAACTTAGTATATTTAAGTTTATATAAATATTAATCTATATATATTGGTAGTGAAGAAGAAAGTAAAACCTTTATTTCTCCTTTGCAATTAACAATTATATTTATAAAAATATATCTGAATATAAAGAAACATCATTAAATATAATAATGACATATCAATTACATTCTTATAAAGATAATAATATAGAATTTGAATACAGTTTAAATTATACAAATGATATTAGCATTGTATTGGAATTATATAGAGGTAAATTATTTTGTCATATTATTAAAGATTTTATTAATAAAGCAACATTGTTATTTGGAACAAAAATATTCAGTGTAAAAAAATCATTTCCAAGAACATTAACTAATTTACTTTCATCTTGGATGTTTACTTTATATGCTTCAGACAATTTTGACCCTATATTTGACCCATTTTTACCAAATAATTATACAGAAACACAGTCGATAATAAATACTTTGAATGATTTAGTAAAATATGACGAAACTATAAAAGATTCACCAATATTAATTAATACATTAATGAATATTTTAGTTAAATCGTATGAAGAACAACATAAATTGTTATCAAATTACAAAAAATCAAATTATTATCATGATAGTAAATTTAAATATAAAGTACGCAAAATAAAAATTAAACAAACACGAGACTTGTTACCTTATGATTTTTATAAATTTATTATAGATTTAGAATTTGAAGTTAAAGATAAAAGATTATTAAATATTATTGATAATTTATTAATACCATTAGATGAATATAATAAATTAAAAAATAATTATACAGGAGAAAAAAATATGGATGATATAATTTGTATTATATTATTTAGATATCAATTATTAGGTTCTAACAATCATCAATTGGGTGTTAAATCAAATATAATGCATATGATGAATAATAATTATAATCTAAACTTCGAATGTTTTGCTTCTTCGATAAATAATACATTTCCTCATTATTGTTCTATTTATCAGGATATTGAGCAATATTTTGGTTCTGTTGGTAGTTTTTATAATTTAATACCTCAAAAAGGAACATTTGGAATAAATCCACCATATCAGAAAGATATAATTGAATCTGCATTAATTAAAGTTATTAAATTTTTATCTATAGCAAAAGAAAAAAATTCTGAGTTATCTTTTATAATAACAATTCCAATATGGGATTTAGAAGGAAAAAAACTATTTACAAATGTTTTACCTCAACAATATATTGATTATGGGGATTTTGAAATTATTAAAACAATTAAAGAATCTGAATTTCATAAAATCACACGAATGATTTCAAAAGAAAATTTTACATATATTGATCATAATTTTAAATTAGCAAAAAATAAAACTATACAAAATACTTATGTTATAATTTTATCAACAAATGAAAAGATAAATATAGATTATTTAATGGAATATGATTTTAATTAGTTATAATGGTGCAGGAAAAAGTAAAATTTTATTTTACTTTCTTCTGTGCCATTGTTTATTATAAACATATCTGTAAATAAAAATTGAAAAATAAAATGTTTAAATGTTCTGTAAATATATTGTATTTAACAAGAATGACAATTGGTGCGGAAAAGGACAACCCGAAAGGAAGTGTCAATAATATCAATCATCAATCATTTTATAACCATATATCCGGCAACAACACCAACAGCAGCAACAGCAGCAGCAGCAACAAACTGGCAGTAACAGCAACAGCAGCAGCAGCAACAAACTGGCAGTAACAGTTGCAGTTAGAACAATTAAGTTCCGACTGCAGCTACCAAAGCCAATACATAGTCTGAAAAAACAGTAGTCTTCAAAGACCCGTTTAGACCATGTATATTGCACGCATAATTTATATAGAGTATTCATATTCTATATGCATTATGTACATCAAATTATATAAAAATTGTTAATTTTTTTTATTTTATAAATGACATTCAATTGACATAAAAAAAGAAGTTTATATCAGATGTATTAAAAATATATGTAAATACAATTATACATTGGATTAATAAATATAATACATAAAAATATTTTTTTATTTACTTTATAATTATAAACATATCTAAAATATAAAAATAAATATTTAAGTTAAAAAAAATGTTAGGTGGTGGAGAGACTACAAAAATAAA
>Ga0214919_10007956_pt1 | contig 14158 bp, 13 predicted proteins | sample LL1503_MetaG_FD_177994 | JGI IMG/M metagenome (GOLD analysis project Ga0214919, IMG submission 177994) | Freshwater microbial communities from Lake Lanier, Atlanta, Georgia, United States - LL-1503 | ecosystem: Environmental > Aquatic > Freshwater > Lake | place: USA: Georgia | collected...
GCGTTGCGCAGCACAAACATGCTTTCGCCAAAGAACGCGCCGCCAATGGAGACTCCATACAAACCGCCCACCAACTTGTTCTCTAGCCACGCCTCCACACTGTGGGCAAATCCCAACTCATGCAATTTGCAATATGCCGCAACCATGGATTCCGAAATCCACGTCCGCTCTTGCCCGGGACGCGGCAACATGCATCCGCGCATCACCTGCTCAAATGCAGTGTCGGCGCGCATGCGAAATAAACTTCCACGAATGGCGCGCTGCGAAGTGTGTGGAAGTCGAAACGCATCAAGCGGAATCACGCAGCGCGGATCGCATGTGTAATACTCAACCACGCCGGTGTCCACATCCGCCATTGGAAACGCGCCGCCCGCATACGCGGCCAACAATGACTCCGGCGAAAGATCAGCGTCGCTTGACATGCGCTTGATTGTGTCCAATTGCGCGCGCATGGCAAGTACCAACGCCACGCGCAATTTCAAGTTGCGCCTATACTTAAACCGATGAGTTGTGCAACATGATGTGTGGCAATGGACATCTTCAAGGGCAAGTCATTGCCCTCAGCAGCAAATCGATTCACCACGATCAAATTGTGGATTTAGTGGTGCTCTTTGATGGCCAACCAACCGCGGTGCCGCTTCGGGTTTCTGGCTTGACACTTCCAGCCGGCGGCGTGGGCTCTGGCAGCCGGATTCGAGTCACTTGGCTTTCCGGCCAGGTTGAATCCATTCGATTGCTGCAGTCGCCAGCGCATTTGGTGGCCTGAGTCCCCTACATCTTCCCCTTGAATGCACGGCAAAACACCGCCCATTTTTCAATGCGCCAAGGTCTTGAGTTGAACGGGCATTTCGGCTAAAGTTTCCCCCCTCGGGCCGTCGGTGACGAACTCCAAAAGAGTCGGCGCCGCACGGGGCGTGCCGTCGCGGCTGACGGGCGCTCCTGCCTTGACGACAGCCGCGGTGCGGGGAATGGTCCCTGAGCCGCGAAAAGAGTTCCGCGCGTGCGGGCTCTTCGGTTCAGGTTGACTTTCTCGGAGCACATTCACAAGCGACACATTCAACACAACTCAAATAGACGCTTCTCACAATCCAAATTGGATTGATCCGAAATAAAATTCGATATCATTGAAACAGAATTTATTTTGGCCCGTGGTGTAACGGTAGCACAGGAGATTTTGGTTCTCCTTGTCCTAGTTCGAATCTAGGCGGGCCAATTCTGGTCACACAAGAGATAGCGTCCGCGCGAAAGCGTGTTGAGTGTTGCCGCAATTTCAAAGCATCTCATGAGCAACCATACCACTTCATCCTCGCCTGCCTCCGCGATTATTTTGGCGGCTGGAAAAGGCACGCGCATGAACAGCGACTTGCCCAAGGTCATGCACGCGGTGGCTGGTCAACCCATGGTGAAGTGGGTTGTGCAAAGCGCGCGCGAAGTTGGCGCCAAGGAAATTGTTCTGGTGGTTGGCCACCGCGCCGAAGTTGTGCAGGCCGCGTTCGTAAATGACAAACCCGCATGCCACTTCGTCACGCAGTCGCCGCAACAAGGAACGGGCCACGCGGTTGATCAAGCGCGCGCGGTGTATGAAAAAGGGTTGCTTGGAGAGAATGTGTTCGTATTGTGCGGAGACGGTCCGCTGATTCAAGCGCAAACACTGCGTCAATTGTGGCAAAAGCATCACAGCGAGAACGCCGCCGCAAGCCTGGCCACCAGCATTGTGAAAGACGCAAGTGGCTACGGTCGCATCGAACGCGACGGCTCAGGAAAGTTTCTGCGCATTGTGGAGCAGAAGGACGCGACGCCCGCGCAACTGGCACTGAAAGAAATCAATCCCAGCTACTACCTCTTCAACACCAAGGCTTTGTTTGAGGCGCTGAAACTTGTCACCAACAAAAACGCTAACGGCGAGTACTACATCACGGACGTCTTTGAACTGCTGCTTAAGCGCGGTTTGCATATCGCCGTCATGAACGCGGTGCCTGAAGAAGAGGTGCTCAGCATCAACACTCCGGCGCAACTAGCTGAGGTGGATGGAATTCTGCGGGCGCGAAATCGCATTCCACTGGAAAGCACACCATGAGCGTCAAAGACAAAGACACGCTGAAAATATTCGCCGGAACCACTGGCCTTCATTTGGCCAATGGCATCGTGAAATATCTTGAGTTGCAACTTGGCGCAGGCGAGACCAAGGTTTTTCCAGACGGTGAATTGCTGGTGAAGTTGGATGAGGACGTGCGCGGCCGCGATTGCTTTGTTGTGCTTTCCACATGCAGTCCGGTGAACGCCAGCCTGATGGAACTGCTCATCTATATTGATTGCCTGCGCCGCGCCAGCGCCAACCGCATCACGGCGGTCATTCCCTATTTTGGATACGCCCGCCAGGATCGCAAAGACGAGGGCCGCGTGCCGATCACAGCCAAATTAGTTGCGAATTTGATCACCACCGCTGGCGCCCACCGCGTGATGTGCGTTGACTTGCACGCCGCGCAAATTCAAGGATTTTTTGATCTTCCCGTGGATCATCTCACGGCAAGTCCAGTGCTATTTGAGCACTTCCGCAAGGAGCTTCCCGGTTTTGAGAATCCAATCGTGCTGAGTCCGGATGTTGGCAACGCCAAAATCGCAAACATGTTCGCGGAGCATTTGGGAATTGACTTGGCCATTATTGAGAAGCGCCGACAGAGCGGCAGCGAAGTGAAAGTGAAAAATGTCATTGGCGAAGTGAAGGGTCGCTCCGTGATCATGTTCGACGACATGATCACCACGGCTGGCACCGTGGTGGAAGCCGCCAAAGTCGCTCGTGAGCGCGGCGCAACAAGCGTTCATGTGGCGTGCACCCACGCTGTTATGGTTGGCCAAGCCATCGAGCGGCTCGCCGCGCCGGAAATCACCAGTGTCACAGTGACAGACACAATTCCAATCGACAATCGACTGCACTCCATCCGGCACAAATTGCGCGTGCTCTCTGTGGCCAGCATGTTGGGCGAAGCCATCCATCGCATTCATCACAACCAAAGCGTGAGCGCGCTCTTTGGAAAATCATTTGGATCAGCCCGCTGAAGAATCATTCACTTTTCATTTCGATTTCAACTTTTACCAAGTCACTTTCTTTTATAGGAGATCTCACTCATGTCTAAGACAACCCCGACACTGCAAGCCCAACCTCGTGAAAAATTGGGCACCCGTTACACCAAAAGACTGCGCGCAAGCGGCAAAATGCCGGCGATTTTGTACGGCCACGGAAGCCAGCCGATGGCGCTGCAACTAGACGCCAAGCAAACCTTGCACACGCTGCAACAAGGCGCCCACGTGTTGAACATCGCCCTTGAAGGCGGCACCACGGAAACATGCCTTGTGAAAGAATTGCAATTTGGATGGCTGGGTGACAATGTCATTCACGTCGATCTTGCGCGCGTGAACTTGGATGAATTGGTGACAGTCAAGGTTCGCTTGAACTATTTCGGCCAACCAGAATCCGCCAAGCGTCCCGGCGCCGTGCTTACGCACGACGTGACCGAGCTTGAAGTGAACTGCAAGGTGCGCGACATTCCAGAGGAAATTCGCATCGACCTGACCAACATGAAGGGCGACTTGCTGACCGTTGGCGAGTACAAACTTCCCGCTGGAATCACGGCGGTCACCGATTCACATTCCGCCTACGCGCGCGTGATCATTGTGCAGGAAGAACTCGCTGGCGAAGCCACGGCTCCAACCGCTGTCGCCGAACCAGAAGTGCTCACCGCCAAGAAGGACAAGGAAGGCGCCGAGGGCGCTGCCGCGAAGGAGGACAAGAAGGCGTAAGCCTGTTGAATTTCCATGCGTCTTATTGTTGGTCTTGGAAATCCTGGAGCCGAGTACACCGGAACCCGCCACAACGCGGGCTTCGATGTGCTTGATCGATTGGCAAGAAGGTTCACGAATCCGCCGGCTTCCCCGGCGAAATCGCGTTTCACCGGATTGCTTCTCGAGGCCCAGATTGGAAGCGAACGTGTGCTTCTTCTGAAACCAACCACCTTCATGAATCTCAGCGGCGTGAGCGCGTTGGAGGCAATTCGCTTCCACAAACTCAACGCCGCGACGGATGTGCTGGTGATCGCCGACGACTTTGCGTTGCCTTGCGGAGTCATCCGCTTGCGTGGCCAAGGCAGCGATGGTGGACACAATGGACTCGCCGACATCACGCGTCGACTTGGCAGCGACCATTGGTCGCGTTTGCGGGTTGGCATTGATGCGCCGGGAAAAATTCCAACGGAGAATTACGTGCTTGGACATTTCACATTGGAACAAAAGCCCCGCATGGAAGCGGGACTTGACGAGGCGGCTGAGGCCGCGGCATGTTGGGCCGAGCGCGGGCTCGAGCACGCCATGAATACTTTTAATCGCCGCGGCGCTGGAGCGACCGCGGGAGAGGCTTGACATCACCCCGCTCAAGTACGTTCTTGAGCGGGTTCAAATTTTGGATTCACATTCACTCCACATTTTCGAAAGGACACTGATATGGACGCAACACTGACAGCTGAACGCACTCGCCCCTACGAAGGCATGTTTCTTTTTCCACAATCCGCAAGCGCTGATTTGCAGGGCTCCACCGACCTGGTCAAGGAAATCTTGACCCGCAACGGCGCGGAAATTCTCTCCATCGCTAAATGGGACGAGCGCAAGTTGGCCTACGACATCGCGGGCAACAAGCGTGGCCTCTACATTTTGGCCTTTTTCCGCACCGTAAGCGACCGCCTGGCCTCCATCGAGCGTGATTGCAACTTGAATGAAAAGTTGCTTCGCAGCATGGTGATCCGCGCGGACCACTTGACCGAGGAGCAACTGAAGAACGCAGAATCCATGCAGAAAACCATGGATGAGAGCCGTTTGCGAGCCATGCCTGCCGATGAAGTTGGCGCCATGGATCCAGACATGGATCGCGACGCCTAAGCGCCGAGCGTGCTCTATCTGAGCCCGCAAGGGTTGAACTGAATTAGCGCGATTGCAGTTGCGCGCCCTCATACTTGTGAACAGTCGGGCCACCCATTTGGGTGGCTCGATTTATTTTTACGTGCCTTCATTTATTTTCAAGAACTTCCGCCACAAATGTAAAAGTTGGGGTGTCGGGGTTATAGAATGCATTCACGCAACAAGGAGGCGTAACGATATGGCAAATTTTAATAAAGTAATGTTGATGGGTAATCTGACTCGAGATATCGAGCTCAAGGTTTTGCCGCAAGGCAATCAGACCGTGGGTAATTTCGCGATGGCGATGAACCGCAAGTTCAAAACCGCGACTGGCGAGGAGCGCGAAGAAGTGACCTTCGTGGATTGCGAAGTGTGGGGACGCACTGCGGAGATCATGAAGCAATATCTTGCCAAAGGTCGTCCAGTGTTTATCGAAGGTCGTCTCAAGCTTGACCAATGGGAAGACAAGGAAGGCAAGAAGCAATCACGTCTGCGTGTGGTTGTGGAAAACTTCCAGTTCATTGGCGCACCGGCTGGAGCTGGTGGCGGCAATGGTGGCGGCGGGAATGGTGGCGGCTACAGCAAAAGCTCAAATCAAGCGCCGAGCGAAAGCCACAGCACCGTTCCTGACAACGACATTCCGTTCTAAGTTCTTTTCTAGAAGCAAATTGTCTATGGCAAATATCGCTTCATGCGTGGAGTTGTTTTACGCCTGGGTTGAAGGCGCTGACCCCGTTTCAAACCTTGGCTTAAAACCTTGGCTTAAAACCTTGGCTTAAAACCTTGGCTTAAAACCTTGGCTTGAAACCTTGGCTTGAAACGTGAGTTTCAACTATTGGCTCACAGCCAAGGCCACGCAAGAATCGATTATGGCTGTGAATTTGCGTTGGTATTCGGGCTTTGTGCGTCACAATGATTGGTTCTAGCCATGTGGCGTCACAGTGCTGGCGATCCAAAAAATTAAGAGTTCAACTCTTCACCCCCTTGTGAATCAAGGGGGTTTTTGCCATACTTGGGCGCTCGCCGCAGCCTGACTTTCGCGTGAAAGTAGGCACATGTTGGGTGTTGCGGCCACCCTCACTCCCCAAAGGGGAAGGACAGCGTCATGGCAAAGCGAAATGTTGAATTACTTTTAAATATCTCCGTTGAAAATCTGGGCCTGGTTGGCGATGTGGTCAAGGTCAAGCCTGGACACGCACGCAATTACCTCCTGCCCCATGGTCTAGCAGAATATCCAACCGCGGAAAAGATCGAGGCGCTTAAAGATGCCCGCGCTGCCGCCGCCGCCGCCATGCAGAAGCGTCAAGAAGGCCGCGCGAAATTGATCGAGCGCCTCACGGATGTCACCATCAAACTCATTCGCAGCGTGAATGATCAAGGCGCCTTGTACGGTGCCGTCACCCATCGCGACATCTTCGATCAGTTGGTGCTCGATGGATTCCCCGTGGAAATGCACGCGGTTCGTTTGGCCAACACGGTTCGCCGCATTGGTTCATACACCTGCGCGATTGTGTTTGATCGTGAGCTTCGTACAGAAATCAATATCGAAGTGCTGCCAGATCGCACACTTGAACTTTTCCAACAGTCCGTTGATGCTGAACGCGCCGCCCAAAGCGAAGACGTGGTTGAGGAAATGGAAGAAGCCACGGATGAAAGCCAAGGCGATGACGATTCCAAGGGCAAGAAGGGCAAAAAAGATAAGAAGGGCAAGAAGTCAGCCGATAATTCGGAAGATGAAGCCGCTCCCAAAGCCGAGAAGGCTGAGAAATCGGATAAGGCAGAGAAGTCTGGCAAGTCCGAAAAGGGAAAGAAGTCCAAAAAGGACAAGGACTAAAGTTCTCGACTTGGTAATGATTTGCCGTTGATTTGTGGCTTTTTTGTCTTGGGATTTACAACCAAATGCTGTCCCCACAAAGAGATTTTTGCTAGCTTCCTTGCGCCAAAGTTTTTCCTTTCAATACGACTCCCAAAATATTGCCATTTGATTTGGGACATTGATTTTCAAAAATTCAGCTCGGTTGGCCAAATTGTGTCGCGTTGAAAGCCTGTTGGAGTTACGCTGAAACCACACTCGGAGCAACTCCCAAAAATGCCTGAAACAGAAAGTCTAGTCGAAGCCCTCATTGAACCGATGGATACCCAACTCGAGGATCCATCTATGACGCTTCTTTCAGACCGCCGCGAAATTCTTCCAGAAACCCGCCAAAGTCAAACTCACAAGTTCTGCATTGCGGGACACGAGGGCTATCTCACCATTGGTCTGTTTCAAGATGGAAGACCAGGCGAAATCTTTATCAAGATGAGCAAAGAAGGATCGACTCTTTCAGGTCTGATCCAAGGATTTTGCCGCGCGTTCAGTTTGGCGCTGCAACATGGATTGACTACGCACGACGCCGCCGACCGATTTCGCGGCATGCGCTTTGAGCCCATGGGCATCACGAGCAATCCGGAAATCCCAGAGGCTTCCAGCATTCTGGATTATGTGGCGCGCTATCTGCAAATTCATTTTGTTGAGCGCAGATAATCTCGCCCCACTGCTCGCACTACAAAAACTTTATTGATCAGTGGCGATTGCTTAAATCAAGCGCGATTTTATTTCGCTGCCACGCGAAATACTTCCAAACATCATGCGCCACTTCATGCGGCGCCCACCACCGGCGCGGGAATGAGTTTGCGCAATTGGGTGCGCAGCAATTTCATCATGCGCGCTGGATCCTCCAGCGAGCCCGCGGGCCGAACATAGACATCGATTAGGCCTTCGGTGTCCGCCTTGCCAATCACGCGCACCGTGGCTTGCGCATGGCTCAGGGCTCGCTGCAAAAGCGCTGGTTGCGCGGTATGGAAGATGTAATCTAAATCGCGTTTCACCAAAGATCGCACGCCCAACGCGGCCAAAATCACGCGCAACTCAGCCAAATCAAGAAGGATTCGCATGGTGACTGGCGGTTGCCCATAGGCGCTTTCAATATCGCTGATGGTGCGCGACAACACCTCAATCGTGTCGGCGCTGGAAACACGTCGATATGCCTCCAACCGCCTCCGCTCGCTGGGAATAAATCCGCGCGGAATCGCGCCGGCCAAACCAATGTCAAGCACATTGTCGGCCGAGCGAATTTTCTTGCGCGAGGTCAGGCCATCCACGGCGTCCTCCAAAAGCTGGCAATACATTTCGTAACCCACCGCCGCGATGTGCCCGCTCTGCTGCGCGCCCAGCAAATTTCCGGCGCCGCGGATTTCCAAATCGCGCATGGCGATGCGGAAGCCCGAACCAAGCATGCTGTACTCCTCGATGGCGCGCAATCTTCGGCGCGCGTCGTCGGTGATCGGTCGGCCCTCGGGTAAAAATAAATAGCAATACGCGCGGTGGTTGGAGCGTCCAACGCGCCCGCGCAACTGATGCAAATCGGACAAGCCGTGCAAATCCGCCAAGTCAATGAACATCGTGTTGGCGCGCGGATTGTCAATGCCGCTCTCAATGATCGACGTGCTCACCAGCACGTCGCATTCATGGCGCATGAAGCGCAGCATCACTTGCTCAAGTTGATCCGCGGGCATTTGTCCGTGGCCAATTTCTATGCGCGCCTCGGGAACCAACGCCTTGATTCTTTCAGCGGCTCGATCAAGTCCACGAATTCGGTTATGCACGTAATACGTCTGCCCTTCGCGCGCCAATTCGCGGCGAATCGCCTGCTGCAATCGCTTGGATGAAAGCGCCAGCACTTCCGTCACAATGGAGCGCCGATCAGCCGGCGGCGTGGTCAAACTAGAGATGTCGCGCAGACCGAGCAACGACATGTGCAACGTGCGCGGAATGGGCGTGGCGCTCAACGTAAGCACATCGGCCGTGGCGCGGAATGAAAGCAACCGCTGCTTGTGCTCCACGCCAAATCGCTGCTCCTCGTCCACCACCACCAGGCCAAGATTGGCGAAGCGAATGTCCTTGGACAACAATCGGTGCGTGCCAATGATCAGGTCAATGCGCCCCGCTTGAAGATCTTCAAGAATTATTTTTTGCTGCGCGTCGCTTTTGAAGCGGCTCAAACTTTCAATGCGAAATGGATACGCGCGAAATCGATCGCGAAATGTCCGTTCGTGTTGCTCCGCAAGCAAAGTGGTGGGCACCAGCACCGCAACTTGTCGGCCCGACTCCACGCACTTGAACGCGGCGCGAATGGCCACCTCGGTTTTTCCAAATCCAACATCGCCGCAAATCAAACGATCCATCGGCTTGGATGATTCCATGTCGCGCTTGGTGGCGGCGATGGCCGTCAATTGATCCGCGGTTTCATCCCATGGAAACGCCTCCTCAAATTCATGTTGCCACGGGGTGTCCGGGGGAAACGCGACTCCGTGCGTGGCGGCGCGCACGGCTTGCACGCGCAACATCTCCGCGGCGAGATCTCGTACCGCCTCGGAAACACGCTCTTTTTGCGCTTTCCAGCGCTTTCCACCAATTGGGCTCAGCGGCGGTTTTGAAGCCCCGGCTCCAACATATTTCTGCACCAAGTCCACTCGCAATGCCGGCACATACAGTTTGGTCGCGCCCTCAAATTGCAACGCGAGATATTCCATCTCAGGATGTGCCGCGCTCTGCATCACGCCGCTCGATCCATCATCAGAGGCGCCGCCACTCTCCGCCGCTGCGCCTGTTCGATCAAGCGAGGCGCGCGTGACCAATCCCACATACTGCGCCACGCCGTGATCACGGTGAGTGACGTAATCGCCCTTCTCAAAATGCAAGAACGCGTCGCGCGCGCGCGCCCCCGCCGACACCGCGCCACCGCGGCGGCGTACGCCAAAGCGCCCAAGCAACTCATGCTCTGGAATAAGCATCAGCGATTTTTTGCCGGGGCGATCCCAACGAAATCCGCGGTGCAAATGTTGGCGGACCACCTGCACTCCCGCGCCAGCCGCGTGTTTTTGCGCAAGCTCTTTGGCACGCGTCACGTCTCCATCGGTGGAACAAAATAAAATCACATCCGCATCGGCCGAAAAATCCACCAGTGATGCAAACGCTTTCGCGGTGTCGCTTTCGCTTAATCCAAGTGAACGCACTGGAACTTCCAGCGACGCCGGTTCATTGGTCTGCGAAAATTGATTGAACGCCAGCGTGTTGCTCACTTGATCCATCAAACCCTTCACCGTGTCGTTTGGCGAGATCACGCCAACAGAGTCATCAATTCGCTCCCAATATCCGCGGGATTGCTCCATAACTTCGCCCAGCTCAGCGAACACAAACAACGCATCGCGCGGCAGCAAATCCGCGAAAGCCGCATCCTCATCGCTGGGCGCCAATTGTTTTTCGTCGGCGCAAAGCACGTCCACGCTTTCCACGCGCCGATCGTTGGCCTGCGTGGTGGCGTCCATTTCATGCATGCGTTCAATGTCGTCGCCAAAAAAATCCAGGCGCACCGCGCTTGCGGCCGCCGCTGGATACAAATCAAACACGCCGCCGCGCGCTGAATACTCCCCAGGATTTTCCACGGCTTCCATTCGTTGATACCCGCGCTCGGTCAACCACGCGGCAAGTTGCGCCGGCGGCACGCGCTCCCCAACGCGCAATGTGCGGTACAACAATTTCCGCTTCGCGGCGTTTGGTATGCGCTGCATCAGCGCGGCAATGGGCGCCACGATCAACGCCACCTTGCCACCTTCCAATGCGTCGGCAACTTTCAGCCGCTCAAGAAACGACTCCGCCGCCAAAATACTTTCTCCCGCCGAAGCCTCAAGCGCGGGCAATCGCAACGCATGAAGGCCAAGATCCTGCCACTCGGCGACCACCTCGTCGGCCTCGTCCACATGCGCGGTCGCCAACAGCGTCACGCGATTCACTTTCGCCGCCAACGCCTGTGTGATGATGGAAGTGCTTGATCCAGTCGCGCCACGCACACTGGCAACGCCACCAGTGCGTACCTTCTCCTCAAGCGCGGTCAGCGCTGGGGAGGTGGAAATTTCTTCGCGCCACTTCATAACAAGATCGATCGCGACACGGTCGATTCAGCCCATACAGTAGCTCACTGCGGCGGTTGCAGCACAAACGGCTTGATTTGCGACAAAATCGCTGGGCCAACTCCACGCACCCGATCCAACCCCGAGAGCGTTTGAAATGGTCCGTGAATTTTTCGATCCGTGACAATGGCCGCCGCCAGCGCCGGTCCAATACCAGGCAAGGCCGCCAATTCATCTTGGCCCGCGCGATCCAAATCAACTCGCCACGCGGGCAAGGTTGAATATTGATTTCCCTGCACGGGCGTTCGCATTTGTGTTTGTGAGATACGCGACGCGATCAACGTGGCAAGCGCGCAAAGCGAAAGCAACGCAAGTCCTTGGATTGGCGCACGACTTTGCATCAGTCCACCGAGGGCGCCCCAGTGCGCGTCTCATCATTTTCCGCGTCATTTGCAGCGGCGCTATTTTGTTTTGGACTGGCCAGCGGCTTGCGCAATCGCTTGCGAATGGCGAGCAACTTGGCGAACACGCTCTTTGCCTTTCCATTTTCAAACAAAAGTCCGCTGGCGTCCTCGCCCTCGTCGATCAATCGTTCCCATATCACGGTCTCGATGAATGGCTTGGACAAGGCGATGGTGACAAAGCGGCTGGTCCACACGGATTGCAATTGCTCGCTCCATGGCTCGCGCCACCATCCACACTTTGGATCAACTTGACGGCTTGGAACACCAAACGCGCTGACCATCACCTTGCAATCAAATGCAAGAAAGCGATCAAGAACGGCGGAAACTTGCATTAAATCGCGCATCGCGGTGCCTTCGACGGCGCCACCAAAACACATTTGAACGCCCACCGCGTCGAAATGAATTCCCTCTTGCGAGAGTCGCTCTAGATATTGCCACGGCGTGAGCGCGCCGGGACGGCTGGAGACATGATCGCAAAATAGTTCCGTCAACTCAATGAGCGTGCGCGCTCCATGGCGGCTTTGGCGCGTCAACACGCTCGCTCGCCGAGTCAAATCCATCATTTGTTCATCGGTGAATTCAAAGTGCGCATTGGCGTGCAAACCACTTCCCAAATTCCACATAGTGACCACGTCGCGGTAGCGATGCACCACTTTTTCCATGAACGAGTAGGAGCGATCAACGCACATTGAAAAATCTTTCTTGGCCGGCTCCATCCACGGAGGCAATGTGCGCTTATCAAATCTCAGCAACGGCCCCGCCACAATTGGGCGCTTGGTTTGAGCCGCGAAAGCCATCCATCGATCCATCTCCTGAAATCGAAACTCGCCCTGTGCCGGCTCGATTACTTTCCATGGAGTTGGAACAATCAACACGTCAAGAATCTTGGCGGTATCGCCGCACACTTTGATGTCGCTTCGCGGATCCACGCGCACGCCAATCACGGTGCTGGTTGACGGCTTGTGGCCGAAGCGTCGCTTCACCAACAACTCGGCGTGCAACAGCGCCAATTGCTCATTGGCGTCCAGACCGGCGATTAAAGAATCCTTGGCGAATGTCTCAGCCTTGGAGAAGTCGGCCTCGTTCATGGCGCGCACAAAAAGTGTTCGCGCGTGCTCCCAGCGCTTCAAGCTTTCACCCGAGAGAGTGGGATCAAAGAGTTGCCACTCCTCACTCTTGACGATGTACTGCTTGATGCGATGTCGCGCCAACTCCAGAAAGAGCAGATAAGGTTCGTCACGTTGTTTCAGCAAACATGTTTGCAACATCAACCGACCCATCCCGCCCGCATCCACTTCCACACATAACGCGGTCGCTGTTGGCTCCGCGGGCTCGCAACGAATGGAGCCACTTTTCCATTTCAGTTCGCCCGCCACTGGCAAATCATCGCGCCCAAGCAAATGCGCGCCGTAAAGACGCTGATCGCTGGCGCTATTGAATTCATGATGGACATCAAAACGGAGCATTTGCACAGAAAGTGTAACCAGAAACCCAAGCATCCCTGCGATTCTGGAGCTTTTTATGTTGTTCACGTTGATATTTTTTCGCGGCTATACCATCTGTCCATGGAATCGGAATCATCCGCTTGTGAAAATCAAGTCAACTCCATCGAGACCCACAACCGCGCCACCCAAGGCGTGGCGACTACGCATCTCTCTCTTGCCGGCAAACGTGTTGGCAAGGTGCGCGACGTCTATGAACTTCCCGCAGTCGCGGGCGAAAGTCCTCGAATCATCGTGATCGCCACCGATCGCATCAGCGCATTTGACGTGGTTCTTCCCACCGTGATCGCCAACAAGGGAAAGTTGCTCACGCAAATCAGCATCAAATGGTTTGAACGCATACGCGAATGGAAAATTATTCGCGACCATGTGATCTCCACTGATCCTGCGATTATTCCAAGCCTGACGCAAGCGGAGCGGGACATGCTGCAAGGGCGCTGCATGATTTGCCGGCGCGTGAAGATTGTTCCGATCGAGTGCGTGGTGCGCGGCTGGCTCGCGGGCAGCGGATTTGTGGAATATAAAAAATTTGGCCGAATATGCGGCGTCGCATTGCCCGCGGGTTTGAAACAGTGGAGCCAACTTCCAGAGCCAATTTTCACTCCCGCCAGCAAGGCCGATTCGGGCCACGACGAAAATCTATCCTTTGAACAAGCGGCCGCGGTAGTTGGCGAATCGGTCATGGAAAAACTGCGCGCGGCGAGTCTGGCGATCTACAAATCCGCCAGTGAATTCTGCGCGCTTCGTGGCTTGATCCTGGCGGACACCAAATTTGAATTTGGCTTCGCCCTTGACCAGAACGGCGACCCCACGGATGAACTTATCTTGGCCGACGAAGTGCTCACGCCCGATTCGAGCCGCTACTGGATCGCGTCAACGATGGATGGAACACGCGAGCCCGAGAGTTTGGACAAGCAATTCGTGCGCAATTGGTTGCTGGCCCAAGAAACCGCCGGCCTTTGGAATCGCTGCCCGCCCGGCCCCGTGTTGCCGGTGGATGTGATCGCAAAAACTATCCAGCGCTATGAACAAGCCGCGGCCATGCTGTGCGACTAAGCGCGCTTAAATTTTTAAGCAAGCGTCAGCCACATTGCGCAGCAACATGGCAACGGTCATTGGCCCAACACCACCTGGAACCGGCGTGAGAAATCCCGCGACTTTGCTCACGCTTTCAAAATCAACATCGCCCAAGGTGGTGGTTTTTCCTTCAGGCGAAATCACGCGGTGAATTCCAACGTCAATCACCACGGCTCCGGGCTTGATCCAGTCACCCTTCACCAATCCAGCCACACCCGCCGC
>Ga0214919_10007957_pt1 | contig 14158 bp, 16 predicted proteins | sample LL1503_MetaG_FD_177994 | JGI IMG/M metagenome (GOLD analysis project Ga0214919, IMG submission 177994) | Freshwater microbial communities from Lake Lanier, Atlanta, Georgia, United States - LL-1503 | ecosystem: Environmental > Aquatic > Freshwater > Lake | place: USA: Georgia | collected...
CCTGGTTGAATGACAAACCCTCATTGCATAGAAACAATCGTTTGTGCGGATGTTGAATGTATGTAAGCAATTCTTTTATTGATTTCCAATTGTCTTGCAACCCAATAGGTTTATAGTAATGAGTTCCAGTGCTGTGCGGATAAATTTCCAATGTTTTTAAATCCCATTGAATACCAGTTTGTTTGTAAAGCCAACTATTAGTCTTTGACGCAGTCAACAATTGTTGTATAGAAACTTGAGCATTATCATTATCCGAATAAGAAAGCATGTAAAATGTCGTGTCGGGTTTTTGAATTACCATTATTTTTTGTAATGGATTTGATATAGGAAAATAAGTTGTGCAAGGATACAATTTTTTTGCTTTTACTTGTTCTTTGCTGTTTAAAGGTTTTGCATACGCACGCAAAAACGGTTGTCCTTGAATTTGGTCAATACTCGTTTGCCAAAGCGAATTTTGTAAACTATTGGTCAAAACTTGCCATGAAGGTTTGGCACCTGCCCAAATTAAAGTGTCTAGCATTTTACTTTTAAAGCCACAGCGTATCTCTACACTATTTTCTAGCAAATGAACATCTTGTATAGAACAGTTTAAATGCACTGTAAAACGACCACTTGCCTGACAGTAATCTAAGATTGCTTGAGCAAGATCGTCCCACGATACTGCAAACATTTTTTGTCCAGAACTAATGTCTTCAAACCCATAATAGGAAATTGTATATTCCATATCCGAATTATGGAAATCACTGAATCCACATAATTCAACAAAGTGAAGATAATCATTAATACCTAAAATTCGTTCAAAATTTTGCTTAAAGGTTTCACGACTTGACCATAATTGAGATTTTTTTTTCAACTGTTGAATATAAGATTTTACAGTTTTTTTACGAGTATCAAATTGATATTGTATTTCGCTGGTAAAAGGTTTCAAGGGAATCGCAAACCTTTTACACAATTCTTTCAACAAAACATCGCGATTTCTAATTACTCCTGCTCCATTGGAAACAGGATAATTTAAAAATCTGCCCATTTTATTTCTTCCACCGATAAAACTTTGTTGCTCAAAAAGTTCTACAAAAATGCCGGGAAATGTATCTAGTAATGTAAGAGCGCAATATAATCCTGAAAATCCAGCTCCAACGATTCCAATTTTATTGTTCATTTATACTAGCGCAAATAATTATAAATATTTTTTATACGAACCATACAATCGTGAGAACATACTCGAATTTTTTTATCGTTTACGACAAATTCGACATACCCAAGTCCTAGTTTTTCACCCGTAATCGGACAAACACCTTCAGTTAATAAGTTTTTATCTTGCGGTGCCAATGTATATAGCGGAACTCTGCGTGAATTCATTTTTTTATTTTATGGATTTTTTTTTAATTTTTTAGACTGCATGGCAAAATATATAACTAGGGTGATAATTATTATTGCAAGAATGACAAGGATCGTAATAATTATTATGGATGCATTTTTATTTTTCACTTGTCTTGTATTTGGGTCTACACTAATTTCTATGGATGTTAATTTATAAAATTCATCCAAAGGTCTGACATTACCTAGACCAAATTTATGGATACTATTTCGAATAATTGGGGACTCAATTTCCTCCCTCTTATCCTCAATTCCTAATAAAAAACGCACTTTTCGTATACTATCTTTTGCTTCAATACTCAAATCATCCCAAAATTTTGGCTCCCCTTTTCTAGTATAATGATGAAAGATGATATTTTTATTGGGAGAAAAAACATTCCATCCGTGAGTAAAAGCCCGAATGGAATACAAAATTTCTTCTCCTTCAAATAAAAATGGTAAATGAGGGTCAAATGCAACCTCTTTAACAATAGTTCCTGGCGCAAACATGAAATTAGCACTTACATAAAAATTAAGCGTAGGAAGTGGTTGTGGTAATTGCCAACCAGCACCTTGAAAAACAGGAATTCCATCATTATTTTTTGCTGTAGTTTCCAATACCGTCACATAGGACTTTGAATCTACCTGAGATTGATAATCTTCAAGTTTAGGAGGATAATGGGACAGGATTACTTTATTGTGCCCCGCGTTCTTTAAATCATGCATCATTTGTAATAAATGTGTATCCCAATCTTGAGCAAATAGAGAATGAGAATCAATCATCATGAAGAAATCCTCTCCCTTGTATAGGGACGCACATATATATCTAGCATAAGTAGGACCTTTAGCTTGAGTGTGAGGAATCGTCACTCGGCGAACATTTTTATTTGCAATCTCTGCAAGCGGATGTTCTTCAGGAAAAACGCACTCTACATCTTTTTTTATATCGTTTTGCTGACACAGTCCCACATAAACATTTTCTGGATTTGCTGCCATTTCATAAAGAGTAATCATCGTCATTGGACATAGTTGGTCGCGATAAGAAGCAATGGATACAAAAATAGTATTCTTCATCTTTATTTATAAATTTTTTACTGTTTTTAAGCAAAAAAAAAATGGCTTAAAGACTTGAAACTTATAATTAAAAAAAAATGCAACTTTTCCAATACTTTTACTTGTTCTACCAATTCTTGTCCACTTATAACAAAACTTATGATGAGGCTACCTTTAAAGCTCGTTTTCCCATCTTTGTTGAAAATTACAAATTTATCTATCAGATGAATCAAAATGATAATTTAACTTTTTCTTTAGGCGTCAACAAGTTTGCGGATTTGTCTCCTGATGAGTTTAAAAACTTGCATTTGGGATTACAAAGATCCAACAGTAGTAAATGTGAGATTTTTGCTGATACTGGTTCTGAGGCACCAGACTCGATTGATTGGCGTTTAAAAAATGCTGTGACTCCAGTTAAAGATCAAGGACAATGTGGAAGTTGTTGGGCATTTGCGGTTACGGAAACTTTGGAAAGTAGTTATTATATAAAAAATGGGGACCTTGAGGTACTTGCCCCTCAAGAGTTGGTTGATTGTGATAAGAATAGTTTTGGATGTTCAGGAGGATACCCAGAACTAGCTCTACAATACATTGAAGATCACGGATTGGATTTGGAGAAGGATTATCCCTACACCGCTGCCAACGGTGTATGTCATGAAACCGATACAAAATATAAATTGGCCAATTGTTTTGATGTACCTGCTAATAATGAAAAATTATTACAAAAAGCCGTTGTTTCAGCCCCATTGGTTGTATTGATTGAGGCAGATCAACGAGTGTTCCAATTTTATCAATCAGGTATTATCACTGCGGACTCTTGTGGACAAAATCTTGATCATGCAGTTCAATTAGTTGGTTATGGAAGGGAAAATGATATGGATTATTGGATTGTTAGAAATAGCTGGGGAGCCAACTGGGGAGAAAATGGTTATGTAAAATTAGAACGCAATAGCAAGGTTGTAGGTGGAACTTGTGGTATTGCCATGGGTCCTAATGGATTTTCCGTCTAAAATTTTTATTGTATTGAATGCAATAAAAATCCGAATTTAAAAAATTAAATTTTAATGAATTAATATAGAAATGGAAAAACATGAAAGCATCACAACCTTTATCATGGATCTCTTGAAAAAGATTACCAACCAATTGCCAGAACCAAAAAAGTGAAGTTTGTTAAAAATATGCAAAAAATAACAAACAATGAATGAAAATTTGTATATAGAAAATATTTTAGAAACACGAGTTTGTCTTTCTCCTGAAGAATTAACAGCCAATTATGAAGATTTGTTATTTGGTAAAGTCAAGAAACAGTTTGAAAAGACTTGTTTAAAAAATATTGGATATATAACGCAAGTAATAAAAATTCACGAATTTATTCATGAAGAGATTATGAAAATGGTACCAGATGTTTTTTTTCTGTTAAAGGTAAAAGTCAAATCTTATATACCCAATATTGGTGATCAAGTTAAAATGAATGTAGATTTTGTTTTTAATCACGGAGTTTTTGGTGCTTTTGAAAAAATAAAAATTTTAATTCCAATTCAAATTTGTGAAATTGATTGGAATACACAACAAGATTTTACTGGACTTTACTTGGTCAGTAAAAAAGATCCTCAAAAGACTATAAAAAAAGGAATGAATATAATTGTAGAACTTAATAAAATTAGATTTGAAAAAGATAACTTTTCATGTTTGGCAAAAATTATTTAAAAAAAAAATATTTGCTCAATATAGAGATGTCTTCTGATTGTTATGCCATTGCCAAACAAAATTGTTTTCCTACTTCAGCTGCTGAAGTATACGCAGATGCCGCTGCTTCACAAGTAGCTTGTTATGCTATCAATTGCGCCAACTTGAATAGATACGAAAATGCCTTTTGCCCACCCAGCCCATACTGTTTCACTCCTTGCGAAAACCCACAAGATATTACCGACGACTGTGGTTTCCAATGCATTTACCGCAAGTACGGTAACGGATGTGCTGTTAATCTTTGCAATATTTATGACCAATATGCCAGCTGCACTAGCGGATCAAGCTTCACTGAAAGTAATTACAAAATCGAACTAGAAAGATATGCTACTCGTAATGGTATCCCCGCTGTATCTACATCTGGATTTGGATGTGCTTGCTCGGGCGATCTTCCTGTTACTACAGTCAGCTATGGATGCAGTTATTGCTAAACTTGATTGAATTTAATATTATCGTCTAATCCATTTAATAAAACAGTGTTTTCTTTGGAAAAACGCTTATTGGTAGCATAAATATTTGTTTCGATAGAAATGTTGCCGGCTTCAATGGATTCATTATTGTTTGAAAACACATCCAAAATGGATATCAAAAAGCATCCCTTTTTCGGTGTAGTTTTTTCAATAGCTTTTGTAAATATTTTGCCATTGTTTTTGAATTCTCCAAGCAAAATTGTTTGGATTTTCTTGGAAATATTCGATTCAAATTCCATTTCATATAGAGTTAATTCAATACGAACATTGGGTAAACTTTGTGTTGTACATTTGATTGTAATGTAATCTAAATAATGCGAATTATTCAAATAGAGAGAATTATCGATAATATTTTTCATACTAAAATTATTTTGAACATATTTTTGGTCTCCAATCATAAAACTATATTGTATATTCTTATTAAAATTGGAAAGTACAACTTTTTGGCTCAAAATATTGTGTTGAATTACTGTTTCAGATGGTTTGTATAAATTCATAATTGGGACACTTGTTGACTCGTCATCGTGTACTTCTTTTAATGAAAATTTTGAAGCTCCAAATTTATCGGTAATCTTGAAATTCTTTTTAGCATCTGGTGTCTCGGTAATTGTAGGTGTAATAACAATAGGCATAACTTTTGGCAGTATTGTTTCAAAATTTACCTTTTTTAATTGAAATTTGTATTGTCCAGATACTGGATCCAAAACCTTTTCTAATCTATATTTTACTGGACTTTGTTTTTCTTCAATTGGCTCTGCTACTGGTGTCGGTGTAAGTGTAAGTGTAGGTGTTGGTATAGGTGTCGGTGTCGGTGTCGGTGTCGGTTCTGGAGTCTGTGCAGATGTTTGTTCTGGCAATGGTGTTGTTGGTACAGGAGTTGGAATTTCTTCCTTAAGAGGGCTTTCAACAATCTCACTTGGCGTTGATACTATTTGGACTGAATCTGTCGGAGCTGTAACGGGTGCAGCTTTTAAGTGAAAACGATAGATATTTTTGTTTTCAATATTTTCTGGTTCAATTAAAAATTTCTTAATATCTTGAAATGGAGATTTTGGCTTATTTTCCATGCTTTGAAAATTTTTTCTAGGATAATATGGATTTTGTCTGGTGTGTATAAAAAAAGGACTGGATTGCATATTTATTTTGTTGTAAAATAAAAAAAATTGAAGATTTTTAATATTATATATTTTTTTATAAATATGATAATAGGTATTGTTGGGTATAAAGGTTCAGGTAAAGATGCCATGGCAGATTATTTGGTTGAAAATTTTCAATTTGAAAAAATGGCCTTTGCTGGTCCTCTTAAAGATGTCTGTGGATTATTATTTGACCTTGAAGATGAATATTTTAATAAACGAGAATTAAAGGAAAAGAAACTTGATTTTTGGGCACTATCACCTCGTGAAATACTTCAAAAAGTGGGAACAGATTTATTCCGAAAGCATTTTGATGAAGAATTTTGGGTAAAGTTAATGGAAAATAAAATTCAAAATAAACTTGTTGACAATCCGAATACTAATATTGTATGTTCGGATGTTCGTTTTCAAAATGAGGCCGACCTTGTAAAGAAATTGGGAGGTAAAATTGTTTATATTGATCGCTTTAAATACATTAATGATGAACACGAAGCAGAGCAATGCAAAATCAATAATATTGATTTAATTATCGAGAATAAGGGAACACTACAAGATTATTATACAAAAATTAATAATCACATAAAAAATTTTTTAATATAAAATGAGTGTTTCAGATAGCATTGCAATGACTACTTTATTTATAATTTTTTTGGTGTTATTTATCCTTATGATTATAATGGAAGTAATGTTGACTCTTCATAATTTTAGTCGGCCCAATTTCTTTTACGATTTTCGAGTAAATCGTGTACTTGTTCCTAAATTAGTAAACTTGAATAAAACTGTAGAAATTTGTGATTTTTTGATTGAAGAAAATAAAACTAATTCACACATTTTAACTTGGAGACCGGCATTATTTATTAGTTTTATCACCTCTCTTGTGGCAACCTTTTTTATCAAATTATTTTACCGAGATGCTAAAATACAAATTTTTTTGCTTAATTTTGTTATAATTTTTGTAATGATGATTGGATTTATAATGATTTTAAATTATCATTGTTTTGGTGAGCAAATTCGATTCATGAATATATGCCTCGAGAAAATTAAAAAATCAGAACCATTAACTTTTTAAAAAATTTTTTTAATAATTTTTTTTTTATTTTTAATTGTTAGAAAATGCTTCATCAAAAATCAATTCACCAATCAAAACTTTTGCAAGCTCTTTATAAAAAAAGAATGACCAAAACCCCAACCGATCAACCTATTGAAGAATATTATCCTGTAATTTCTGAATCAATTCCTGAGCCCGAGTTAGCGTCTGTATCTGAACCAATTCAGGTACAAGAGAAATTGTTACCTATTCAGGAACTAGAAATTAATGCTCCTATTATGCATACGGGTATTTCAGAGGCTAAAAAAAAATCCTCAATCCCAACATTTCCGTTTCCCTCAGATTTTGAATTTCCTCAAAAAAAATATTTCCCAGTCGAAGAATCTGAAACTGCAAAATTGTTTGAAGAGTATGAACAATTTAAATATGAACAAAATTTGTGGAATAAATTACATGGAAAGTAATTCAATTTAAATGAATTTCATTTAAATTCTTGTTTTTGGTCCTACACGGAATCGAACCGTGGTCGGAGGATTCAAAGTCCTCAGTGCTACCGCTACACCATAAGACCGTTTTTCTTTATAATTTTATTTCCTTAAATCAATTTTTTTAAAATAGAAAAAAATGATTTGTAAATTAGGCAAATGTGTATATAATAAAAAAATAATGGAAATCAAGGAAACATTTTATCAAGCGTTTCAAGACAAATTAAAAGAAACTTTAGCTAGTCCGAAACCCGATTGTGAATGGATCACACGACTTTATAGAGAAATTAAAAATCGTTTACAAAGACTCGTTAGCCCGACAAACCCATTGTACAACGATGTGGGCGAAAATTTAGATCCTGAACTTTTTCATCAAATGTTGGAACACGGTGTTTTCCAAGGACCAGAGTTTGTAGGACTACTCAATTTTATATTTGACATTCTATTAAAATTGGGTGCACCAGCTCGTGATGAATTTGTAAATCAGCAAAAGCAAGAGATAGTAAATGCTTTGACAGAACAAGCAACTTTGGCAGATATTGTACCTAAATTTATTATAAGTGTTAATCAAATTATTGATTTTATATATTTGGACATTGCCGATTTAAAAAAAAATATAGACTCTGTAAAATGAAACCACAAGTTACACTACGCAGTAATCTTTTATCTTATATGCACATGCCTTTAGGAATCGATGAGTCATTTCATATTGACCCTGTTCAATTCATTGAATTATGGAAAAAGAATTATTATTCATTTGATCATTATGTAAATTGCACTGCTGATATTCTGAAAATGTCTCCTTCGCACTTTGTCTTGGATGGGAATATTCTACGAGCTCTAAACTCGAGTTTTGCGGATTTTAAGGATTATAAAGAGTTGATTCTAACTCATTTGGAATATTATTTTTGTTGGGATCGATTTATTTACAAAGATGGCAAACAATACTTTTCCGTTTTTGTAAAATATAATGACAGTATTTATATTGCATTGTACGAAGAATTCGGCAACAATGAACAAAAGTTTTTGGAGAAATTTTGTGTGTATACAAAAAATTGAACAATATTTTGCAAGACGGTGCAAAAAACTAGAAATGATAATACGAATTATATTGATATTTTTTTATTGCTGTTGCTACAGTCTTGTATCTGCATTTTGCCCAAATGGAATCCGAACTAAAAAATATTTGGTTAATTACATTACCAAGGGCAATTATAATTATTATGGAAGATATGTATCGATAAATGACTTGAGGCAAGAAGCTATATTATCCATGTTTGACAATCAAAATTTGGTCAAATTTCCAGTTTATAAAGAGGATCCAATCATAAAAAATATGCATCGAGAGGTGCGTCGCTATGGTAATAAGCAAACTAAATATTATAAAAAAACTAGCAAACTGAGTGATTTCAAAGTAAATTTATATTATGAAACAAATACAAATATACAAGATTTTGTTGTGGATGATTCTAATTTAGACCCACCCGAAAAAAAGATTGTGGCACTGCTTTTACAAAATAAAAAACCAATAGAAATTATGGATGAATGTAAATTGACATTTCCTTTATACAAGAAATATATTCACCTGCTTCGACGAAAACTTCAATTTCGTTCCGCTTGGTCGACTACTTGATTACTTCTTGATAAGATATTGTAGTCGTATTCTCCCGCTTGAAATGCTTCTACAAAAAGTTTTATGGCAAGGTCGTGGTCGAATTCAGAACAACAAAACAGATCGATATATGCTTCTCCTTCTTCCCAAAATGTATGACAAGTGCAGTGTGATTCTGCCAACACATACACCATGGTTGCACCAAACGGTTTAAATTGATGTCCAGCTTTATTGACAATGGTGACTTTAAGTGTATCCAAAATTTTATCCATGTTTTCTTGTAAAAGCGTCAAATGCTTTAAACTTTCAGTATTTTTAACCTTCTCCAATTGCAAAACGAGGTGCTGATTTTTCATATCTTGAATTTTATATCAATAATATAAAATCTGTTCATTTTTCATTTTAAAAATGATTAATTATAGCTTATTTTAAATTTTACAATACAATGAATTATTTACCAAGAGACCTGCAATGTTTAATTTACGAGTATGATTCTACCTATCGAGAGATATATTCCAAAATTTGTAAAAATATTCGAATGTGGAAAGGCGCATTGACAAGAATTTGTCGTGAAAAAAAGCGATTTAGCAAAGAATTTGTAATTATCAAGGATGGAATTCGAAAATTTGTAATCCAATACAAGAAACAAAATTTTACAATTCAATTGCCAGTAGACTATCCATTTACAATTCCAATTGTTTATAAAGATGGCAAAAAGCTTTGCCCCTATGAAAATTGGTCTGGTGCGATGCATATTGAAGCACTAATACGAAGCTATGAAGTCGACAAATATTGTTTAAAGCCTTGTAATGCTAATTAATAAAAAAAATGGCTCCATTTATTCACGAATATACTAAAAACGCTATACCTGAAATTACACAAGTATGTCCAGCAATATTTCCTCCTGAAATATATAAAAATTGTGAGAAGGCCAAAGTTTTCGAGTTGGATCAAAAATCTACCTTAAAAACTAGCTATCCATGCTCATCGCCCAACTTGCTCGCCAATTTTGTTAAATTATTACCTGGTGACGACATTGTGTTGGTTGCAAACTGTACTAGTCATTTATTTTATGTGATTGCAGGAAAGGGTGTATACTGTAGCTCTGATTTATGTTCGATATGGAACGAAGGTGATTTATTCGTGTTAAGTGGTCAAGATAGTATCCATTTGACTTCGAGGAGTAGCGAGGATAGCATTTTATACTGGGTCAACGATTCACCATTGTTGGAATATTTAGGAGTCAAGTTTGCGAGGGCAAAATTTACTCCAACATTTTTCAAGAAGCAAACTCTGATGGAAAATTTGGAAAGAGTTCGTCACGATGTCAACAATCTCGATAATAACAGATTAGGAATATTATTGAGTAATGTAGATACGGAAGATTCAACCAAAACGGTGACTCATGTGTTATGGTCTTTGCTCAATGTTTTACCTGCACAGACAAAACAACCACCTCATAAACATAATTCGGTTGCCTTGGACTTGTGTGTATCTGGTGGGTCAGACAAAGTTTATACCTTGATGGGTCCAGAATTGGATGAAGACGGATGGGTTAAAAATCCTTTACGAATTAATTGGGAGACTGGTGGTGCATTTGTGACACCTCCAGGATGGTATCACTCACACCATAATGACTCGGATATCGATGCTCTTGTATTACCTATCCAGGATGCAGGACTTTATACTTATCAGCGCACTTTAGACTTGACTTTTTCCAAACCTTGCTAAAAGTATGATGGAGGATTTCAAGATTGATTTCCAGATCGTTCTTTGATAATTTTTATAATTCGATAACCCAATGCAAGATCATCTTTTGTTTCACAATTTTGTAACGCATTGCCGCTAAAATGATGACGAACTTTTCTTCTCATGGTTGCGTGAACATTTTTGGTATAGCTTTTTTTGATTGTTCGTAATAATTCTCTATATAGTTTCAGTGCTGATGATAGTTGGACATTTTTTTATTAAAAAAGCAAATTTTTTTAATACAATGTAAAAATTTGAGTATAAAAAATAAAAAAAAACTTTTAATTAGAAATATAATGGCAAATACAATTATTAATGATGAAATTACAAACTATTTCTTTCCTCAATATGCACTTCCTTGGAATAATTTTTTTAATTTTGTTGAAGCTGTAGTGTATTCTCAAAGAGTCCGACAAAGAAATGTAAATTTTAGATTGTCCTTGACTCCGATTATTGTTAAAGCACTACCAGAATTAAGTGTCCAAAAATCTTCGACTCCTGACGACCTTCCAAATTGGATACTATCTTTGGATGATAATGTTCAAACTGGTAAAGTGATTGATTCTGTAGGACTAAAGTATTTTCTTTTGGAAAAAATCATATACAATGGTAATCTTGGTTATCTATATGAGTATAATTATAATGGAAGATTTATCTCTGCTGATTTGAGAACAAACACATCCCATTTGTGGATTATTTTACATTTAAACTTGACCAATAATCAATTCTTGGGAACAGAAACTATCATCGTTGTCAAGGATGAAAATGAATTTTATAGTTCTGTAACTGGATTTATAACAGTAAATGGAAAGTTAATACCATTGGTCAATCCTCTTCCTTATGATGGTACCACAAATTCAAAAATAGTTGATGCTGTTGGCACTGAGTTTACAAATTGTTTATACGCTCAAGTAGGTAAACGTCTATTTTTAGCTGTTCGAATTGAAAATAATAATTTTCCAGCGAAATCTCAAGTTACTTATCAAGTCAGCTTTCGTTCGCAAAGTACTTCCTCAACGATTGGATTGTTGGGTGTTGGGTCCGTTGGATTCAACTTATAATTATCCCATTAAATATCAACTCTGAATTGAATCATCATACCATTTGAATCGGTGTGCGCGAGGAAGTGACAATGAATGACTCCTCCAATTGTTTTATATTGCTCAGGCTCAGTTGGATCTGAGCTTGGATAGTTGGAAAATATTATAAAAAATGATAAACTAGTTTGAGCTCCAATTTGGTAAATATCTCTAGAGTAAAAATAATTATAGGTAGGATTGTTTAGCTGCGAAAGATTATTATTTTGACAAGTCACATATCCAGAAGTCAAGTGAAAGTGTAGACAATGTGCATCAGCAGCATCCGCATTTGTGTAAATCCAAGATTCACCCGATTTGAATTTGGTTGAAAACACATTTAGATTATTATTATAAAATCCATCATAAATTCCAACAAAAGACGAGTTTGGTTGAATGATTAATTCTCCATCTCTTCTCATACAAGCGATAGGAAGTTGTAATGAGGGATCATCTGTTGCATAGAAAGGCCATAAACTTTGTATCTCGGCATTTAAAATTCCATAAATTTCCTTTTCGTCACACGGAGTAAACAAATCTGGATATGCATCTTTCCATGATTGATCAAGTGTTTGACCATTTAATGGTTTTCCAAAAAATTGGATTAGCAATAATCTTGCATTAAATCGAATCGTGAATGGAGATTTATTTTTTGTCAAAATGACGGCAGATTTTATATAAATATATTTATCACTGAGTAAAGGAATACTATAAGGATAAAAACTCCAATCACATTCCAACAAATCACTTAAATTTTGATATTCTGGGTAATCAGGAACAGATATTTTTGTATTTTTAAATGTTTGGTTGACAACATCAATCCATTCTTGGATATACATTAATTCTTTTGCTGGAAATATTACAAATTTGCTGACGATTGGTGAAACTTCAAAATCTCCATATTTTATCGCTTGATTAAAAATTTCGACAAACAATGTATCATTAGAAATCATTGCAGAGTTGCTGTACTTGTCATCAGTTTTATATATAGTGAATTTTGAGGTTGGTGGTATGGAAGGTTTATAATTGTTGGGACTTTCTTGATATTTCGCAATTGCATAGCTAGTATCTAATTCATCCGAGTTCCATAAATCACATATTATACGATTTGCACCATCAATAAATTCTGTTAATCCGGTCGCAACTCCGCCACTAGGACTATTGGCATTGGAATCCCCGAAAAGAACAAAATTACGGACTGGAGGATTGTTAATTAGAGTTGGAATGTTGTAAAAGTAATTTGGATTCAGATATGGCAAATAATTGATTTTATACTCAAAATCAGGAATTAATAATATCTTTCTAGTTTCCGGATTTTTCAAATCAAATATTGTATTTCGAATTTGTTGTAAAACTGTAGACACATTTTGATACACTACTGGAAGTGAAACTGGTAAAGCGCATCGAAATGTTTTATAATGTTTTGCAAAAGCAGTATTATCAAAATTTATTCTTAAAAATGATTTCTTGTAAACTTGAGATGGTTTTGAAATAAATCCATTTGTAAGATTTTGTTCAATAAGAGGATTTCCTTCAATTATTGGATAATCTAGATTTGTATCATCAGAAGGAATCGGGACAGGGTAAGGAGTATTGTTCGCTAATGTTGGATCGACTACTTGACCAATAATTGCTGAATTAGGTATTTCTGGATTTTGAGCAGATGAATCAATTACTTCAGTAAGGTCATAATCATAAAAGAATAGGAAGGCTTCACAATCCACAAAATCATTCAAGTCTATAAGGATTGATAAACGAGATCCTGTATATAAAAATGTCATTTCGGTTTCATAAGGATTAAGTAATCCCTGATCACATTGGATTACATGGAATTTTTTAATCGTATCCTTTTTATCGCAGACTCCAATATGGTAGACTCTCCAATTTACATTGGCGTTTAACATGTCAATTTTGACAAGATTTTGCCCAGATGTGTGATATACAGAATCTACAAATTCGGCTTTCCCGTTTTCAGTGTACCAGTTCACGACACTCTTACCATTCACGAGTGTAAAACAAGATCGATTTTGATCAACTACTAGATTTACCGGTGTTTGGATTCCCTCTTCATTCAAATCAATATCATTGAGTTGCAACAAAATGTTATTGTTTTGATAAATAAATTTTTCAGATAGCCATTTTGTTATCGAATCTGAAATTACCATTAATCCAACGAGACCTCCATAAATGAAATTAATTGAAATAAACATATTATGTGCGTGATACCAAATCATGGATTGATTATTAACAATTCGAGGAAAATCAAGATTTGTTTGAGGTCCAATGATTGTACTTTTCCCAAATATAAGTTCTTCCGATACACCATCAATAAAACCATTTGTAGCCAAGCCGTGAAAATGTAAATTAAATGTAAAATCCGTCTTATTGTTGAATGATATTATTGGAGTCGAGTCCTTGCTAATGGAA
>Ga0214919_10007959_pt1 | contig 14156 bp, 18 predicted proteins | sample LL1503_MetaG_FD_177994 | JGI IMG/M metagenome (GOLD analysis project Ga0214919, IMG submission 177994) | Freshwater microbial communities from Lake Lanier, Atlanta, Georgia, United States - LL-1503 | ecosystem: Environmental > Aquatic > Freshwater > Lake | place: USA: Georgia | collected...
GATGAAGCCGCCTGCCGCGACGCGGTGGCCGATACCGTGGCGCGCCTGGGTGGCATCGACGGCTTGGTCAACAACGCAGGCATCAACGACAACATCGGCCTGGACGCCGGACGCGATGCCTTTATGGGCTCGCTGGAACGCAACCTAATCCACTACTACGTGATGGCGCATTACTGCGTGCCTCACCTCAAAGCCAGCCGGGGCGCTATCGTCAACATCTCGTCCAAAACCGCCGTCACCGGCCAGGGCAATACCAGCGGCTACTGCGCCGCCAAGGGCGCGCAACTTGCACTCACCCGCGAATGGGCCGCTGCCTTGCGCGAGGACGGCGTGCGCGTAAACGCCGTGATCCCCGCCGAGGTGATGACGCCGCTGTACGCCCGCTGGATCAACAGCTTTGACAAGCCCGAGGCCAAGCTGGCCGCCATCACCGCCAAAATTCCACTGGGCCAGCGCATGACAACGGCCGAGGAAATCGCCGCCATGGTCGTGTTTTTGCTGTCCGCGCAGTCCAGCCACACCACCGGGCAGTGGGTTTTTGTGGACGGCGGTTACACGCATCTGGACCGGGCTTTGTCCTGAAATCGGCCCGCCCGGCGGCGCCACCGAGAGTTGGATGCGCAGCATCCGACAATAGTGGCTTATGAAACGCTGCTTACGCTGGATATTGCTCTTGCTGTGCGCCTGCTACGGCACGGCCTTCGCCCTGCCGCCCTGCCCGGCTGCAGGCTATTACCACCTGTGCGCGGGCAAAGAAAGCTGGCCCAACGGCAACCGCTATGTGGGCGAGTACAAGAGCAACAAAAAACACGGCCAAGGCGTTTACACCGCCGCCAACGGTGACAGCTACAGCGGCGAGTTCAAAGACGGTACCTACAACGGCATCGGCACCTACCGTTTTGCCAACGGCAGCATCTACAGCGGCGAATTCAAAGACGGCAAGCGCACCGGACAGGGTGTATTCACGCGGGCGGACGGCAGCACGGTCGTGGGAGAGTGGCTGGGAGACCTGGCCCAGGGCCGCGTGATGGAATTCGCCGGAGACGCCACATTGCTGCGAAGTGGTCTGTACGACAAAGGCCGTCTGGTCAGCCCCTACGCTTTGACGCTGAGCATGTTCCCGCGTCTGGCGGAGAACCCGGTTGTTCAGGCCATCCTGGGGGCGCAAGCCGCACGCCAGGCCGCTGAGGCGGCCCGGGTAGCTGCTGCAGAGGCTGAGAAGCTGGCGCAGCAACGCGCCCTGGCAGAAGCCCAGCAGCGGGCCGAGGCCGCACGCCTGGCCGCTGAAGCCGCCGAACAACGCGCAGCCGAAGAAGCCCGCCTGACCCGGGAGCGGCAAGCCGAGGAAGCTCGGCAGGCGCGGGCCCAGGCAGAAGCCGAAATGCAGCGGCAAGCCGAACTGCTCCGCCAAGCCCAAGCCGCCGCCGACTTGCTGGCGGCGCAACAGGCGCAGGCCGAAGCAGAGGTGCAGGCGGCCGATGCCCAACCGGCTGCGCACACCGAAGACAAGAAAACGGAAGACCTGCAGGCCGCAGAACAGCAAAAGGCAGAAAAGCCAGATACCGAACGCGGCCCAACCCAGGTGAAGCCAATCCCGCCGCGCCAGGTCACACCCCGCAGCAGCGGCACCTCAGGCGCCACCCTCCCCATCAAAGACTGCGCAGAATGCCCTGACATGGTGCTGCTGCCAAGCGGCAGCCTGCTGATGAAGCTGGACAAATCCGCCGACCCGAAAACCGCTGTCGCCGTCGAGGTGCGCAGCTTTGCCATCGGCAAAACCGAAGTGACCCAGCGCCAGTGGAAAGCCATCATGGGCGACAACCCCAGCCGCTTTGTCGCCTGCGGCCCGGACTGCCCGGTCGAGAACGTGAGCTGGAAAGACGTGGCCCAGTTCATCCGCAAACTCAACCAGAAAACCGGCCAGAACTACCGGCTTCCGTCCGAGTCGGAATGGGAATATGCCGCGCGGGCTGGCGGTTCCGAGACCTTGTTTGGCGAGGGCAATCCGGCATTGGAAGACCACGCCTGGTACATCGCCAACAGCCAGAAAACATCCCATCAGGTGGCGGGCAAAAAAGCCAACCCATTCGGTTTGCATGACCTGTACGGAAACGTCTGGGAATGGGTGGAAGACTGCTACCACGACAGCTACGCTGGCCTGCCCACCGATGGCAGTGCATGGGCCAGCGCCTGCCCCAGCCCGCAGCGGGTGCTGCGTGGCGGCTCCTGGAGTGACGAGGCGGGCAGCATGCGCAACCGGGGCCGCTACGCACCCGAGGTCCGCAACCTCATTACCGGATTCCGCCTGGCACGAAGCCCCAGCCCGCCCTGAAATGGGCCGGCCCACGCTGCCGCAAACCCGTCACACTTTCCCACCGTCCCCGTCCTATTTGCATCGCCCTTGTATGACATCCTCCACCAATCCCCTGCTCACTCCCAGCCACCTGCCCGCGTTTGACCGCATCGCCCCCGAACATGTGGAACCGGCGCTGGACGCTTTGCTGGCCGATGCCGAGCAGGCGCTGCGCACCGTGACCGCCACGGACTTTCCCGCCGACTGGACGGCCATCAGCCGGGTTTTGGACGTGGCGGGCGAGCGCCTGGGCTGCGCCTGGGGGGCTGTCGGCCATCTGAACGCCGTGGCCGACACGCCCGCCTTGCGCGCCGCCTACAACGCGGCCCTGCCGCGCGTTACCGAGTTCTGGACCCGTCTCGGTGCCGACGAACGGCTCTACGCCCAGTACAAAGCGATCGATGTGGCCACCCTGAAGCCCGAGCAACTACGCGCCCGTACGCTGGCGCTGCGCAACTTTGTGCTCTCCGGTGCAGAACTCACGGGTACGGCCAAAGAACGCTTTGCCGCCATCCAGGAACGACAGGCCGAGCTGAGCCAGAAGTTCAGCGAAAACGTGCTGGATGCCACCGACCAATGGTCTTTGCTGGTCAGCAGCGAGGAACTGGCCGGCGTCCCGCAGGACGTGCTCGACGCCACCCGCGCTGCGGCGCAGGCCGATGGCGCCGAGAGCCACAAACTCAGTCTGAAGATGCCCTGTTATCTGCCGGTCATGCAGTACGCCCGCAGCAGCGCGCTGCGCCAGCAGGTCTACCGGGCGTATGCCACCAGGGCCTCAGACCAGGGCGCTCACGCCGAGCAAGACAACAGTGCACTGGTGCAAGAGATCCTGGCCCTGCGCGGGGAAGAGGCAGCTTTGCTGGGCTACCCGCACTTTGCCGCCGTCTCGCTGGCGGCCAAGATGGCGCAGTCCAGCGACGAAGTCACAGAATTTTTGCGCGATCTGGCGGCCCGCGCCCGCCCCTTCGCCGAGAAAGACGTCGCCGAAATGCGCGCCTTCGCCGCCGAGCACCTGAACCTGCCGGATCCACAGGCCTGGGACTGGCCCTTTGTGGGAGAAAAACTCAAAGAGGCGCGCTACGCCTTCAGCGAGCAGGAGGTCAAGAACTACTTCCCCGCGCCCCAGGTGCTGGCAGGCCTATTCAAGATTGTGGAGACCTTGTTTGAGGTCAGCATCCGCCGCGACACTGCACCGGTGTGGCACCCAGCCGTCGAGTTCTACCGCATTGAGCGTACCGGCAGTTTGGTGGGGCAGTTTTACCTCGACCCCGGTGCCCGCTCAGGCAAACGCGGCGGCGCCTGGATGGACGATGTGCGCGGCCGATGGCTGCGCCCAGACACCCAGAAACTGCAAACCCCCGTGGCGCACTTGGTGTGCAACTTTGCAGAGGGCGTGGGCGCTAAGCCGCCACTGCTGACGCACGACGATGTCATCACGCTGTTCCACGAATGCGGGCACGGCTTGCACCACTTGCTGACCCAGGTCAATGAGCGCGATGTGTCCGGCATCAGCGGTGTGGAGTGGGACGCGGTTGAGCTGCCCAGCCAGTTCATGGAAAACTTTTGCTGGGAATGGAGCGTGCTGCGCCACATGACGGCACATGTGGACTCGGGCGAGCCCTTGCCGCGTGCGCTGTTCGACAAAATGCTGGCCGCCAAGAATTTCCAGAGCGGTTTGCAAACCCTGCGTCAAATCGAGTTCGCCCTGTTTGACATGCGCCTGCACAGTGAGCCCGCCGCGGGCGCCGATTTCATGCGCGTGCTGATGCAGGTGCGCGACGAAGTGGCGGTATTGCAAGCCCCGCCCTGGAGCCGCACGGCGCACAGCTTCAGCCACATCTTTGCTGGCGGTTACGCAGCCGGGTACTACAGCTACAAGTGGGCTGAAGTACTCAGCGCGGATGCCTACGCGGCCTTCGAAGAAACCGCTTTGCCCGGCGGCGAGGCGAGCCCCGAAACCGGGCGCCGCTACCGCCAGGCCATTTTGGAAAAAGGCGGCAGCCGCCCGGCCATGGAATCGTTTACAGCCTTTCGGGGGCGCGCTCCGCGCCTGGACGCCTTGCTGCGCCACCAGGGGATGGGACCCGGCGCCGCGGCCTGAGGGCGCCACCGCATCCGCAGCGCTTTTGATACAGGTCAATGACAGGGCGGCTGCACCGGCTCACAGTCGAACCCGTGGAATAACCCCGGTGAAAGGCCCGCTATGAAACCCAATCTTGGAACCCTGGACCGCCTTGCGCGCATCGCGCTTGGTGTCGCCCTCATCTACCTAGCAGTGAGCGACCCCACGATCAGCCCGTGGGCCTGGCTGGGTGTGCCACTGTTGCTCACCGGCTTGCTGCGCTTTTGCGCGCTGTACAGTGTGTTCCATTTCAGTACCTGCCCGACCGAGGAGACCACACCATGAGCACGCAAGACATGCATATTGAAATCGACAACCTCAAGTGCGGGGGTTGCGAGAAAACCATTCTAAAAGGTCTGGGTACGCTTCACGGCGTGACCGACGTATCGGTCGACCATGAACTGCAAATGGTCAGTCTGCATGCAGACCCTGCGCTGCGCGGCAGTATTCTGGAGAAACTGCAAGACCTGGGCTACCCCGAAAAAGGCAGCGTCGAAGGCTTTGAGGCCGGTGTCTCCAACATCAAAAGCTACGTGAGCTGCGCCATCGGAAAAATGTCCTGAACCGGCCCCTACCGGCGCCGATCGGCGCGGGCTTCAGGTGCCTATCACCGCAGCACCAGAACCGGCACCTTGCAGTGGTTGAGCACCTCCTGGGTCTCGCTGCCGTGCAGCAGGCGGTCAAAACCCCGGCGGCCATGCGAGGCCATCACAATCAAATCGGCGTCCAGCGTATGGGCTGCGGTAATTAAAGCGTCGGCGACATCATTGGCCGTTAAAACCTGGGTCTTGATCTGCACGCCTTTGGAGGCCGCGCTGAAGATTGCGGTGTCCAACAATTTCTGCGCCTTGTCCACCCAGTAGGACTCCACCGTCTTCACATCTTCCTTGCTCAGGGGATAGGCCCCCTCAAAATAATCGTAGCTGTAGGCCTGCACCACCGACACTGCTGTCACCTGCGCTTTGAACGCGGCTGCCAGCCCCAGCGCGGAGTCCACCGCTTTTTGGGACAGGGGCGAGCCATCGGTTGCAACCATGATTCTTTGGTACATACATCACCTCGTAAATAGTATTTCCGGTAATCCGGTCAACCAATGTAGGCGGCCATCGGGCGCGGGGTTTTGACGTGTGTCAAGCTTTTCTGATTCATGCGCAATTGAATATTCATTGACGTATGTCAAACGGATTTTCACCCTGACGTCCATACCATGCAGAGTCATTTTTTGCACCCCACAAGGCTCTACCCGCATCATGCAAAACTCGTTTACCGGCCACGTTCTGCTGAGTTCTGCAGACCACTTGTCCATGGGGGAATTTGCCGGAATTTGTGGGCTGAGCGAGGCTGAGTTCGCGGAACTACTGGAATACGGCGTACTACCCGCCGATACACTGGCAGATGAACAAATATGTTTTTCGCTGGAATATATTGAGCCCGTGCAAACCGCATACCGCAAAGCCAAAGACTTTGATTTGGATGTATGTGCTGCGGCCATATTCATGGAATATCTGATTGAAATCCACCAGCTGCGCAATGAGCTGGCCGCCCTGAAAGCCCGTATCACCGGACAATAGGTAGATTGCAAGCAGGTTTCTCATGGAACGTAAGAACTGGTACGCGCGGGTTGCCAAACAGACCGCGCACATCTGTGGCAAGTCATTTGTATTTTCGGGCGCAGTCGGCATCATCGTGGTCTGGCTGGTCACCGGTCCGCTATTCGGCTTCAGCGACACCTGGCAGCTGGTCATCAACACCGGTACCACCATCATCACGTTTCTGATGGTGTTTCTGATCCAGAACACCCAGAACCGCGACACCGAAGCCATTCAACTCAAACTCGACGAACTCATCCGCGCCACCAACGGCGCACACAACGCTCTGCTCGACCTCGAAGAACTGGAGCAGGAAAGCCTGGAAGCCTTCAAGCTCAAGTACCAGGCCTTGGCCCAACAAGCCCGCACGCGATTGCGCCGCGGGCAACTGGACACGGACACGCCGGAAGTGTAGGGCGCCCTAGCGCCCCGCCTCCACCAACCGCACACCCCAGGGCTGGGCGGCGCGGGTGTCGACGCTGACCTGCACCGCGCGCATGTCGTTGGCACCGGGCACTTCCAGGCGGGTCAGGTTGGTGACAGGAGTTTTGTTCAAGCTGAAGGGCTGGTCAAAGCGGAACACGTGGCTGTCGCCGTGGATCAGCAGCACGGGAATGCGCGCGGCGGCGGCCAGGGGCAAAAGGGTCTCACCGATACTGGTGCGAAAGCCCGAATGCGCCGGAAAGTCTTCCCAGATCGACTTGGAGTCAAACACATCGGCCTGCATGGCAAACACCAAAGCCTTGGCGCCGCTGTGCTGGGCCTGGGCAAAGGTGTCCTGAATCCAGGCCACGTTGGCGCGGTCGCGCTCCATGAACTCGGCAACGGCACGGGCGTCACGCACTTCGAAGTTGTTGTTGCTGCCCACGATGTGCAGCGTGGCAAACAGCACGGCCTGGTGCTGCCAGCGCAGGTTTTCCACAAATTTTGCGTGCGCCGGAAACAGCGCGGCCTGGCTCTGCAGGGCCAGGGGCACTTGGCCCAGGGACTGCCCAGCAGGGAAGAACATGCTGCGCAAAACCGCCAAGCGCTCCATGGGGTCGTAAGCCCCGTTGTTGGCGCGGTGGCAGTCGGTCCACTCGTTATCGCCGGGCGTGAAGACCAGCGCCGCCTCAAACAAGCCGAAGTGCTGGATCTGGGCCTGGAACTCCTCGTTGCTGCAGCGGGTGGAGCCGGATTTGAAGTCCCCGATGTGGATGGAAAAAGCCGGTTGCAGGCGGTTGATGCTGGTAATCAGCGCCCGGTATGGCGCAGCGACTTTGGCCGGGTCGCCATAAGGCAGATCACCCAGCGCCACAAATTGAAATACCTGAGCCTGTGCTGCCAAGGCGGCGGTGGCCCAAGCCAGGCCAGCACAACGGCGGAAGTAAAGCGACAAACGGGAGGTCGAAAGGTTCATGGCAAGCCTCGGAGTGGGTGAAGGGAAACTCAACATAACCGCCCTTTTTGACAGATGCTTGAGGCCGGGTGCACAAGTTAGCTAATTGACTCTTTTGTACATGATAGTAATATACATAAATGGTAGACTTCACCCAGAAAATCGGCTTTGAATGGGATGCAGGGAACGAGCGGAAGAACGAGAAGCATGGCGTGACCATGATGGAAACAGAACAGGTTTTCTTCAATGCGCCGCTGCTGCTGCTTGAAGACGCTGCCCACAGCCAGAATGAGCTTCGGATTCATGCCTTAGGGTTAAGCGATGCGGCACGAGCCCTACACATCACTTTCACGCTGCGTCAGTCAGGCCAGTTGATACGGGTAATTTCAGCCAGAGACATGCACCGCAAGGAGCGCGCGATTTATGACCAAGCCAACAAGTAAAGCGGTTCCAAAATTTGCCAACGAGGCGGCCGAGCGAGCCTATTGGGAGTCGCACGACTCTTCCGATCATCTGGACTGGTCCAAAGCGCAGGTGGTATCGCTGCCGAATTTGAAACCCACCACCAAAACCATTTCGCTGCGGCTGCCACAGCATTTGCTGGAGTCGATCAAGGTGGCTGCTAATGCCCGGGATGTGCCTTACCAATCGCTCATTAAGGTATGGCTGCAGGAAAAGCTGCGTCAGTGAAAGTACCCGAAGACTTCTGGATACCCCATGTTCACCGCCCGCGTACTACCCGCCGATCTCCAATGCGATGTGGAGGACGGCATGACCTTGCTGCAAGCCTTGGAGGCGGGGCGTATTGAGATGCCCAGTTCCTGCCGCAACGGCACCTGCCGCACGTGCGTGTGCCAAATGCTGCGGGGTAGCGTGCGCTATGAGGTGGAATGGCCAGGTTTGAGTACCGAAGAAATGGATGAGGGCTATGTGCTGCCCTGCGTGGCCTTTGCGACCAGCGATGTGGTGTTGCAGCAGGAGGCGGCGCGGGGGACTTAAGCGCTTGCTCGCCCCGCCCGGCGATTTAACAGAGTTGTCCGGATAACTCGCGGATGGCGTTCTCCAGATCCAACTCGGCCACGTCGAGTTCATTGACCGCGCGGCGGACTTTCAAATTGGCACCGGCTTCTTTGGCAAAACATTCCAAATCCGCCTTGGCGTCCAGGATGGCGTTGATCGCGCGGTTGAGTTTTTGTTCAATCGACATGGCTTATTCCTATTCGGTTGATGAGATCCAGTTGCCCGGTAGGGCCTGGTGGTCACAATCCGACTAGATTTTTTCCGCCGAGGGAGAAGATGAACATCCCCCAGCCGGGGGGATTTCCTGCTTTATTGCACCCATTCGCAGGCACTGCCCGTAGCCCGGCCCTTCGAGAGGCCACTGGTGCGCGTACGTCAGCGTGCGTACACCGTCAGCCAGCAAACGCGCGGCGCGGGCAACGCCAGCGTGCGTAATCCAAACCGTATCGGGGTCGCCATGGACTTCGTCCCATGCGCGGCCGACACGCATCAGAACCTCATTGGAACTTTCCGCGCCGCCAAAGCGGTGCTGGCCGAAATCATCGGTCCAAGCTTGTAGCGCCGCCTGCGGAATTGCATCCCAGGCCACGCCTTCCCAGCAGCCAAAGTCCATTTCGCGCAAGCGCGGGTCGGTGCGGGCTTGCAAGTCGGCGCGCAAGGTGCAAAGCGCCCCTGCCATTTGTTGGCAGCGCGTCAGCGGCGAGACGCGCAGTACCGCGCCTGTTGGCAAGGTATCGGCCAATTCGCGGACAGCCTGGTCTGTCGCGCTTGCATCGGCCTGCACATCCAAAACGCCGTAGCAAATTCCCGCCGCAATCAGCGGCCGGGCGTGGCGCACGATCCACAAGGCCATAGCAACTTATGCGTGTGCAGCCGCGCCCAAGCCCAGGGCCAGGCCGAGATAAAACGCCAGCTCGCAGACCTGCTGCGTGGTACCCAGGCAGTCGCCGGTAAAGCCTTGCAGGCGGCGCTCAAACAGCGCGTATACCCGCCAGAACGCCAGCGCGGAGCCAATCAGCCCGCCGCCCCAGGCCAACGCCATGCGGGCGTCCGGCTGCAGCGCGGACTGCAGCAGCATGGTCAGCACCAACGCGCCCACACACCAGGCCAGCACCACCACCAGGCTGGGCAGCGTAATCTGATCAGCCAGCGGTTTGGATTTGGAGCCATCCTCGTCACCCACGTGGGGTAACAAGCGGATCAGCAACAGCGGCCAGGTCCGTGAGACCACGTGCGCACCCATGATGGCCGCGCACATCCACACCACGCCCACCGACCCGATCAGGGCCAGCAGCGCCACCTTGGCCAGCAAGGCCAGCACCACCGCAATCGCGCCGAAGGCGCCCACGCGGGAGTCTTTCATGATGGTGAGTGCGCGGGCACGGTCATAGCTACCCCCCAAGCCGTCGGCGACGTCCGCAAGGCCGTCTTCATGGAAAGCGCCAGTGATCCAGACGCTCCACGCGGTGCCCACAATCGCTGCAACCAGCGGAGCGAAAGCGCCGGGCAAAGTCTGCAACAGCAAGACCGTCAAACATGCCACCAAAGCGCCCACGACTATGCCCACGGCAGGGAAATGCGCCGCGCTAGCCCGCAACATCGCCGGGCTGTAACCCACCCAGTCAGCCAGGCGCCCCGTCACGGGGATGCGGGTGAAAAACTGGATGGCCAGCAAAAAGTGCCGGATGAATCGCAGCAGATGGTTCATGGCGAAAGCGAAGGACTTTTCTCCGACACACCAGCGTCGGCAAAGCTGGCCATCTCGCGCAGGATGGCGCAGGCAGACTGCAACAGCGGCCACGCCAGTGCCGCGCCCGAGCCCTCGCCCAGGCGCAAGCCCAAATCCAGCAGCGGCTGCACGCCCAGGTGCTGCAGCATGGCCGCATGGCCACGCTCGCCGGAGCGGTGGGCGAACACGCAGCGCTGCAGCACCAGCGGCTCCAGGGCATGGGCCGCGAGCACCGCCGCGCTGGCAATAAAACCATCCACCACGATCACCCGCCGCTCGGCTGCGGCTTGCATGACTGCGCCGACCATGGTGGCAATCTCAAAACCACCCATGGCCGCCAACACATCCAGCGGCGCGCGCGCGTCTGCATGGCGCGCCAGCACGGCACGCAGCACCTGGGTTTTGTGGGCTATGGCTGTGTCGTCCAGGCCGGTACCGGCCCCGGTGCATTCGGCGATATCCAAACCGGTCAAGCGCGCCAGCAGCAGCGCCGCCGCCGAGGTATTACCAATGCCCATTTCACCCAGCAGCAGCGCATTGCCGGGCAGACCTTGCGCCAGCGCCACGCCGTGGCGCAGGGCCTGCGCACATTGCGAAGGGCTCATGGCGGGGTGCTGCGACGCATCAGCAGTCCCCAAATGCGCCCCATCGGCTTTGCGCACCAGCAGGCCTGCACGCTGCGCGCCCGCAGGTAATCCAGCCAGAAAGTCGTGCTTGACGCCGCAGTCCACCACCGTCAATGCCAGCCCGTGCTGGCGCGCCAACACGCTGACCGCCGCGCCGCCGGACAAAAAATTCTCGACCATCTGCCAGCTCACCTCGCTGGGAAATGCGGAGACGCCCAGCGCTGTGATGCCATGGTCACCGGCAAAAACCACCAGCTGTGGCTGTTCCAGAACCGGGCTCTGGCTGCCCAGAATTTCACCGAGTTGCAGGGCCAGCGATTCCAGGCGGCCCAGCGAGCCCAGCGGCTTGGTCTTGTTGTCCAAAGCGGCGCGTACAGCCTGGGTCAGAGCCGGATCGCGCAGGTCATTCACAGTGGGCAAAAAATGGTTCATAACGGCGCGCCGGGCGCGGTTGAAATGGGGGATGGGCCTGGGGCTGATGGCGTGGGAATTACAACCCACTGCCCCTGCACCGCATGGACGGCGATGCGCTGGTCAAAAACCTGTTCCAGCGCGCGGTGGCTTTGGGGGTCTGCACAGGCGCCGTGGTGGGTGATGCGGCCCTGGGCCATCACCACCAGCGCGTCGGCTTGCAGGGCCATGGACACTTCATGCAGCACGCTGACCACCGTGGTGCCCCGCGCACGCAGGCCACGCACGATCTCCAGCCAATCCGCCTGGTGCGGCGGATCCAGGTTGGCCAGCGGTTCGTCCATGAGCAGGATGTCGGCCTCGACGCTCAGCGCCCGCGCCAACAGCACGCGCTGCCGTTCACCACCAGAGAGCGCACCCAGGCTGCGGTGCCGCCAGTCCCATGCCTGGGTCAGGCGCAGGTATTTTTCGACCACGGCCAGGTCCCGCGCATCGGGCTTGCCCAGCCAGAGTTGGTGCGGCAAGCGGCCCAGCAAAACCACGTCCAGCACGCTCAGGTCGTCCACCACCTGTTCGCTCTGCCCCAACCAGGCCAGAGCGCAAGCCCGCGCGCGTCCGGGCCACTCTGACACCAAGCGCTCACCCAGCCAGACGCTGCCCTGGTGCGGCAACAGACCGGCCAGTGCTTTCAATAAGGTGGACTTGCCCGCCCCATTGGGGCCGACGATGCTGGTCCAGCCGCCGGGTGCGAACTGCACATCCAACGGATGCAAGACCTGCACCCCGCCCAAGCGCGCGCCCACCGCCTGGGCCCGCAGCACGGGCTGCGTGCGCTTGGGGGTGGGGACTGTGCTCATGGCGCGTCTCCGGCCAGCGTGGCACTGTGGCGGTGCATCAGCCACAGCAAATAACCGCCGCCCAGCACCGCAGTGAGCACGCCGACCGGCAGTTCTTGCGGCGCCATCACGCTGCGCGCCAGCAGATCCGCCGCCAGCAGCAAGGCGCCGCCCATCAGGCTGGACAAGAGCAAGAGCCAGGCATGCGCCGCGCGCACCAGGCTGCGCACCAGATGCGGCGCGGCCAGCCCTACAAAGGCGACCAGCCCGGTCTGCGCCACCGCGGTGCCGCTGGCCAGGGCCAGCACCAGAATCAGCCCCAGGCGCATCGGCGCCAGTGGCAGGCCCAGGCTCCGCGCTGTGGACTCGCCCAGCGCCAAGCCATCCAGCACCGGACTGAACAACCAGGCGGCAAGCATGCACAGGCCCCACACCACGGCCATCAGCACACAGCCACTCCACCCCACAAAGGCGGTGCTGCCGAGCAAAAAGCCCTGCATGGCCTGCAGCAGCTGCGGTTGCAGCAACAAAATCAGCGAGCTGGCAGCACCCAGCACCACACCCACCACCACGCCAGCTAACAAAAGGCGCAGCGTGTGTTGCACGCCACGCGCCAGCACCAGCGTCAAAAACACCGCACCGGTAGCGCCCGCAAAGGCCGCACCCGTCAGGCCTATCTGGGCCAGCCACTCCAGCGAGGCCGGGGACACACCCAGCAGCGCCAGCGCCACGCAGACACCCAGCGACGCGCCCGCCGCGCTGCCCAGCAAATACGGGTCGGCCAAGGGGTTGCGGAACAGGCCCTGCGCCACCGCGCCCGACAGGCCCAGCAACGCCCCCGCGCCCCAGGCCCCGGCGCTGCGCGGCAGGCGGATGTCCCACACAATTTGCCAGGCCACCGGGTCGTTTTGCATATCGGCCCAGGCCTGCCAGCCGGTGCTGCCAATGCAGACCCCCAGCAACAAAAAGACCAGCGACAGGGTGAGCAAACCCAGCGCCAATATCAGTGGAGCGCGGCGGACAGGCGGCCTCATGGCGACACCGGGTAGAGGCGCTGCAGGCATTGGGCGACCCGCATCGCCCCCGTCGCCATGCGCGGGCCGGGACGTACCAGGGTGTCGGAGTCCTGCTTGTCGAAAACGCACATGCGCTGCGCGCGGATAGCTGTCAGTGCAGCCCAACCCGGACGCTTGGACAGGTCGTCGACCTCGTTGTCGCCCACCAGAATCACATCCGGTTGGGCGCGCACCACCAGCTCCGGGTTGATTTTGGGAAAGGCGCCGAGGCTGGCGGGCACGATGTTTTTCAGGCCCAGCTGCGCCAATGTCTCGCCGATAAAAGAGGACGCGCTGGCCGCATACGGGCCGGGGTTGACTTCAAAGTACACGCTTTTGCCCCGGGCCTGTGGGGGCACGGCTTGCACGGCGGCACGCATATCGCGCTCCATGGCCTGCACCACGCCTGGCGCGGTGTCCACGGCCAGCACCTGCGCCAACACCCGCACCACACGCGCGGTGTCCGCAAAATTGCGCGGCTCCAGCGCCAGCAGTGTGAGTCCCAGGCCGCGCATGCGCTGCGCACCGGGCGCGGTGTTGGACACCAGCACCAGATCCGGCTTGAGGGCCACGATGGCCTCGATCTGTGGGTCCAACCCGCCACCAACCTGGGGCAACGCGCGCACACTGTCGGGGAAATTCGAATACCGGTCTACGCCCACCAACTTGGCGCACTGGCCCAGGGCACACACCGTCTCAGTGAGCGAGGGCAAGAGGCTGACGATGCGCTGCGGTGCAAGCGTAAAGCGCACGGTCTGGCCGCTGTCGTCGCGCAGCTCCCAGGCGCTGGCCAGGCTGCCGCCCAGGGTCAGCACGCACACACACAGCAGGCCGCCCCAGTTCATACACGCACCCGCACCGATGCGATCGACCGCTCCATCCAGCCTGCGCAGATGCGGTGCAAGGCCGCCAGGCCGTCGGTCAGGGCGGCCGGGCCGGGCTGCAGAATCAGCGGCGATTTGATCTCGTACAAATCACCGGTGCGCACAGCGGGCAGCACGTCCCAACCCGGGCGGGCCGCGACGTTTTCGGGCCGG
>Ga0214919_10007961_pt1 | contig 14155 bp, 4 predicted proteins | sample LL1503_MetaG_FD_177994 | JGI IMG/M metagenome (GOLD analysis project Ga0214919, IMG submission 177994) | Freshwater microbial communities from Lake Lanier, Atlanta, Georgia, United States - LL-1503 | ecosystem: Environmental > Aquatic > Freshwater > Lake | place: USA: Georgia | collected 2015-03-15
ATTTCCGAGAAATACTTGTCGTGGAACTGGCTGTTCTGCGAAGTGTCTGTCAAATGAGTCAAAATTCCAATGATTTCTTGGCCTCTTGGAGTATCGCTGACCTTGTCCAACTCGTCAAAGTAAATGACCGGGTTCATGCACTTGCTCTCGGTCAAGATTTGCACAATTTTGCCCCAGGTACTGCCTTCATATGTGTAGGAATGGCCTTCCAGGAAACTGCTGTCGCCACAACCACCAAGTGCAATGAATGAAAACTCGCGTCCCAAAATCTTGCTGATTCCGTCCTTTACCAACGATGTCTTGCCTGTACCGGGAGGTCCGTGAATGGCAATGGCCGTGCCCATTGATCCAGGATTCGATATCCATTGTCCAACCATTTGCATAATTTGCATCTTCGCGGAGTTTAAACCAAACACACAGGTGTCCAGCTGTTTCTTCGCATTGAGAACATATTCACTGCACTTGTCAATACCATCATTGATATTAATTGACAGATGTTTATATACTCCAAAAGGTATGCGCATGAAGTTGTCCACCCAGTTCTTCAGCTTGAAATACTCGGCCTCGCCGGGCTCCATCATTGCCAACTGGTTCAAACGCTGAATCGCAATTGCCTTGAACTTGGGTGGCATATTGGACTGCAACAAGGACAAGCGGTACGGCTTCTCCACAAACATAAACTTGTTGATGTCGTTCAAATCGTTCATAATCTTCAGTTGCTCCTTGTTGGACAACTTCTTCTTGAAATATCCAAACTCGTCCACCATTTCGTTGCTGTCCGCGTAGTTAATCAAATCTTCGTAAATCTTGGCGTTCTTGTTTCGCGCGTTCTTGATGAGCTTGACAATCGAATTTTCACATTGCTTCAAAGCTTTTCGGATAATGTTGTTTTTTGGGTTTGCTTTCAACTTATCCACCAAAATCTTCTTGAGCTCAATGATTTCATTGTACTTCTCTCCAATATCAACCACCTCCGACATAGTATCGCTGGCATCGTCTTTCACCTTCTTCTTTTCGGGCTTTGGCGCCTTGATTATGGCGGATTCGGTCAATGATTGCTGAGAAGTGGATGGCGTCAATGGGACAAAAGTCTCCTTCATAAAGGTCATTTCGTCGTCGGAACCATATTCGTCATTGGATAAATTGGACTGGACTTTGTTTTTAACTGGCTGACCACCAATGGTGATATTGATGTTGAAATTCTTGTCGTCTTCTTCGTCGTCATCGTCGTCGTCATCATCCGAATCATTCTCCAAATCAACATCTTCATCGTCGTCAATGTCTTCGTAAATGGTCTCTTCATCATCGTCAATGTCTTCCTCTTCCGATTCAGACTCGTATTTTCTGGATTTCTTCTTGGGCTTTTCTTCCTCTTCTGATTCAGATTCGTATTTTCTGGATTTCTTGCTCTTCTTTTTGGGTTTTTCCTCCTCTTCGTCTTCCGATTCATATTTTCTGGATTTTGTGTGTTTCTTCTTTGACTTTTCATCTTTCTTCTTCTTGTCTTCCTTTACTTTTTCAGAAATGTACTTGGAGGGAAATAGGGTCTGCAAAGTTCGGTGGAGTTCCGACATTTCGGAATCTTCGGAAACATTGTCGTCGTCAAATGTTTTCTTGGATTTTTTAGGACTTTTTCTGGACTTGGGGGTCTCTATTTCACTACTATCATATTCAGAATCAGACATGTAAGTGGAATCACTTGAATCACTGTCCGAATCCGAATCGGGTCGGTTCTTCTTGTACTTCTTGTTCTTAATTTCGGTCTTGGATCTGGGCATTTTTTTTAAATAAAATTACTTGGATTGTGTCTTGTTTAATCAAAATTACTTGTTTTGTATGTGTTTATAAATTTGATTTATTGTTTTAGATTTTTTTCAATTTTATGATTTCTTTAAAAAATCTTTTTTTTTAAACAATTTTTTAAAGAAACAATTTTTCTGCAAAAAATTTATAAAATTCTTGGAATCTGTAAAATTGATTTTATATTATTGCATTTATGAAAGAATATAAAAAGTACCCCATATAATATATAGCAACTATTCAAAATGTCAGGAAACAAACAAGTATCAAACACAGTGTTCAAGAACCCTTCCAGAATCATTGGGATTCAGTTTGGAATGTCTTCACCTGAAGAGATACGCAAAGCCGGAGTTGTAGAAGTTGTCTCAAAGGATACGTACGTTGGAAACAAAGAAGTTCCTGGTGGTTTGTTTGACCCCAGGATGGGCGTTCTCGGACCCGGTTCCATTTGCCCAACGGATGGTTTAACATACATTCAAACGCCCGGTTATTTCGGATACATTGAAATGGCGCGCCCCATCTTCTTCATCCAACACATCAAGGAAATTATGAAGATTCTCAAATGCGTATGTTTCAAGTGTAGCAAGTTATTGATTAACAAGGACGAGCACAAACACGTGTCTGACCTCAAATCATCCGCGCGTTGGGATTATGTCTATCCGTTGTGTCAGAAAATCAAGCGTTGTGGCGAGGCAACCGAGTCCGGGTGCGGATGCAAACAGCCGGACAAAATCAAGTTGGAAGGAATGGCAACTATTAACGCCATTTGGGAAAATTTAGCAAGTGAAAGTGGCGGTGAAAAAGAAAATGTTGTAATGAAGTTGACTGCTGAAATTGTGTTGAAGATTTTCAAGCGAATTACAGACGAAGACGTGGAGTTTATGGGATTTAGTGCAACTTGGTCAAGACCCGATTGGATGGTTTGTCAAGTGTTGCCAGTTGCACCGCCTTCTGTGCGCCCTTCCGTAAAAATGGACGCAAATCAGCGATCAGAAGACGATTTGACCCATATTTACGGCCATATTATCAAGACCAACAAGGACCTGGCTGACCGAATCAACAGCAATAACACTTCTCCCCAAATCATCGATAATTTAACTGCGGTTTTGCAGTATTTTGTGGCGATGATTGTGAATAACAAAGTGAAAGGTGCTGTTCCAATGGCACAGAGAACTGGTCGTCCATTGCAGTGCATTACAGGGCGTCTGAATTCCAAGAACGGTCGTATCCGTGGAAATCTGATGGGTAAGCGCGTGGATTTCAGTGCGCGTTCGGTTATTACTGGCGACCCCAATTTGTCGGCGAGACAGCTGGGTGTGCCGATGAAGGTTGCGATGTGTTTGACAAAGCCAGTGGTCGTGAATGACCGAAATAAAAATTTCTTAACTAAACTGGTCCAAAACGGGCCGGAGAAGTACCCCGGTGCAAAAAATTTGGAGAAGAAAGACGGGTCCAATGTCTCGTTGAGATATGTTGACCGCGATTCCATCCGATTGGAAAACGGCGACATTGTTCATCGGCATATGATGGACGGCGACGCGGTGCTTTTCAATCGTCAGCCGAGTTTGCACAGGATGAGTATGATGTGTCATATTGTGAAAGTGATGAAACGTGGAGACACGTTTCGGATGAATGTGTGCGACACTAAACCATACAACGCGGATCGACCATAGTGTCATCAAGGTTCGCAACAGGGAGCATTAAAAGTGTGTAACTCCCTAGTGAGTAAATTTATAGAGGCAAATAGAATAAATAAAATAGTATAAATACAATATGAATAATATATTAAAGATGGAAGCAGATACAAAACCAAACACAAAAACGTGTTCAAAATGTGATGGGATAAAAGAAGTTGAGTCTTTTATACAAAATAAAAATGTTTGTAAAGAATGTCGCAACGAATACACAAGAACCAAGTATAAAAATGTTGAAATTGACAATAATAAAATGGTGACCTGTAATAGTTGCAATATAGAAATGCCAAGTAGTGAAATTGTAAAAAATAGAATAGTTTGTAAAAAATGCAATAATGAAAAAAGACGAAACAAATATGCAACGAATGATGAATTGCGCAAAAAGTTGATTGAAGATGCAACAACATTTAAGCAAAAACGTCTTGCTGAGCGCAATAAAATTAAACAAGAAGAACTTGAAAACCTGGAACAAAAAATTGGTAAAGAAAATACAATATGCAAATATTGCAAAGAAGTAAAACCAAAAACCAGATTCCGGTTTAATCGTTTAAAGTGCGCGGATTGCGAACGCGATGAACCATTAGAAAAGTTTAAACGTTCTGTTCGTTCCCGAATTTATATTTCATTGAATAAAAACAAAGACAAACATACAATTGAATATCTGGGTTGCAATTCGGAAGAATATTTAAAATGGCTTGAATACAACAGTTCAAACTATACATTAAATAATCGCGGAAAAGACTGGCATATTGACCACGTCATTCCTTTATCCAAATTCAATCTGGATGATGAAAACGAACAAAAACTTGCATTTAATTGGAGAAATACAACTGCACTATCACCAAAAGAAAACTTGGAAAAAAATAATAAAATAATACCATCACAAATAGAAAACCATCTTAATAAATTAACAATATACCATAAAGAAAATAATATAGAAATGCCTCAAGAATATATAAATTTACTTGCAAAACACCTTGTTGCGGGAATCCCCTAAAGTTATCACTACCACCTTCGTTATGGAAACAGACGAAGGGATCTCGGTTAATAGCCGAACCCGACGGTAATAATGTGATAAATGATAATTCAAAATGAATTTGAAATGGGCAATCCGCAGTGTTACTTCCTAATGTCGCTATGATAGACTATGGAAGGCACTCAGAGACTGAACCGGTGTTGGTTTGCAATGAAGGCCTAGTCAGCTAGAGCAAGCTTAAGATACAGTCCGGCCACTGCAGAAATGCAGTGGATTAGCCGTTTGATGGCGACGAAATGAATATGCATATGCCCCAAAACGAATTGTCCGAGTCCGAGTTGCGAAACTTGGCGGCGATTCCCTACCAGATAATAAGTCCTTCCAGTAACGCCCCGATCATTGGTATTTACCAAGATTCTATGTTGGGGTCGTACCAATTCACCAGAGAAGATGTTGATTTTACCCCAAGACAGGCGATGAACTTGTTGATGGGATACGACAACATTGATATGAAGGAATTGAGAAGCAAGAAGCGAATCACCAACTTTGACATATTATCGCAAATAACCCCCCCTATTTCATTGAAATATAAAACCAAATTATACGAGGATGGAGAAGACGCGTCTGTCTCCAACAACGTCCTTGAAATCGCAAATGGCAAATACTTGAGAGGACAAGCCGAGAAGGGTGTCTTCGGTTCAGGAACAAAAGGTATTCTGAACCGTATTTGCAACGATTTCGGAAATATGGCCTGCTCCAAGTACATTGATGATTTACAGCAAGTAATCACCGAGTACATGAAAACCAGCGCCTACAGTGTCGGTATCAGCGATTTGATATCTGACCGCAAAACAACTGAGATGGTTTTGCATGTGATTTCCTCCAAGATGAACGAAGTCAAGGAAATAAACGATAAAATCCATCTTGGAATACTGGAAAACAATTCGGGCAAGACGAATGCTCAGGAGTTTGAAATCCAAGTCGGCAATGTTTTGAACAATGCAACCAGCGAAACTGGTAAAATCGGTGTCAAGAGTTTGGACGCCAGCAACCGTTTCGTAAAGATTGTCAAATCGGGTTCCAAGGGTTCTATGTTGAACATTTCCCAGATGATTTCGTGTCTGGGTCAGCAAAGTATTGACGGAAAGCGCGTCCCCTACGGGTTTGACAACCGAACTTTGCCCCATTTCAGCAAATACGACGACTCGCCGGAAGCGCGCGGTTTCGTCAAGAACTCGTACATTTCAGGATTGACTGCACCCGAATTGTTCTTCCACGCGATGGGTGGTCGTATGGGTCTTATTGACACCGCTGTCAAATCCGTAACCTGGGAAACGCCCATTGTGCTAATTGACGAAAACGGTAAACCAATTTACACGGAAATTGGACGCTGGATTGACGGTAAATTAGATGCAAGCGTAGATGCAGTCCAGCATTTTGACGAGAAAAACATGGAACTGTTGAATGTTAACAATATTTATGTTCCAACCACTTGCGAAGATGGAAAGGTTTCGTGGGAGGAAATCACCGCGGTGACAAGACACGACCCAGGAACCAAATTATATGAGATTAAGACATTGGGTGGTCGCACCGTAACTGTCACCGAAAGCAAATCATTGTTAATTTGGAACAAGGAGAAGAAGGGATTCTATGAAATGCTGACACCCGAGATTTGTGTGGGTGATTGTGTACCGGTTACTGCAGAATTGTGCGAACCGCCAACGGTTTTGAACCAGATTTGTTTGACTGATTATTTGTCAAAGAAAGATTTTGTGTTTGGAACTGATTTCAACAAGGCGATTCAGTTAATGAACGAAACCATGCAATCTCGCAATAAAATACCCGCAGGTTGGTGGAATGAAAATAACGGAACGACATTTCAGCTTCCTTACACAAAGAAATCTTCTTTGCAAAGAACAACTGTGCGATGCAACAACGCCAACGTTAAAGACGGATGCATTTATCCTTACCATGCACAAAGGATTGGTGAGGCGGAAATTAGCGAAACATTTGATTTAAATTACGAAAATGGTGTGTTTATTGGTCTATTCTTGGCGGAAGGAAACGTGAACAACAGTTCGGTTTCAATCACCAACAACAATGAAGAAATACGCAACTTTGTAAAATCGTGGTTCAGTAGCCACAATATTCATTGTGCCGAGTTGCAAAAAACCAATCACATTGGTGGATTAACAACTACTGTAAGAGGTTATTCTGCCGTATTGTCGCAATTCATCAATAAATTGGTTGGTCACGGTGCTTCCAATAAATATGTTCACACAGAAGCATTTGTTGCAAACGCCGAATACATTTGCGGACTTCTAAGTGGATACTTTTCGGGGGACGGAACCGTTTCAAAAAATAGTGTTGAGGCGTGTTCTTCATCAAAACGACTCATTGAAGGTATCAGTATGTTGTGCTCGCGCATTGGCGTTTTCTGCAAAGTGTTCCAAACTCAATTGAAGAAAAACAATTTGGGAACTGTGAATATTAAACCGTCCTACCGAATCAGTATCCGCAGTCAGTGGGGCAAGATATTTGCAGAGAAGATTCAGTTGATTGACGACAATAAACAAGGCAAACTGGTTGCAATTAAGTGGAACGCAACTCATCGCAACTTTGCGACTCACAACAATGTCGTTTTGGACCCAATTGTTGAAATTGTGCCGATTGGTGTGGAAAACCATCCCAAGATGTATGACCTCACCATTCCAACCACGTTGAATTTTGGATTGGCAAATGGGTTGCAAGTTCGCGATACCAGTCAAACCGGATATATTCAGCGTCGTCTGGTCAAGGGCCTAGAGGATTTGAAGGTTGAATATGACGGCACAGTTCGCAACAATATGGGCAAAATCGTCCAATTCACCTATGGCGAAGACGGCGCGGAAACCACGCGCGTTGAAAACCAGAGCATTCCGCTGGTCAATATGTCGATTGAAGACATTTATATGTACTACGATTTAATCGGATTGAACGACGGTGAAAACCAGGATTTGTTGCAAATTTACTCGTCCGATGCAGTGAAGCGATTCCGAAAACAGCGCGACGAAACTAAGAAGATGTGTATGAAACGCATTGATACCATGATAGTGTATCGCGACGAACTGGTGGATAAGGTGTTTAAGTTCAAGAATGAAAACTCACTGAAAGCGCCGATTGCATTCCAGCACATTATTCAAAATATTCAGGGCCAACTCAACTTGACATCCAACAATCATGTGGATATTACCCCGATGGAATTCATCGAAGTATGCGATGCGACTTTTGCAAAGCTGAATAAAATGTTCAATGTCACCCGGTTGTTTGAAATCCTGTTTTATTTCAACTTGTCGCCCAAAGAGATTTTGATTAAGAAAAGATTCAATAAACAGGCGGTGACGGTTTTAATGGAGCACATTGTTTTGAACTATAAGAAATCCATTGTGCATCCGGGTGAAATGGTGGGTGTTATTGCGGGTCAATCCATTGGCGAACCCACCACACAGCTCACACTCAACTCGTTTGTATACGAAACCGAGATTTTGGTAAGAAACTCAGCGGGTGAAATCAAGTGTGTTCAAATTGGAGATTTCACCAAGTGGGGAATCGCATCATCGCGCAAATTAGACTATATGGAAGACAAAGACACCACATATGCTGAGTTGTCTGAGTACTACGAAGTCCCCAGTGCAACCGAAGATGGCGAAACCGTATGGCGAAGAATTGAGGCGGTCACCAAGCATCCAGTAATTAACGAAGATGGAACAAACACAATGTTGAAAGTTACTACCAAGGGATGCAGAGAATTGATTGCAACCAAGGCCAAATCATTCTTGAAACTGGTTGATGGCAAAATTGTTGGTATTGAAGGCAAGGATTTGAATGTCGGCGATTACTTGCCGGTTTCCAAGAAGGCGCTTGTCTATGAGGATAAGACTCATTTGGACTTGCGAACCATTTTGCCACCATCCAAATACATTTATGGTTCGGAAATGTTGAAGGCCAAGAGTGTTGTCAATGAACATCAATGGTGGATGAAACATTCGGATAAATCATTTGTGCTACCCTATGGCCGAAGCGATTCAGCATATAAAGCGTTGACTTCTACGAGTGATAAGGTTGTATATGAACCCGGCTACGTTTACACCAAGACCAATTCCATCTGCAATTACAAGATACCCGAATTACTTGACCTAGATTATGATTTTGGATACCTTATCGGCGCGTATTGTGCGGAAGGATGTATGACCAAGCACCAAATCTCAATTGCAAACAATGACGACGAATATTTAAAACGAATTGAGAACTGGTGTGCCAAACACAACTTAACAACCAAGATTTATATTCACAAAGATAAAATCCAGGAGGGCTGGACTAGCCAGGATATTCGCATATACAGCACAGTTTTATGTCGCATTGTTGAAAACTTGTGCGGAAAGTTGAGCCACAATAAGTATGTGTCGGATAAAATCATATTTTCAAACCGTGAATGTGTTATGGGTTTTCTTGATGCATACATCGGTGGCGACGGATGTGTCAAGATGAACAAGGGCAAGATTGAAAACATTGAGGTCTCGTCGGTTTCACACAAATTGTTAACTGGTGTCCAACTAATGCTGAAGAATCTTGGTGTTATTTCAAAGATACATAAGCCCAGAAAAGTAGAATCCAACAATCGCGGTTCCTTGGACATAAAACAAGGTTATTTATTAACAGTATGCAATGGTCAGTGCATTCAATTGGCACAAATGCTCAATTTACCTATTCAATCTAAACGCGACCGAATTGCCCAACTACTTGAACAATCGTTCAAGTATGACTATTGCAAAGCGGACTTAACAATTCCCAATGAGGTCAATGGTGAAATTGTCATGGAATTAAGAGATGGTCGATGCGCAGATTTGGAGTTTGACAAAATTGTGTCAATTGAAGAGGTTTCCAATACCACTGAGTACGCATACGATTTGACGGTTGAGGACACACGCAACTTTGATTGCATGAACGGCTTATGCGTGAGAGACACTTTCCATTTATCGGGGGTTGCAACCAAGTCCAACGTTACACGTGGTGTGCCGAGAATTGAAGAAATTCTAAGACTCACACGAAACCCCGACAAACCTTCGGCCACAGTTTTCTTGAAACCGGTGGATCAATATGATAAGGATCGCGCCACCAATTACTGCAATATGATACAGCACACTAAATTGGTGGATGTTGTGAAATCCGTGGAAATCTGTTTTGACCCCGACGACAAGAATACCAAGTTGTTGCAGGACAAAGACCTGATTGAACAGTATTACGAATTTGAGAAACTGATTGAAGATTGCAATACAGACAGTGAAGGAGGCGAAGCGCCCAAATCCAAATGGATCATTCGCATTGAAATTGACCCGGAAACCTTGTTGGACAAGAATATCACGATGGATGATGTCCACTATGCAATCAAACAGACGCACGGCACCGATGTCAATTGTATATTCTCGGATATGAATTCCGGCAATCTGGTTTTCAGAATCCGATTGAATTCGGCCATATTCAACAAGGGAAAAAAGAAGGGCGCAGTTGAACCACTCGACCAATCCGATGCAATCTATTTGCTTAAGAATTTCCAGGATAACATTTTGAACAACATTGTTCTTCGTGGTGTGAATGGAATCACCAATGTGAATCCGCGACAATTGAAGAACATGGTTGTCAAAGAAGACAGTAAATATGTTTCGAAAGACACCTGGATTTTAGATACCACCGGTTCCAACTTGATGGATTTGTTTGCACTGGATTTCATTGATTACACTAGAACGTATAGTAACGATATTCGCGAAATGTATGACTGTCTCGGAATTGAGGCGGCGCGTCAAAACATTTTGAACGAGTTCAATGAAGTGATGGAGGCGAGTGATGCATACGTGAATTATCACCATTTGAGTATTTTGTGCGACCGAATGACAGTGAAAGCCGAGTTGGTGCCTATGTTCCGTTCAGGAATTATGAATGATGACATTGGACCCATTTCAAAGGGAACTTATGAGATGCACACCGAAGTTTTCTTGGATGCAAGCAGACACGGCGATTTTGACCAGATGCGCGGTGTTTCTGCCAATGTGATGTGCGGACAACCCGGATATTATGGAACTAATTCGTTCAGCTTGTTGTTGGATTTGAAAGCGATGGAAATGATTAAAGATGTGGATGTTGCAGAAGAGCGTAATATCAACGAGCACTTTGCGAATATCCAAAAGGAAGATGTCAAGTGTGACATGAAGAAGATTAACATTGATAACAATGTTGTAAATATCCAAAGACAAGACGTGGATGCTTGTGGCGATGATGGATACGAACTCTTTTAAGGAAACCTACGGTTTCCTTATGAACCTTCCCTTTAAGTAGGGGAACTCGTCGTTCCCCTATGACCCCATACTTAAAGATAAGTGTCAAATAGAAACCTACGGTTTCTTTTAAACTTAAAAATATTTAAAAATATTTAAAAAAATTAAATATTTTTTTTGAAAAAAATTTATCAAAAGGTTTAAACACTTTTGCCCAATATATCCAATGCACTCACCAACTGCAATATTCAACAAGTTTTTAAAAAATGACCCAAATTATGCGAATGTCCGTGATAAAAACAATATTATGAAAACGGTTTTATTGTTAAGGCCTTTAAACCACGAAATCAAGATGAAATACCGCAAGTTTTTGATAATGGAGGATAAAACCCCATTTTACCGAGCCCAGCGCCACTATCATATCTTGTTAAGGTTTATCCAAAGGTGCAAAGTTTGGAAAGCCAAGACTTTTGACATTGACTGCGATTTGCGGATGGCGCCATTTCATCCAGCAACCAGAATTGAATTAATTGAAAACCGACAAATCTATCCGTTCAACATTCACGATTTGATAAACGTAATTAAAACGAGTCTTCTTCAGCAAAACTATTTGTTTGTAAAACCCCAGTATCCCAAAAATCCATACACAAACTTGAATTTTGGAGTAAACAATTTATACAACATTTACATAAAGTGTTTAGAACTTAAACTAAGGGTTCCAACCGTAATAACCTATTTCGCCGAATCCGAATTCAACATGGAGACATTTTTGGAAAAACACAAACACATGCTTTCGGAATGGGCGATAGACACCTACCTCTGTAAAGACGCAACAATTACCGAAAACATGATTGAAGACATTTACGATATGTGTTATACAAATAATATCAAGATTCACAGCGAATTTCCAAAGGACGAAGCGTATTCGATTTTCCGCCCATATTTAAAATATCATTATAACAAAAAAAACGTCTCTCCATTACTGGAATGTTTTAAATTGTACAATCCTTTTTTTGGAAGAAAATGCCAGTTGTCCAACGGTGAAATTTGGTTTGACAATCGGCATCTTTCATTCCAAGAAATAAAAGACGGGATTTTCAAAACGGTTTATAACACGAAAATGTTCAATCAGTTGAACGCCAGTCAGTACAAATACAAAGATATCTATTGCATCAGTTTGCAAGCAATTGCACATTCAATTTATTATGCAGAAGAAGAACCAGAAGAAGAAATAATCTTTGATGACGATGATGATGAGTATGACCCATAATTTTTGAGTCTTGCTTGCATTTAAGGTATTGCATTTAAGGTCTTGCATCCAGGTACTGCCCAAACGAAAACACTTTTTCTTGTTCAAATATATCTTCGATTCGTTGATTCAAGTCGCTTAATTCGCTTCTGAAAAACGGTTTTTGAATTAATATGTGACCAGTAATCTTGTGTTTATCACGAATTTCCGAAGCCGATTCGAAAAAGAAAAACTGACTATCGACACCTTTATCCGACCCTAATATTATCCAAGAATTGTTGAATTCCCGGTTTACAATGGATTCATCGCCTTTAATATAATCTTTTTCTCCGCCATCGCCTTGAATTACCAAAACATCGTGCAAAACATTCTTGGAGGAAAACAAAATAATCGGCACATTGTATTTTTGCGCAAAAACCCACACGTCCAATGTCGTCATAAAATAGGCATCGCTTTTCACAATGGTTTCAAAATCAAACTGCGACTTAAATAATGAGCGTTTTCCCTGTTTGGCCAAAAGATATACAATTTTTTCTTTATTTTTACCAATTGCAATATATTCCGAATATGCATCGTATATCATTTTGCGCAATTCTTGCACGCCATAAATTTCATCCGTCATTTGTTTCATGATATAAATTAAAGGTTCAAAACTGCACTCAACCGTGTCTTTAAAGACAAGTTGCATGGTATTTGCAGGAAACACATTATTTCCCCAATACTTCCCCTTACGCCCTCCCACGTCTTTGGTTTGGTCTCGGAACTTTTTCACAGATGAACAACCAACCTCTTTTTCAACCACGGTTTTTTGCAACTCGACCATTCTGGGCAAGTACAATTTTGTTTTGGCCATATCGTGGGGAATTCCATTGATTTCATTGAAGGGGCGGTACTCATTGATGTTTTTATCGATCATATCCTCAAAGTAATCTTCAGATACCAAAACAGATTCGATAATGATGTATTCATCTGAATTGATTTTGTACTCCGCGTTTCCAATATTTAAAAACTGATTCGAATTCAGGACAAAATTTTGGATTCTTCCATAACGAACAATTTCATCGGCGAGTCTATACGAATATAGCATGGCGTTATCCTTTGCGGAAACCAGATTTTTATTAGGAACAGCCAAAGTACATCCATCCATGTATAATCCACTGGTTTCGTGTTTGCCACATTCATATGAAATCTCGGACAAATGGTTTAATACCGATTCCGTCATTTTGGTATATATTATAACATCCTTGGTATAATGGTCAATTAACAATTTCACTTTTTCCAATTTTTCTTTGTATAAAAAATTGGGATTATCAATCACATCCACGACTTCTTTGCGTTTTTCGGTGTCTTCCAACAACGATTTAATAGTTGCGCGATAAACTGCAAAAAAGTTACTTTCCAGTGTAATGTTGCGAACCGCGCGAATTCTTTCTGGGTCTTCGGTTTTGGATTTGTCAATGGCCAATTCGATTTCATACGGATTTTGTTTTGGACCGGCAATATTGTATGTTTTTAGACCATCGTTCTCGCTCACTTCTTTTGGCTCGCTGAATTTAATGAATTGATTTGTCTCGGTCAATACTCCAACCACCAATCCTTTGTCCATCATTTTTACAACGGGTTCGCAGAGAATCTTGGGATTATGTGTTTTCAATGCCATCAATTCATCAATCGTGTTTTCATAATCGGACCACAATGCATGTTCATCCATATAAACATTTGTATAATCCCTTTGTTCTGACGGTTCGCATGGTATTACCACATGGTTATTGGACGGTGTTTTCACCCACAATGCAATAATTTGCTCTTGATAATTCAACACTTGTTTTGCAATCGAGTACCCTTTTGTTTCGCCAATTTCGGCAATCAGCTCATTTAATTCCATTGGAGACTTAAATGTGTATTCCTTCACTTCTTTTCGCGCGGTCCCGCAATATTTGTTTAATGTTTCGTCCAACTGTTTGAGCAAGTTATAAATGTTAGGTATTTTTTTAGCGATATTCAAATTGAAAACGACCATGGTGGGGTCATTATTTTTCGATTTTTTAATGTTGTCAGGTACCAGTTTTTTTGCCAGATAAACAGGTTCATATCGTGCCCCCTGGTTAATTAAAAAAATGGTGTCTCT
>Ga0214919_10007962_pt1 | contig 14153 bp, 10 predicted proteins | sample LL1503_MetaG_FD_177994 | JGI IMG/M metagenome (GOLD analysis project Ga0214919, IMG submission 177994) | Freshwater microbial communities from Lake Lanier, Atlanta, Georgia, United States - LL-1503 | ecosystem: Environmental > Aquatic > Freshwater > Lake | place: USA: Georgia | collected...
GCGCTGTTTAGCCTAAGGCCAGCGTTGGGCACTGAAAGAGTGCCCTGCCTTGCAGGAAATCTATGAAAACAGCGCTTTTCATAGATTTCAGTGGTCGAGCGTTGAAATCATTGAAGATTTTTTCAGCAAAAAAGTTATCCACAGCCTGTCCAAATCGCCCGCCCTAAGCAGCCAAAAAGTCCGGTAACCCACCAGTCTGGAAGGACTTCCGGTTGCTCTGATAAATAACTGAAAACACAATGCAGATAAGGCAAATACTAGATTAAGGAGAACAGAAATGGCACAGGCAAAAACACTTACAAAAGAAGAGATAACGCGGATATTGGACTACATCCAAACACGCCGCTTCGCGCCGCGCAACAGGGCGATGATGTTGCTCACACACCTCGCTGGGCTGAGAATTGGCGAAGTGGCTTGCCTTCGCTGGAGCGATGTAACAAACTTAGACGGTACCGTGAAAGATGAAATTCGCTTGCTTCCCGACATGACCAAGGGCAAACACGCCCGCACAGTATTTGTAAACATCAAGCTACGCGAGGAACTAGGAGCGTACGCCACACAGGCTAGGTGTGTGGATCGAAGCTATCCGTTCTTCGCTAGCCAAAAGAGCGTGCAAACAGGGTTCAGCGCAAACAGCTTGGCGCAGACCTTTGCACTGCTGTATGAAGGTGCGGGGCTTGAAGGCGCTAGCAGCCATAGCGGCCGCAGAACGTTTTTAACCAATCTTGCCAACAAAGGCACTGCAATTCACATTTTGAAAACGCTTGCCGGACACCGCAGCATTAGTACTACTGCAGCTTACCTGTATAGCAGTCCAAGTCAATTAAAGGCAGCGGTCGAACTTGCATAAAATCAAATACAACCCCAATTTAGAACACTCATTGACCAAATACATAAATAACTTCTTTACTTAAAACAAATCGTACGCCAATTAAATCAGCCTCTGTCCTTTGGTAAATGGATGTCCCATCATTTGCAATTTCAGCTCTCTCTTGATCAAGGTGCACCACCAATCCAGGCAAGCAAAGAAGCCAGTTAAATCGAAAACATCAGGACGCCACTTCTTCAGCCCTGATTCCAATAAACCTATCTAATTTTTTCCGCTCAGAAGTTTGTACATAAACGTGAAAAGTAACGAAGCTTTCGCTTTAGCAATATCGCGGGCTAGCCAGGTACCCTAAACAAAAGAAACATCTCACCGTAGGCCGCGCGCTTAGAAAGCACTGAAGCATAGGTCTAACGGACTCTAGAACAAAAAGGGCATCTTTTCTATGGCCCTTTTTAACGGAGTTGGCTCAAATCTTTCTTAACCTTCTGATTCGCAATGGGTCGCCGGAGGTCGTTTAAAACGGCATTTTTAGCTGAATATTTGATATACTTTTTTGTTTGATACTTCTCGTTCGTAAAGTAACTCAACATCGCTATCAACGCCATTTATCTTTAATTTTCCACGGTTTTTATGGGGCACAAATTCAACAACAGCAATACGTAACAAATTTAGTTGCATGACTTTTCCAATATAAACGTATTTTGCCATTTTTCAGTTTCTCCAAGCAGCTTGTCTTTACAGAAGTGACTGTGATGGCTACTTTATAAAGAAATTGATCTTCACCATAGTTCGTGTAACCAAGATGAGCTGAGTACCTTTTTATGAGTAGTGTAACGTGACCTCTGTGGGTACGATCCCAGCCTCCCTACCTTTAGCGTAACCGGCACTTTAAGTTCAACTGCTTTTGATTTAAATCTAACGAGATACTTTCCACTGTCCAAATAAGGCACAACTTCAGCAATTTCTGCTATGTGAGTAACCGCAGAAATTGGAGCAACTCGATATGCAGCTATGTACTTAAATTTTGGGATTTCTCTGGCATTGATTCGGATTGCGTACCAACAGTTCTCCCCTAAAAACACCCTTTCAAATCCATCCTTTTTAGCTGGAACAACCATAGTGTCCAAATAGACCTCTGAAATTAATTTCTTTTCACCCTTTTTTTTGGGTGTCTTGTCTATTTCTAAAGGCATTTCTTTTGAAGGCAAAAATGCCTTGATGCCAATCATTGGCAAAATCAATAGCATTTCTTGAAGAAAAACAGTTGCTGCAGCTTGCGACGGGCGGGACATATTGGGCTTATTCGGGGCATTCTTGTTCATCAAGATTGCCGAGCCCACTTCTTTTGCAATGCGCACAAGTTCTGACTCTAAAAATTGGACTTCGGTTTTTCCAATGCCGTGCGAATCGACAAAAAATACACCCCACGACCAATCTTTTTGAAGGTGCTGTTTTAGCCTGACGGCGATTGGATCTGCTTCACCGATATAAACGGTTTCTTCAGCTAGATCACCCACCAATATATAAACGCCTGGTCGCTGCGCATATTCTTCTTTGATGACCTCGGCAATGCTATCTCTTGGAAACACGACCCCTACGCCAGACCAGTTGGTCTTTTGAATAATCCTTATACCTTGTGGATCTCCGGTAGTCGAAAAGATCTGGATTGTGAACGAGTTACTCATTTAGTCACCCTCAACGTAATATGCGATTTTTTATCATTTTCAAATTGGTAACTTAATATGTCTTCCTGAAACCTACCAGTACGCCATCAGAATCTCAAAAAACCAATGATTCTGCGGGGTTACAATCTGAGTCTTGAAGCTTAGGAAGCATGCGACCCTTGGAAGGAGATAACTGATATGTTGTTTATAAAAATCAATAAAACTTAAAGCTATTATTCCTCGTTTTTCGGCAAGGAATCCCGTTAACAACCCAATGTGGGGCAACAACTTCCAAACCCAGTTTGTGACAACCAAATAGCGGGGGAAGTCAGCTATGGAGTAGAACTGGGCTAGCCCATTCCATCCCCAGTTTGTGTTAACCCACTGGATGTAAACTGATACTAGTCAGCGAGGATAAACACTAGATATTAGTTACCAAGTTCGTAGCTCTAGTCTTCAATGCGTACACATTTATAGTTGACTGGGCTTACCTATAAAGCAGCTCACTGCGAGACCTTCTGACAACTTATTTACTCCACGTGTGGTTTCACAAAGCACTTATTACATAGGTTTCCATCACAAGTGCGATCCTTAGCGTCTGGTTGAGTTGCCGGGCAGATAACCCCATCACCTATTTGCTTGAGATGGCCATTCCTGTGATGCTCCAAGAAATTGATTTCAGCAATTTGTGAAGTTTGTCCTCCGAAGGCAGAGTAGACAATACGCGAGTTAGCTGGGATCCACGACCTACGATCCTTACTTGATGGGTCGAGTGTAAAGTTCAATATCCAAAGCTCAGGATCTAATTCATTAGCCCTTTTGTGTCGAGTGTAGACCACGCAATCTACTTCATGATCAGATATCTCTTGGACCATTCTTGCAAGATCATTGGCGAAGATCGGTGTGTGTACGATCTCGCCGACATGACTGAAACGAATAAACGCACGTCGACTAAATCCCTGAACAAGATGTTTTAATTCATCCCTAGCTGCTCTAACAGCCCGCTTAACTTGAGGTACCAGTCGACCTAAAATTTCTTTGCGCTCAATGTCGTCACCATTTTCGTATCGAGCGGCGATCCAGCCGTTTATTGCACCTCGCACGACAGCGGCCGGACTAGCGTCTAACACATCATGTGCGTAGCACCCGCCAGCGCAAAGTTTAGTTGGTAGACATGTTGTCAAAGGCAATCTAAGACTCGTGCCTTGCTTCTTGCTAAATCCAAAAAAACTTCCATCAAAAACGGCATCTAGGCGTTCTTTTCCTGAAACTAGGGATGAAGTAATGCTCGCGTGAATTGAATTTTCCAAACGGCAACGCGTTCGAAATAGCAAATCATGTGCTTGAGCTGCAAGTTGCTTATCAGCACTTTTGCTACGAGCTAAGACTGTTAACCGGAAATAATTTTTTAAGTCGAGCTCGTACGACCGAGCTAGCAAACCGCATTTAGGAACGGTAACTACACATGGCGCGTCAGCTTTAAGCTCACTAGCCCAAGCTACATATTGTCTGTGCTCATCAATCGAGCATATTCTTCCGATAATTCTCTACCTCATCATCTACAAGACGATCGCCCAACGCCCGTCTAATTTCCCATCCAATTGCCCTTGCGAGCGGAGGAGGCACCGCATTTCCAACCTGAGCATATTGCTGACGCAATGGCCCTACAAAACAAATACGATCTGGCAAACCCTGTGCTCGTGCCGATTCACGAACTGAAATGACCCGATCGTCTCGCGGATGGATCACTCTAGACCAGTAAGGTTCAGCTTTATTTATTATTGTGTTGCAAATCCCGGACCATTCTAACCGACCAAAACGGTTTGGATAACGATCTCCAGGCGTGTTCTTTAGATTGTTTGGTTTAAGTTTATCAGGCAAATCAAGCCAACCCTGACCAGGCTTTAAAGCTCGAACTCGATCAATGTTAAGTGCCTCTAATCGTACTGTCCTGTGACATGACAAAATGGGCTCTCCAGCCCGCATATTTTCCTGAAAATGAGAAATAGGCATCACTCGCTCGCCTTCATTGTTGTCGCCGCCATTTTCCAAAAATGGTAAGTCAGAAAAAGCGTCGCCGACAGTTACATAGGGCATGGTCGAATTCAGGAAATCTACATTTGGCTGAACAGGTGGGCGGACTACGGCGCTCCTAAAGGAAGTGCAGTTAAAAACAGTCGTCCGAGGAAAAGCATGCAAAGGAATTGGAGGCATCATCAACTCCCCAGGAGTTTTGGAACCCGCAATGAATACGCGCCAACGGTTCTGGGGCACACCGTAACCACCCGCTTGAAGGACCATCAAGCGCACTTCGTAACCGATATCACGAAGCGCTTCCAATACGCCGTTTATAACAAGCCCGTCTCCTAATGAAAGCATACCTGTAACATTTTCAATTAGAACGAAACGGGGCTCTAATAATGCAACGAAATCAAGAAAAACCTCTACGAGAGAATTACGCTTATCTTTGAGGCTTCGAAAACGATTCCAACCTGAAAAGCCTTGGCATGGGGGACCGCCGCAAAGTAGATCCACTGATAATTCTTGGCGTACAGCATCCGAATCAACAGCTCTTGATAAAAGGCTTCGAACGTCTTCCTCATATAAATTAACATCTGGATTACTACTACGATAAGTTGCTGCGGCAGGGGCCCAAAACTCGTTAGCCCATCGCGTCCGAATCCCGGCAGAATGCAATCCAGTAGTTAGCCCGCCACAACCAGCAAAAAGGTCACCCGCCCAAATAGTCATTCATTCTCCCCTCTGACTGGAAACTCTTGACCTGACGAGAGCCATTGTTCATAGTCATACCTTGATTCCATAAAAGTGCCGGGCTTTGCCTGTCGACCCCACACGAGGCGTCGTGCAGCATCCTGAACTGCGTCAACAGTGACCTCAATTTCAGTCTTCGGAACACCCATTCCATGCAGCACGGCTCGGTCAAGCCTTCTACGATCAGGCATCATCATCTCGTTATAAATAACTTTTACTGGACGATTTAGCATAGACATAAAGGCATTTTTAATTTCAATTGCATGTTCCTGCTGTGCGCTTTTCAGAACAGGTAAAAGTCTAGCTTCCACCGCAATAAGTTCGAGCACACCTTGTCCAAAATTAGCTCTCCCCAATACTTCGCGAGCTATAGCGCCAAAGGAAGAAAATAACGTGGCGGCAATTAAGACAGGATCAAATTCGGGTCGAACGCGAACCAGGTAAAAGCTCTTATTTACGCTAATTTCAAGGCCCTGAACCCAGCTCAGTACTATACTTCGTTTAGGCTTCACGGGTAACAAAAAGTCTGCTTTTTCTTGTGGACGATAACGCCACCATGGGGTTACGTTTCGCAGTGATGGACGAGTATGAAGTACAAGCTCATGCTCAGCCCATTTGACATAACTCTTAGCATGAGGATAAATGCTTAAATCATCTGGAAGCGCCAAACGTCTCGCTTTTAACCTCAATAAGTCAAGTCGTGGAGTGCGAGCGTCTTTTGGATCTTTGAGCAACGGAATCTTGACAAAGTCACTCTCAATTAAGCGATTATTTTCGGAAACATCCCTTATCAAACATTCAGTTTCACCCTCTTCTATTAAATCCACATAGAAAAAATCATCCGCTCCAGACGTTGTACCACGCTGCAAATCAGCAACTGCGGAAAGTGGAACAAGTCGACCTTTATAAGACTCAATGATTTTCAAATAGATGTCGGGGGCGCGAAGGTAAAGTCCGCCCCACTTGCCGAGCGTATAGATTCCGCTACTATCTGATGCATCTTTTTTTAGTTCTCGGTATGTTTTGCGGACAACTCGCTGAAGACTAGGTTCATTAATAGAACTATCAAATTCTCCTTTCAATAAAATGAAATCTGTTGAAAAATCATCAGACGGAAGGTCTTTTGTAAAAACACTTATGATCGTATTTATATCAGCAGTCACAAACTGTTTTTCAAAAGAACTGTCAATAATTTTTCGAATTCTTCCAGTTTTAAGTAAAAATATCTGAAGATCCTTACCGAAGATTACATCTAACCAGCTATTCGAACAAATAAACACCTGGCAGCCGCCAGATCGTAATAGTTGACAGCTTCTAGCATAAAAAAATGCGTAAAGATCCGACTTTCCCGTGCAAGCAAAGGAATAAGCTAGAAGTAAGTGCGATTTATATCCGCCTGGAAAAGAAGAATTTAACGCGTCGATATCCTCCTGTCGGATGTATGGTGGGTTTGCTAAAATTACATCAAATCCACCCTTTTTATTTTTGCGATCTATAAAAACTTCTGCGAACTCGACGCGCCAATCAAAAGCTCCTTTTGGACAAGGAACATTACGTTCAACATTCACGCGTAATGCAGCTAAATTTTTTTCGATTTGCAATTTGAGTTCTACTTTGTCAGAACTGTCAAACGGATCAGAATACTGGATACGTAACTTTCCGATTCGATCTGCATCATCGTGAATAAATTGCATGAATAGATTATCTAACCCACTGGGATCAGGCGCAGACAATGTATCACCAGACTCAATTTTATATTCAAGGTTAGGAAGTGGGTCAGGTTCGACCATATCTACCGCAAGAGACAACCAAAACCGCAAGCGAGCCATATTGGCAGCAAACTCTTGGAGGTCGACACCGTAGATCGCATTTTGAAGTAAAAACAGCTTACGCCTGTAATCAGACCTCGCTTCTTCGCTTTTATTTTCCACCAACTTGGTGTCCAGAACCTTCAGAACTTCGTTTAGCTCCTGTAGCATTCCGACCAAATATGCCCCTGATCCACAAGCAGGGTCACAAACTTTGATCTGCTCGATCCAGCTCCTTAAATCGGAAAGGGGAATGTTGTTTCCTGTAAGTGTGTGTTGATCAACAAGAGCATGAATATCTACGCTACCGGCAAATGGTTCAAGATAGACCTTTAACGCCTCTCGACACATATAATGCACTATATTTCGTGGAGTATAGTATGAACCGGTCGCATGTCTGGGATCATCACCTCTTCTTTTAGAAGTTTCTTGAGCCTCACGTAAGGTCATTAGTTCTTCAAATACCAAGCCAAGCATTTCAGGATCAACGGCTACTTCTATATCATCTGGTGTAGATTCACTAATTGTGAAATTAAATTTTCTAAATACTCCATCAGGTCCAATCAATTCTTCGTAAAATCCATTTGGTAAATTAACCCAACCGTATCTAGACAGATCTCCATTTTGTTGCTCATATTTACCGGCTTCGAAAAGACTACCGTGTAAATACGGGACTCGTCCAAAAAGCTTTCTATTAGATTCGCTCAATCTTATTACATCGATTGGTTGGCATAATCCGTCGAAAAAAAGTTGCCTCATTCGATGGTGAAAGTCAAACGCTTGTCCTTTAGGGTTAGCGTTGTCGAACAAGGCAAATAAGTATTCTGTTGCCTTGACGTCTTGATTTTGATCAGGCGGTATCAACCAACCCTTCTTTTGTATAAAGGCAAGAAAAAGTAAGCGATTTACAACTGTTTGAAGCATGAGACGGGCTACTTCTTCACCCTTTTCGGCAAGTTTGCAGCATTGCCCTGTTTCATTTACCAGAATAATTGCGTCAAGATATTTTTCAAAAACTGCTTTAAGGTTTTGAAAGAACTCTTTTTGTACCTTATCAATATTCCATGCATCCTCCCAAAAATTTGCAGTCCAATCCCAACCCCCTGAAGGATGCTCGGGGGGCATCTTAAGGGCAGGTAAGTTAACTTCACGTAATGTCCTTGTTGAGTTTTCGTCACCACGGGTCCACCCAAAAGACTGAAGCTTCGGCTGGCGCCCTTCCGCCTCAACGAATCGACAAAATCTAGTATCTCGGTAGCCGCTTGAAGCAACTATGAAGACGATATCTGAAATAGATTTATTTTGGAAACGAGATCGGCTTCGCATATTCGCACGTACCCCTCGGAGTATGTGCCTTAGTTGTCCCCTTTTAAAATCTCCTTCAGATTCGACCAGCATAACTGGATAAGGATCGTCTGTGCCAAATGGTACTATTTGGGAAACGTTCGCAATTGAATGTGTTCCCTCCAGAGAAAATTCATACGTAAAAGGATCTTCAGGATCAACTGAAGGCCAACCAAGTTTCTGACGTAACAGGCGAAAAAGCCCTGCGCGAGAAGATACTAACCTCAGATCCTCAGATGAAATGTTATTTGATGACACTGTTTGAATTCTCAGTAAGTTCCAACATGCAGTTCAGCATGGGCACGATGGTATTCGGTAAACCATTACCTGCAGCTTCAGCGTATTGTTGACGAATTCGACTCTTCAAGACTTTTAACGATGACTTAACAAAATCTTCTGATGTAGTCATGCCAGAAGCCTCACCTATAACGGTATCACTTAGTATTTTCAAAACAGAGGGAGCGTCAAGATTAATTTGACCATCCCGCCAATAGATTCCAAGAACTGGGCGTCCAATTATGTCCTTAAATCGTTGTCGATCCTCGATAGTTGCCTCCTCCTTTGCAGTCATCACATAACAGGCGAAAACACCGCTTTTTGGTGCGGTACTCCAAACACCAAATGCGCCTTCAGGCATATCAGCAATTTTTTGTAAAATCGTATTATTAGAGTTTGAAGTAAGTTTGACATAATTTTCTAATGCCAAATCAAATGGAGTTACATCGCCGTCGTAAATTGCATTCCATTTCTCAACGTCGCTGTTGAACTCACGTAAGTTTCCGGAAGGATCAGTAGGTTTAAAGAAACTAAGATCGAGACCGATTGTCTTACTGATCGCTAGTGTTCGATTTTCAACAGTGCCAACAAGATTGATAATTTTTTCGATTTGCTTTGGTGGAAGGACATTAAAAATCTCAAATTTATGATTTTGTGGAGTCTTTTTAGGATCTAGGCGGCGATCGACTCGCCCGATTCGCTGAATTAGTCGAACCGGATTCCAGTGAATGTCATAATTCAAAACACCGCTTGCCTCTTGAAGATTGACACCCTCAGCCAATACATCAGTTGAGATAAGTATGTGTACATGCTCAGGAACAGATTTAGCCCAATGGTCAGGTCGATCGTTATATTTTGGACAAAATGCATGGAGAATTGAAGATCTAGTGCCCACGACGCGAGAATCAATCCTAGCAACATTCCTGCCCTTCAATCTTTTCGAAAGTTCTATCTCTAAGTATTCGGCTGTCCGTTGGCTTTGCGTAAAAACTAAAATCTTTTGACCACTACTAGTTTGTTCATCGATAAGCTGGGCGATCTGTTCGAGTTTCGGATCCCTCTGCTTACGTGCTTCTAGAATTTTTCCGTGTATCAACTTAAGATACTTTAGATCGGCGACGATATCAGTGCGCCATTTAACTATTTGATATTCAGGATCTTTGAACTCAGCTAATTTCTTTTCTAAGCCGCGAGAACGTATAACTTTTTCTAACCAAGCATCTGTTTCTTCGTCAGAAGATGGATCTGATTCGACTGCGTTTTTATCAGAATACTCGTCCTCTGCTGAAAAATCTGCATTAATGAAAAGTGGCGTCCTTACCCAAGCTAAATGATCGCTGACTAATTCGTCCGCCTCTTTTCCAAAAACATTACTTAAGCGAGCGATTAAGCCCGTACCCAGACTTTGGATAATACCCTGAAATGCCGGCGGACTGCTCTCAAGTTGTTTGAGTGCATTTGAATATACTAATTGCGCTAAATGAACTTCAAATTGGTACGTTTTTGCAGCGCCCGATGTTCCCGGACTTCTATATTGCTCCGTTAGAAATGCTGCCAGCTTCAAACCTCGATTGCCACTTTTGAGCTTCTCTAATACGCTTGAGAGGTGGCCTTGTTTGTTTTTAAGATTAGCCTTGTCGACTCTTTCTAATTCCTTCCGCATGTGTTCTATCAGATGAACTCCCGGCCGGAATATTTTATCAGTTTCATCAATCAACTCACCTAAGCCGCCTTTTTCTTGCGTTAACAAAATGTCGATACATCGCGGCAGAGTTCGTGTTGGAAACATTAACTCCTTGCCGACTGCAGACGCTAACCGATGACATGTCTGTCGGCTCCGTTGGATTACTATATTTTCCAATATTTCATTAATTGAATCTGATGGAGTTTTGAAAAGCTCTAGCGACAATTGCCCATCCTCATGTAAGGCGCCGTCACGGTCATTATCCAAGTCTCTAGCAAACCGCCGAATTTGAGAACTGTTATAGCCTGCAAGTAATCCTGACTCTTGAGTTATCAATGAAAGCTGCGCAGACAAATCCTGATAAGCTGTATTTATGGGTGTTGCAGTTAGTAGAACAATTTTTTTAGATATCCCCTCGAACTTTTCCACTATGCGCTGAAGATTCTTATAACGGTTTGAGCTAGTGGTCCTAAAGTTATGTGACTCGTCAACTACAACGACATTAGATCTTTCGAAAAGGTACTGAACAAGTTTTTGCTTTTCTTCTACGGATTTTCCAACATTATCCTCCGCCTCTGCATAAGGCTCAAATCCAAGTTCCGTCATTGCTATCGGATGAATGGTCCCAAATGGTTCCATATATCGACTGAGATATTTTTTTAAATATCCCTCCCACGTAGATTTTAAAATACTCTTTGGAGCTATAAGCAAAATATTGTCAAGGCCGCCTTTAGGACCGGATTGAGCCAGAGACTCCATTATCGCCAAGGCAATAAAGCTCTTACCCAAACCAACACCGTCGCAAATCATCACTCCATCGTGCAATTCAAGTATTTTCAGGCTACGACGGAAACCCTCGTACTGGTGCGGGTCCAAAAGGGGAATTATTAAAGAATTATCGCTTGCTGGGCGTGATCCCTGTATTGCATCCCCCCATACCTTTAAGGCCTTGGAATAAATTAGAAAAGGGTCATAAATTCTTGTGTGCCGCTGGACTTCCAGTAATATATCATTTGTAATATCGTCTTCTTGCGCTTCTTCCCATCTAGCCTCAAACCATTCAGACAAATTCGCTGCTTGTTCACGTGACAACTCAACATTAAGTTCAACATTCTGAGTTAAACCAAGCCGTGTAAAATTACCACTGCCTATAATGCCCACGGTATTCGGAGCGACTGTTCTCCTTACAAGATAAGCTTTTGCATGAAATTTGTCACGTACATAGCATCGAACTTCGAGTGCTTTACGGTTGATAAGTTCCTCAACCGCGGTTAGCCTAATAAAATATGGGTCTTCCTCACGCCTCGCTTGCAAATCAATGTCAGATCGAGACCGAAACGCGTTAATCAAATATCTTCTAGACTTTGCGCTAGCTTCATCTCCAAATAATAACCGCACATTTTCTAATTCCGTTAGTCGCGAGTCAATTGCGTTGAATGCGTCTAGCGAAAAATATGCCGATGCAATTGAAATGGACTTACCAGTTTCAGATAATTCAGTAATTGCCTTAGCTAATGTATTGCCTTGCAGATTATCGACGATACTTGTATTTCTGGGCATAAGTTAAATATTTTTATTGGTAATAATTCAGGATTTATTTGATTTTTATTTGCAAAGTAAACTAGCTACTTTTTTGTATCGAGACTTATAACTAAAGGATCCGGGAAAAGTTGTCTTTGTGCTTCGATCAATTCTTACAAATTTGGCCTCTATAATAGCCTCTAATTGGAGACCTTGATTCTAGGAACTCCTGGCTTTTGCGAGACTCCTCACCTCAACTTTCCATCAAAGTTCAGAACTTCAGCTGTCTCTCAAACTTTCACATCTAGTTCAGTGAAAGTAGTCTTAAATTTCTGCCCAATCGGGCACAGGATACCGGAAATCTGGGCATATTTCTAATCGCCTAATCTCTTGGCCCAATATATTCGAACGCGGGCTCACGATATGAGCCTCTAGGGTACCTTTAGACTCTAGCTTTGGATGGTTTGCTAATCACAATCGATTTGGGGTATAGTCAGGGCAGACATCAAGACTAGGGCCGACGCCCTTACCAACCTGCCCCCGGGCAAGGTGGATCGCGAAAGCGGATGCGGCTCCAGCCGGAGCAACCAACCGGGAGACGCGTCGGCCCTCCTTAGACACTTTGGAGGGCTTTTTTTATGCCTGAAACACTCATAGCGGCTGACAAGATCCGGGCCTATAGGGCTACGGACTATCGGCTAGGGCACACAGCGCAGGACATCGTGCTAGCCCCTGGCCTTCGCTCTGACCGGCTCTTTGAACTCTTTTCAGCCAAGAGCGTCGAATGCGGCGCGTTCCTAACAGCCTACAACCCTCGAGGCAACCAAAAATCTGATACCGAAAACGAGCAGGCGCACGCCCGACTTGCGGCTGCCTTGGCTGAGTGCGGCTTGGATTCGATTGAAGGGTCGGGCAGTGAGCCGGGAAGCGACTGGCCAGCCGAGAAGAGCTATTTCGCCTTCGGACTAGGCCGGGACGACGCTATCGCCTTTGGGCAGCGATTTGATCAAGATGCCATAGTTTGGGTAGGAAAACACGCTGTTCCAGAGCTTGTCTTGTTGCGCTGATTTCACGGTTTGGCCAACCTAAACGGCTGGGGGATTTGATCCAGATTGCCGCCCCCGACACATCGTCGAATGCGGCTAAACAGGAGATAAACATGTCAGCAGTAATTACTTCGAAAACCGCCACAAACAACACCATCGAGTGCGTTTTGTCGGCATCCGATATCTATATTGAGACTTTGAGCTTCCAGGCCATCAATGCACAACCCGGGCTGGTGGAACTAGTGATCAGAACTCAGCTGTTAAGTGCCAAAAACCCAGCGGAAAAGCGGGTCAAGGCTAGGACCTGCATACCTCTAGGGCACCTTGTCGAGATCAGAAGAGCAATAGACCAATTTCTGAAAATTTCGGCAAGCTCATCCCATGAGCCCGCTACTCCTTAAAGTCAGTCACAAGAAGTAACGGTAAAGGTATTGGACATGGACCAAAAAATCAATAATCTGCGCTGCAAGCCCGGTGACCTAGCAGTCGTCATAGACGCCAAATACAAGCGAAACCTCGGGATCATTGTTAAAGTGATCGAAATCGGCGACAGGACTGGGCCAGTGCGCTACGCCTTGGAAACCCCCGTCTGGCTTGCTGAGTCGCAAAAGGCTATGACTTGGGTAGCCAACGGTAGGCGTTACAGCAGCCATCGGGGGCCGATTCCTGACGCACAACTTCAACCCATCCGCGGTGCTCCAAAAGAACAGAATCTTCAGCGCGAGGCAATCGCCCAGCGACATTGCGGAACCTTCTTGCTGCGAGAAGGTCTTAGCCGTATGACGCTCGATCAGCAAAAGGGATTCTTTAAATCGCTCGAAGAAGGTGGGTTTTTACCTGCCGTCTAAATTTACAACACTGGTCTAGCCCGCCTAAGGGGCTCAGGGGATTTGTTCCGGATTGTGGCCCTGGCGTATTGCAAAGCCGCTAAACAGGAGAAGAAATGATTGATCCAATGATGGGTAGTAGCTCTAGTCTTGCCAACCTGAGGTGCAGAGATGGCGACATAGCGCTCGTTGTCAAAGAATCGCCAATGTGCAGCGCAAATGTTGGCAAACTGGTCCGAGTGCGCGGTCCAGCGCGAATCATTACTACAACGCAGATGCCAGGTTGGCGCATCAAACCGCTTCACAGAAGACTTTGGTATGTTGAAGAGTTAGATGGCATGCTGGTGCGTGAATTGGTAAATTGGAATAGCTGTGTTTTCCA
>Ga0214919_10007963_pt1 | contig 14152 bp, 8 predicted proteins | sample LL1503_MetaG_FD_177994 | JGI IMG/M metagenome (GOLD analysis project Ga0214919, IMG submission 177994) | Freshwater microbial communities from Lake Lanier, Atlanta, Georgia, United States - LL-1503 | ecosystem: Environmental > Aquatic > Freshwater > Lake | place: USA: Georgia | collected 2015-03-15
CGAAGTTTCAGGCTATACTCGAGCCTATTGACGTTAACGTAAGCGTCAACCCAGCCGCAATCGCACGGCGCCCATTCCGGAGAACTCCATGACCGATTTATCGGTGTCACAAAAACTGACTTCCTACACACCCGCCAACAAAGTGCGCTTCGTCACAGCCGCCTCACTGTTCGACGGTCACGATGCCTCGATCAACATCATGCGACGCATACTGATGTCGCAAGGCGCGGAAGTCATTCATTTGGGTCACAACCGATCAGTCGATGAAATCGTTACCGCAGCGCTGCAAGAAGATGCGCAAGGTATCGCGATATCGAGCTATCAGGGTGGTCATGTGGAGTACTTCAAGTACATGATCGATTTACTGAAACAACGTGGCGGCGCTCACATCAAAGTCTATGGTGGTGGTGGTGGCGTTATCGTGCCATCCGAAATCAACGATTTGCACGACTACGGCGTGACGCGCATTTTTAGTCCGGAAGATGGTCAGCGTATGGGCTTAGCCGGCATGATCAGTTTCATGATTCAGGCGTGCGATACCGATTTGTCCGTCCATGCACCTAAGACCTTGGCAGCACTAATGCAAGGTGAGCTCAGTCAACGTCAGCGTCCATTAGCGCAACTCATCACTGCGCTAGAAAACGACAAAGCCTCTGCTGAATTAAAAAAATCTCTGCATGAAGCAGCTGCACTGTGCAAGGTGCCTGCGCTGGGTATTACCGGCACTGGCGGCGCGGGTAAATCATCATTAACCGATGAGCTGATTCGCCGCATACGTATCGATCAAGGCGATACATTGAACATCGCTGTTATTTCTATCGACCCATCACGTCGTAAATCCGGTGGTGCCTTGCTCGGCGATCGTATTCGTATGAATGCGATTAATCCTTGGGGCGGCAAAGAACGTGTTTTCATGCGCTCGTTAGCTACGCGTGAAGCTGGATCAGAAATTTCTCAAGCGCTGCCCGATGTGATCGCGGCGTGTCGAGTGGCTGGATTTGATTTGATCATTGTCGAGACCTCTGGCATAGGTCAGGGCGATGCCGCGATTGTTCCGCATGTCGATTGCAGCTTGTATGTGATGACGCCCGAATTTGGTGCGGCATCACAATTAGAAAAAATCGATATGCTCGATTTTGCTGATTTTGTGGCTATTAATAAATTTGACCGTAAAGGTTCGCAAGACGCCTTGCGCGATGTCGCCAAACAAGTTCAACGCAATCGTGAGCAGTGGGATAAATCTACCGAAGAAATGCCAGTCTTTGGCACGCAAGCCTCACGCTTTAATGATGATGGCGTCACAGCGCTGTATCAAGGAGTGCTACCGCGTTTAACTGAACTCGGTTTAAAAACAACAGCCAGCAAACTGACACCGGTCAGTGTGCGTTTTTCTTCGGGCCGTAATGCTATCGTGCCACCGGCACGCAGCCGTTATCTGGCTGAGATTGCTGACTCAGTGCGCGGCTATCATCGTCGGGTAGAAAAAAATGCACTCACTGCACGCGAGCGTCAGCAACTGACCGAAGCTAAGCGCATGATGCAAGCCGCCGGCAAAACTATCGATGCCGATGAACTGATTACTCAACGCGAGAATGCTCTTGACGCTGAGGCTAAGAAATTACTGTCGCAATGGCCTAGCGTACAAGCTACCTACTCCGGTGAAGCGCATGTGACTAAAGTGCGCGATAGAGAAATTCGCACACAGCTAGACTGGAAAACTCTATCGGGTAACTCGATACGCAAAGTCTCACTGCCGAAATATGCGGACCATGGCGATCTACTGCGCTGGCTGATGAAAGAAAATTTACCCGGCTATTTTCCGTACACCGCTGGCGTATTTCCTTTCAAGCGTGAGAACGAAGATCCAACGCGTATGTTCGCAGGTGAAGGCGATGCCTTCCGTACCAATCGCCGCTTCAAACTAGTGTCCGAAGGCATGCCCGCCAAGCGTCTTTCAACCGCATTTGATTCAGTCACGCTATACGGTGCTGATCCAGCGATTCGACCTGACATTTACGGCAAAGTCGGTAATTCAGGCGTATCGATCGCTACGCTGGAAGACATGAAAGTTTTGTACGACGGCTTTGATCTGTGTGATCCAACCACGTCGGTTTCCATGACCATCAATGGTCCCGCACCAAGCATACTCGCCATGTTTATGAATACGGCGATTGATCAACAAGTAGAAAAATTCAAAGCTGAAAAAGGCCGCGATCCCTCCGCTGACGAAGCCGCTCAAATTCGCAGCTGGGTTTTACAAAATGTACGCGGCACGGTGCAAGCCGATATCCTGAAAGAAGATCAAGGGCAAAATACCTGCATCTTCTCGACGGAGTTTTCATTAAAGGTGATGGGTGATATACAGCAGTATTTCGTTGACCATCAGGTAAGAAATTTTTATTCCGTGTCTATCTCGGGTTATCACATCGCTGAAGCAGGTGCCAACCCCATCTCGCAACTAGCCTTTACGCTATCGAATGGTTTCACGTTTGTGGAAGCCTATCTGGCACGCGGCATGAACATTGATGATTTCGCGCCTAATCTATCGTTCTTCTTCTCGAACGGCATGGATCCTGAGTACACGGTGCTGGGTCGCGTGGCACGTCGCCTGTGGGCCATCGCACTGCGCGAGAAATACGGCGCTAATGATCGCGCGCAAAAACTGAAATATCACATTCAAACTTCAGGCCGCTCGCTACATGCGCAAGAAGTTGATTTCAACGACATTCGTACCACGCTGCAAGCCTTAATTGCCATTTACGACAACTGCAATTCTCTGCATACCAATGCCTACGATGAAGCAATCACCACACCGACTGATGAATCAGTGCGTCGTGCTTTGGCTATTCAGCTAATCATCAATCGCGAGTGGGGTCTAGCGAAAAACGAAAATCCAAGTCAAGGCTCATTCATCATCGAAGAGTTAACTGACCTGGTAGAAGAAGCAGTACTGCAGGAATTCGAACGCATTGCCGAACGTGGCGGTGTATTGGGTGCGATGGAAACTGGCTATCAGCGCGGCAAAATTCAAGAAGAGTCCATGCTGTATGAACATAAAAAACATGATGGCAGCTTACCCATCATCGGTGTTAATACGTTCCGCAATCCGAAAGGCGACACTGTTCAGCAACAGCTAGAATTAGCGCGCTCAACGGATGATGAAAAACAATCGCAACTTAATCGACTAGCTGACTTTCACCAACGCAATCAAAAGGCTGCTGAAATCGCACTCAGTGCGCTTCAAGAAGCAGTCATCCGCGATGACAATGTTTTTGCTCACTTAATGAGCGCTGTGCGTGTTTGCTCATTAGGCCAAATTACCGATGCTCTATTTGAAGTCGGTGGGCAATATCGACGCAGCATGTAGTCGCTGTTTTTTCGATAAAACACAGCAAGTACTGAATATTGAATCGACTAGCCTTCGTACTAAATAAGCACGGAGCCTAGTCGGTGGTTAAAATGCCTGCTTAGACCTTTGTGCCAGAGCCAGACGACCACGTCATCTTGAGATCCATGCCGCTCCTTACCAAAAGATTGTCGACTTATACCCGCAGCTATGCTGCTCGTCAGGGCAGGCCGTCATGAGTCTAGCCGTCGTTTGGTTTAAACGTGATCTGCGTGTTTTTGACCACGCACCCTTGGTCGAAGCCAGCCGCCATCCTGATGTATTGCCTCTGTATGTGTACGAGCCAGAAATCATCCGCGCTCCGGATTTCTCTACCCAGCATCTTGGTTTTATCAATGAATGCCTAGAAGACTTAGATCAGGCACTGGCCGGTCGCGGCAGCTCACTGCTGATTTTGCACGGTGAGATAACGACGGTATTTAAGCGTCTACTTGAAAACTTCGGGCCATTTACCCTCTACTCTCATGAAGAGACCGGTAACGCAATTAGCTATGCGCGTGACCGTCGCGTGGCTGACTGGTGCCGTAACCAAAACATCACATGGAAAGAATCGCCCACCAATGGCGTTGTTCGCCGTTTGCAAAATCGCGACGAATGGTCATCGATTTGGATGCAGCGCATGCGCGCACCTATGCTGAGCGCGCCTGATTTCATACGCACTTCAGGTAAAGCCTTATCGCCTTCTGGCTTAATGACAGCACGACAATTAGGTTGCAGAGAAGAAGACAAACCGCAACGCCAACGCGGTGGCCGTAAACAGGCTTCACAACAGGTGAAGCAGTTTTTCACTCGCCACTTGCCCGCGTATCGCTATTCCATGTCTAGCCCGCTATCTGCCGAAGAAGCATGCTCGCGACTCTCGCCTTATCTCGCGTATGGCACGCTATCGATTAAAGAGCTGATGCATAAAATATGGAAAACACGCGCGCAACTGCAATCTTCATCCAATGATGAATCCTCTTCACGCGTTTTGGCGAGCTTGAAATCCTTTGAGAGCCGCTTGCATTGGCATTGCCACTTTATACAAAAGCTAGAATCCCAGCCTGCTATCGAAATGCAGAACATGCATAGCGGATTTGATGGCTTGCGTGAGCCTCATTTTAATCACGAATATTTTGAACGCTGGAAAAAAGGTGAAACAGGTTTTCCACTGATTGATGCCTGCATGCGTATGCTAGCGCAAACGGGTTGGATTAATTTCCGTATGCGCGCTTTACTCATTAGTTTTTCCAGCTACCAGTTGTGGAATCATTGGCGCGAACCGGCATTGCATCTAGCGCGTGAATTTTTAGACTACGAGCCTGGGATTCATTATCCGCAGATACAAATGCAGAGTGGCGTCACTGGTATAAATACTTTGCGCATTTACAATCCTGTCAAACAAGCGCAAGACCAAGATCCAAAGGGCATATTCGTCAAGCGCTGGCTGCCTGAATTACGCAGCGTACCAAATGAATTTATTTTTCTACCGTGGACGATGTCATCTGAACTACAGCAAGAAATCTCTATAACAATGGGCAGTACTTATCCTTTGCCTATCGTCGATCATTTGGTCACCGCAAAACATGCGCGCGATACCTTATGGCCACTGGTGCGCAATCCTTCTATGCGATCTGAAGCACGGCAAGTGTTCATCAAACATGGCAGTCGTCACCCTTTTCGTGAAGGACGCTCACGACAAAGTACTAAGTCGTCTGTCGCCAGCGGCACGAACAACACTACGCAGCGTATCGACGCAGACACAAAATCAAGCAAATCAAGTGAGCCGTCTCCTCAACTTTCTCTCGGTCTGGATCCCTAATGCTCGCTGGCATACTTAGCACAGCCGCCGCATTTACTATGTGGGGAGTTTTCCCGCTTTATCTACGACTCTTTAAATCCGTACCTCCGCTAGAAATCCTCTCACATCGCGTGATCTGGTCGATCTTGCTAGTGCTAGTCATACTAGCTGTCCGCAAGCAATGGTCATGGCTGAGCAAGATAGCGCAACAACCTCGCATCGCCCTGGTGTTTGTAGCCAGCGCGGCCATGCTCGCCACCAACTGGGTGATCTACGTCTGGGCGGTCAGTGAGCAGCGGATTATCGATGCCAGTCTTGGCTATTTCATCACGCCTTTATTTAATATTTTGTTTGGCATCATGTTAGGCGAGCGCCTTCGCAATGCTCAGTGGTTGGCGATTGCGTTTGCTGCGAGCGGGGTAATTTGGTTGACGCTAGGCGTAGGCCAGCTGCCATGGATAGGCCTGACTATCGCTGTCACATTTAGTTTGTACGGCTTGCTGCGCAAAACTGCCCCTTTGGGGCCACTAGAAGGCTTAGCGGTTGAAACATTGGTAATGCTACCGCTCGCTGCCTTATTTTTACTGCTGCCAAATAGCGGCTCGTCTAACTCCTTCACCGCGGGCGATCCCGTACTGAGCGGCTTGCTGTTTGCGGCGGGCCCCATCACTGCCGTACCGCTACTCCTGTTTGCATTCGGGGCACGCCGGATTCCGATGTCTATGCTGGGACTATTGCAATACATCGGCCCGAGCATTCAGCTGCTGCTAGGTATCTGGCTGTACCATGAGCCCTTCGGCGGGAATCGTTTGATTGGGTTCGCGCTGATTTGGGCCGGCTTATTTGTTTATTCCGTTCAGGGGATATGGCATTCTTGGAAACCCAGCTCCAATCCTGCCAATCCTGATTGATCTGTAACGCGGTTTGTTTCGTTCAGGGCTTGTGGCACTCTTTTAAACCTAGCGCCAGCACTACTCATCCGGATTGATCTGTACCACGGCTCGCCCTTCGGGTATCCTCTGACGGCTTCGCAGTCTTGACTGCCAGATTTATTTTCTTACTAGACAATTCACCATGGCTAATTACGTTTTCACCATGAATCGCGTGGGCAAGATCGTTCCGCCCAAACGCCAAATTCTTAAAGATGTTTCCTTATCATTTTTTCCGGGTGCCAAAATTGGCGTGCTTGGTTTGAATGGTTCTGGTAAATCGACTCTACTAAAAATCATGGCCGGTATCGATAAGGATATCGAAGGCGAAGCCACGCCTATGCCCAATCTGAAAATTGGTTATCTGCCGCAAGAACCTCAGCTGGATCCCACCATGACGGTGAGGCAGGCTGTTGAAAGTGGTCTGGGTGAAGCCTTTGACGCTCGCGCAAAACTCGACGCCGTGTATGCCGCGTATGCTGAGCCCGATGCTGATTTCGATGCCCTCGCTACCGAACAAGCGCGACTCGAAGCGATCATATCTTCAGCCGATGGTGGCAATCTAGAACTGCAACTTGAAGTAGCCGCGGATGCGCTGCGCTTACCACCTTGGGATGCAAAAATTGATGTGCTCTCTGGCGGTGAAAAACGTCGCGTCGCTTTATGTCAGCTATTACTTTCTAAGCCTGACATGCTGTTACTCGATGAACCAACCAACCACCTTGATGCAGAGTCGGTCGATTGGTTAGAACAATTTCTTTCGCGCTTCCCCGGCACTGTGGTTGGCATCACTCACGATCGCTATTTCTTAGATAACGCTGCTGAATGGATACTTGAACTTGATCGCGGCAGCGGCATTCCGTGGAAAGGTAATTACAGTTCATGGTTAGAGCAAAAAGAAGGACGACTTAAGCAAGAAGAATCGACTGAATCTGCTCGACAAAAAGCGCTGAAAAAAGAACTTGATTGGGTACGACAAAATCCTAAAGGTCGTCAGGCGAAAAGTAAGGCGCGTATCGCGCGTTTTAATGAACTCTCCGAACACGAATACCAAAAACGCAATGAGACGCAAGAGATCTTTATTCCTGTCGCTGAGCGTTTAGGTAATGAAGTCATTGAATTTAAAAACGTCAGCAAAGCGTACGGCGATAGGCTGCTAATTGACAAGCTCTCATTCCGCATTCCCCCCGGCGCTATCGTTGGCATCATCGGACCGAATGGCGCAGGTAAGTCAACCCTGTTCCGAATGATCAATGGCGTAGAAACACCCGACAGTGGAGAAATCGCCATTGGATCAACCGTGCACATATCGCTAGTTGATCAGACGCGTGATGTTCTCACGGATAGCAAAACGGTATTTGACGATATCTCTCAGGGCGCTGATATTTTAACGGTGGGTCGTTTTGAAATGCCATCACGTGCCTATTTAGGACGTTTCAATTTCAAAGGCTCAGATCAACAAAAAATTGTTGGCAATCTTTCTGGTGGTGAGCGTGGTCGCTTGCACTTAGCAAAGACACTGCTTATGGGCGGCAATGTATTGCTACTCGATGAACCTTCCAACGATCTGGACGTAGAAACATTGCGCGCGCTGGAAGATGCCTTGCTCGAGTTTGCAGGTACCGTGATGGTGATTTCACATGATCGCTGGTTCTTAGATCGCATCGCCACGCACATACTGGCATTCGAAGGTAACTCAACGGTCACCTTCTTTGATGGCAATTATCAAGAGTACGAAGCAGATAAGAAAAAACGTCTGGGTGAAGAAGGTGCCAAACCTAAGCGTTTACGCTTCAAGCCATTAACGGTTTAATTCTCTGGTAGCACTCGCTGCGAGATCATCATCACTCTCAATCAGTGAACGGTCTCGCAGTGAACCAACTAAGCGCATCATTTTTGCTGAACCTATCTAGCTATTCATGACGACTTCCGTTATCGCCGCTCTAGATATCGGTGGCAGCAAATTAGCCATCACCTTAGCGAATGCTGAGGGTCCGGTCATCCGACTCGTACAAGTAACTCGCAAGAGCGGAATGCCGGACGCCATTGCACGCCAATCCATAGAACTTCTTACCGTAGCCTGTCAGCGCTTGGCGATTGATTTCGAGGACGTCGATCATATCGGTGTCAGTAGCTGTGGGCCGTTTGAGTATCAAGATGGCTTGCTTGGGCTCACACCACCGAATTTGTGCGGCGGTTTAGCGCACGATAAAAATTTGCCGAATGACTGGACCTTCATTCCTTTGGAATCCGTTTTACGCGAGCACTTCACGACTATTCATATCGACAATGATTGTGTAGCCGCGCTGCGCGGTGAGCTCTGTTTCGGTGCAGCTCAAAACGAATCGAATGCCATTTATGTCACGTGGAGTACCGGCATAGGATTTGGGCTGTGCGTTGATGGTCACATCTTGCGTGGCAAATCAGGTAACGCCGGTCATGCGGGCCATATGCTGATGTCGGAAATTTCAGAAGCCTTGTGTGGCTGTGGGAATGTCGGCGATCTGGAAAGTTTGGTCGGAGGACGTAATCTCAGTCTGCGTCTTGGACTAGGCTTAGATAAAATTTTTTCATCGGCACGATCAGGCGATGAAACTGCACTAGCCATAGTGCACGAAGCTGCACAGTGGTTCGGTCGCGGCTTGTATAACCTTATCGTTACGCTCGACACACACTGCGTTTTAGTCGGCGGTAGCGTGTGGCGTGAAAACGAGGCATTACTTTCAGCCTTAGTTCAAACCGAAATCATCACACGCTTTCCTGCGCTTACAAGCGGCGTGCGTATTCAAAGCGCCCTGCTCGGAGAACTAGTCACTGATATTGGCGCTCTCGCTGCCGTAATGCCTGAAGTATGGATTGCTGACTGGCGCCTGCGACAACCTTGGCAATTATTAAAATCAGAATTTATAGCTTAACGACGCTCTCGGCAGTATTTCTATCGAACCGTTACAATCGCTCCACATAAAAAATAGCAGGAGTTCGCTTGTCGACTGCAACCTCTTTGTTTCCCGATACGCTAGCGGTAACGAATCTGAGTAAATCTTTCGGCGCTCGTCGCGCTGTTGATGACGTCAGTTTTTCTGTTCGTGCTGGTGAATTTGTCGCTTTGCTCGGGCCTAATGGTGCGGGAAAATCCACCTTATTTCAAATGCTCTCAGGCTTGTTCGTCGCTGACTCAGGTCATGCCACGATTGCCGGTGCCGACATAGGGCAAGATCCCATTGCAGCATTAGCCAAACTCGCCATCGTTTTTCAACAACCTGCGCTCGATTTAGATTTGTCCGTACGAGCCAACATGCAGTTTCAAAGTGATCTGCACGGCATAGCGCGCGATGAATCTAAACAACGAATTGAGCATTGGTTGAATCGATTTGAACTCACCGAACGAGCGTCGGAATTATGTCGTCAGTTATCGGGAGGTATGCGACGCAAAGTCGAATTAGCCCGCGCACTTCTCTCTGAACCTTCCTTGCTATTGATGGATGAAGCAACGGTGGGTATTGACCCGGCTTCCCGAGCAGCGATCGTGTCCGATGTGAAATCCTTGTGTCGCGAGCGCGGTATGGGTGTGTTGTGGGCCACGCACTTAGTCGATGAAGCTGAATCAGCGGACCGCATCATCGTAATGGCCAATGGTAAAACACGCTTTGACGGCACACCCAAAGAATTAATCAAACTGAATGGGCACACGCAGCTCACGCCCGCCTTCTTGCACTTAACTCGCGCGGAGGGCAAGCCATGAAACTACTGCACGCTCGATTAGCACTGGCCGCGATTGCCGGTCGTGAAATTCATAAATTTTTACGCCAGCCCGGTCGCCTAGCCTCATCACTGGTTCGTCCTTTGTTATGGATGGTGGTTTTTGCTGCAGGCTTTCGGCAGATGCCTGACCTCGGTAGCGTGATGCCATTTGATCCCCAGCTGGACTATCGGCTTTACATGGTTCCTGGCCTGGCTTTAATGGTCTGTCTTTTCAATGGCATGCAATCCTCACTGGCCATGGTGTATGACCGTGAAATGGGAGTGATGCGATTACTATTAACTGCGCCACTGCCGCGCAGCTATTTACTCGCGTGTAAATTAGCGGGTGGTGCATTTTTGTCTGTCATACAAGCGCTGACTTTTATGATTTTGGTGGTGATCTGGAGTATCGGTCTCTCACCTTGGCAAGTGTTAACCGCCTTGCCGGTGCTGATACTGGGTGCGCTTATGCTATCAGCGTTTGGGTTGGTGCTATCGGTCTATATACGGCAGCTAGAAAATTTTGCGGGCACGATGAACTTCGTCATTTTTCCGATGTTCTTTTTATCCTCTGCGCTATATCCGATACAAAGGATGCATGATGCAGGAGCGGTGTGGATTTATCGACTTGCCTCATTCAACCCGTTTACTCATGCGGTAGAAGCGATGCGCTATGCACTGTACGGACAGATGGCCACGCTATCAATCGTCGTGATTATCGTTTCAACGATCGTGTTTTACATGATTGCTGCCGCAGGCTATGACCCACAACGAGGATTAGTGCGAAATACACGCGGCAGCTAATTCACGCTAGCGCGATTAATGAGCAACAAAGAGGCCTCAATGCGTGTGCATTGAAGCCTTTTGTTTTTATGCGGCGTGGCGACCTACTTCACGCACACCAGTTGTGATTGGTGTGAATTTTTTCAATAGCTCCGCTTGTTTTTCTTGCGCATTACGCAGATGACGTTCTTTGACGTGACCATAGCCACGTATATCTTCTGGCACGCTAGCTAATGCCACCATCGTCGATAAATTATCTGCCGACAGTTGCGGCAATAAAATCGTTAACGTTTCGCGATACTGAGTAATTAATGCGCGTTCGGATTTGCGCTCATCGGTATGACCGAACGGATCGATGAACGTACCACGCAAAAATCGCATCTTCGCCAATAGCGGGAAGACCCAGCCTACCCACGAACCAAATTCGCTCTTAACTAAATGACCGTTGACATCCTTTGCCGAAAGCAGCGGTGGAGCCAAATGGTATTTAATGCTGTAGTTACCTTCAAACATAGACGCAATACGCTGCTTGAAGGCTGGGTCGCTATGCAGACGGGCGACTTCATATTCATCTTTATACGCCATCAATTTAAACAGATAGCGTGCCACGGCTTCGGTCAGTTTGTATGGACCGTGTGGCGAGAGCTTAGTTTCAGCAGCGCGCACTTGCTCAACAAAACTCTGATAGCTAGTGGCGTAGGCTTTGTTTTGATAGCTCGTTAAAAAGCTGACGCGGCGATTGATTAATTCATCTACGCTAGGCGCACGTTTGAATTCAATTACTTGAGCAGGAGCGAGCGCTTTTAAATCTTTTTGAAGCGCATCGATATCATGCGCAGCCAGTCGTCCCCAAGCAAATGATTGCTGATTGAAACCGACGGACACACCATTCAACTCAATCGCTTTCAATAGCGCTGCTTCCGACAAAGGTACCCAACCACGTTGCCACGCATAACCCAGCATAAACATGTTGGTGGCTATCGAATCTCCCATTAAGGTCGTCGCTATATTGCCCGCATCAACCGCCGCTACCGCCTCGTCACCACAGACTTTGCGAATGCTATCGGCTGCATCAGCATCGGGATATTTCCAATCGGGGTTTTTAACAAACGCGGCGGTCGGCGCGAGTGTGGAATTAATCACCGCATGTGTTCTACCCTGACCCATGCGCGCAATCGCATCTTTACTAGCTGCCACAATCACATCGCATCCCACGACCAAATCTGCTGCGCCAGTGCCTACACGCGTGGAATGAATTTGATCATCACGATCAGCTAAACGGACATGCGACATCACCGGCCCACCCTTTTGCGCCAGCCCACTCATATCGAGCACACTGCACGCTTTACCAGCTACGTGCGCTGCCATCGCCAGGATCTGACCTACCGTCACCACACCGGTACCGCCGATACCTGTCACCAGCACGCCATAGGCTTGATCTAATGCACGCAAGACCGGCGCTGGTAATGCAGCAGCACGTGTTAACGCTGACTCTGTTGCGCCGCCAAGATTTTTAACTGCGGCTTTCTTAGGCTTTTTTAGTTGGCCGCCTTCGACGGTGACAAAACTCGGACAAAATCCAGTAACGCACGAAAAATCTTTATTGCAGCTCGACTGATTGATTTGACGCTTGCGACCAAACTCTGTCTCCATCGGTTCAACCGAGAGACAATTTGATTTCACGCTGCAATCACCACAACCTTCGCACACGGCTTCATTAATAACTGCACGCTTAGCTGGATCGGGGAAGGCATTACGCTTGCGACGACGACGTTTCTCAGAAGCGCAGGTTTGATCGTAAATAATTGCTGAGACACCTTTTACTTCACGCAACTCGCGCTGAACGGCATCGAGTTCACTGCGGTGACGCACAGTAGTACCGGGCGCCCAATCGGTATTCGAAGGATATTTATCTGGTTCATCAGTGACAACCACAATAGGATGGACACCTTCGGCAGCCACTTGACGCGAAATAGTAGGTGGGTCTAACGGGCCATCATGCGTTTGACCACCTGTCATCGCGACGGCATCGTTAAACAAAATTTTGTAGGTCATATTGACCTTCGATGCAGCAGCAGCGCGAATAGCTAGTAAGCCTGAATGATAGTAAGTACCATCACCGATATTTGCGAACACATGCTCTTCGGTCGTGAACGGCGATTGGCCAATCCAGGTCGTGCCCTCAGCACCCATGTGGGTAAATGTTGAGGTTGAACGACCCATCCACAGTGCCATGTAATGGCAACCAATGCCTGCTAGCGCACGGCTACCTTCCGGCACGCGCGTTGAGGTGTTGTGTGGACAACCAGAACAAAAATACGGTGTGCGATCTTTTTGTGCGTCAGGCTTTACGCTAACTTTTAATACCGCCTCACGTGACTCTAAATAAGCAACTCGTTCGCGTACGCGCTGCTCAACCGGATGACCTGCAAAATACTTTGAAATACGCGCTGCGATTGCACGCGCAATTTGTGTAGGATTTAATTCGTAGGTGCCGGGCAGCAGCCACTCACCATGTCCGCTGCGACGGGTATTACTCCATTCGCCCGTGTCATCGAATTTACCAACTACACGTGGTCGCACATCATTGCGCCAGTTATATAGCTCTTCTTTGAGTTGGTATTCCAGTAGTTGACGTTTTTCTTCAACAACTAAAATTTCTTCAAGGCCGGTTGCAAACTGACGCGCACCTTCGGCCTCGAGTGGCCAGGTCATACCTACTTTGTAGAGTCGCAGTCCGATATCGCGCGCGACATTTTCATCAATACCCAAATCTTCCAGCGCCTGACGGGTATCGAGATAGGATTTACCGGCTGTCATAATGCCAAAGCGTGCATTCGGGCTATCCCAGATGACACGATTGAGTTTATTCGCACGTGCATACGCTAAAGCGGCATACCACTTGTAATTAACGAGTCGCTCTTCTTGCTCAAGGATGCCATCGGGCCAGCGTATATTGAGTCCACTAGGCGGCATATCGAAATCTTCGGGCATCACTATCTGCACACGATTCGGATCAATATCAACGGTTGCGCCCGACTCAACCACATCAGTGACACATTTCATACCCACCCACAAACCGGTGTAGCGGCTCATGGCCCAACCATGCAAACCGTAATCTAAATATTCTTGTACCGATGAGGGAAACAAAACTGGAATGCCGCAGGCTTTCAGAATGTGCTCACTCTGATGCGCGTTGGTGGATGATTTAGCAGCGTGATCATCACCTGCTAACGCTAATACGCCACCGTGAGGTGCCGTTCCGGCACCAACCGCATGCTTGAATACATCACCAGATCGATCAATACCGGGCCCCTTGCCGTACCAAATAGAAAATACACCATCGTATTTAGCGCCCGGGAATAAATTAACTTGCTGCGTACCCCAGATCGATGTAGCGGCCAAATCTTCATTTAGGCCGGGTTGAAATCGCACGTGGTTTGCATCGAGATATTTTTTCGCTTTCATCGCCGTTTGGTCGACAGAGCCCAAGGGTGAGCCGCGATAGCCGGT
>Ga0214919_10007966_pt1 | contig 14150 bp, 12 predicted proteins | sample LL1503_MetaG_FD_177994 | JGI IMG/M metagenome (GOLD analysis project Ga0214919, IMG submission 177994) | Freshwater microbial communities from Lake Lanier, Atlanta, Georgia, United States - LL-1503 | ecosystem: Environmental > Aquatic > Freshwater > Lake | place: USA: Georgia | collected...
ACAACCGATCCTGGGTTAATGCCCTATCACCAAGCGCGTAATGAACAAGCGATGGTTCACGAATCTTCTGCCTATGCCCGAATGACACGACGTCGCTCCACCTTTGCTTGCGCCAGCTCAGTCGGACCAGGTGCAACAAATATGTTAACCGGTGCAGCAGTTGCCACAACAAATCGCCTTCCAGTTTTATTGTTTCCAGCCGATACCTTTGCCAATCGCGTATCTGATCCGGTGTTGCAGCAGCTAGAGCAACCGTATGACTTTTCTATCTCAGTAAATGATGCCTTTAAACCGCTCTCTAAATTCTTCGACCGTATAAACCGTCCCGAACAGATCTTTAGTTCACTACTTGGCGCAATGCGCGTACTTACTGATCCGGCTGAAACCGGTGCGGTGACGATCTGTCTTCCCGAAGATGTGCAGGCAGAAACGATTGAAGTGCCGGAAGAATTTTTAGCCGATCGGGAATGGCATATTCGCAGACCGCGTCCAGACATTGGTCTTTCTGCCGTTGCCGCACGCGCTATCGCAAATTCAAAGAAGCCATTTATTGTGGCTGGTGGCGGAATTATTTACTCAGATGCACACGATGCGCTGGCTAAATTTGTCGAGGCAACTGGTATTCCAGTTGGAGTTTCACAGGCAGGTATGGGTTCACTTCCTTGGGATCATCCACAAATGACTGGCTCGGTTGGCGCAACCGGCACGACCGCGGCTAACCGCCTCGCCAAAGAAGCTGATTTAGTTATCGGTATCGGAACTCGCTACAGCGATTTCACGACTGCATCTCGCAGTATCTTCCAAAACCCTGATGTGAAATTTATAAATATAAATGTAACCGCCTTCGATGCTTTCAAACACGGCAGCGCAATTCCGGTGGTAGCCGATGCTCGAACTGCGCTGGAAGAGCTGACGCAAGAGTTAGCCAAATTTAAAGTTACTGCTGATTACGCAAAGCAGATCGCTGATGAGAATAAACACTGGGATGCAATTGTTGATGCTGCCTTCGTTGATCAGAAATTGGTTAAACCTAGCCAGAGCGAGATCATCGGTGCTGTTCAAGCAGCCACTGATCCACGCGATGTATTAGTTGGCGCCGCAGGTTCACTTCCAGGTGATCTCCATAAGTTATGGCGCGTTCGCGATCCCCTGGGTTATCACATGGAATATGCCTTCTCTTGTATGGGGTATGAAATCGCTGCCGGGCTTGGCGTGGCTCGTGCCGATTCATCACGCACACCAGTCGTGATGATGGGTGATGGCTCATATTTAATGATGCATACCGAACTCGTAACTGCAGTTGCAGAAGGCCTGAAGTTCATTGTGGTGCTGGTACAAAACCATGGCTTCGCATCAATTGGTCACTTATCTGAAGATATCGGATCACAAAGATACGGAACTAAATACCGTTTCCGTGATTCAAAATCTAATAACCACGAATCAGGTGGAGTGCTGCCGATCGATCTGGCAACTAACGCAGAAAGCCTGGGAATGAATGTAATTCGCATTGCTGAAAGTCCCAATGCGATCGCAAATTTAACCGCGGCAATGAAGGTTGCGAAAGCGCATCCAACCGCGACGTTGATTCATATCAATAGCGATCCACTGCTGTATGCCCCAGGTGGCGAGGCTTGGTGGGAAGTTCCAATTCCAGAAATCTCAACCCTTGAGTCCACACAAAAAGCCTATGCAAATTATAAAGAAGCTCGAAAGGTGCAGAAGAAGTACTTCGGTAAAGGCTCGATCGAACGCAATTAACTAGCCTTTAGATGTAGCTCACTTCGCGAAAAGTTCGCTTAATAGACAAGGTGTACTTGTCATCTTTGGGATCGGCCACACGGAAGAAACAAATAATCCGCTTGCCGTACTTCTTCTCCTCGGCACCAGGATCCGGGAAGAAGTAACCGTAAGTAAGCGATGTTGGTAGATCTTTCTGGCCGATAAGGGCGCTCATCGCTGCTTTGTCGCAGGCCGCACTCGATTCCTTCTTTGCAGCCTCAGAATTCAAATCCTTCGTCGTTAGCTTTCCCGTGTAGAAAACTTCGTAATGATGAGCGGCAGTGCAGCTGGCTGAGTAAAGAGTCTTGTAATTCGTATCGCTCCACTTGCTTGGCTTAGTCGGCGCCTTATTGGCCGCATAACAACCAAGTTGTAACTCGAGATAGAAAGTCCCTTTGCTTAAGGCTTGCGCCGGGATTACGCCTATCGCAAATGTGAATGTCAAAATGAGTACAAGCAACTTCTTCATATTTAAGCTTTGCCGCTCCAATTAAATTCTTCGGGATTAGCGTTCTGCCACCTATTTGGCCGGGATGGGAAGACCAACATAATGAAGTTATAGATAGGTATGAGCAAGTACCAACCGCGGTGGTCGGCATCGTGCATCCGTCGTATTGCACAGGTTAAAGTTGGGATAAATAGAAGCAAATTCCAGATCGAACCCAAGATCTCCCCAGGCACCAGCGCATCTAAAAGGCTGACCGCGAAAGAACTGAGCCAAGAAAATAGAATGAATAGCCAGAATTCTGATCGGCTAGCCGTTCCGTGGTAATCGAAGTAGCGCCCCAATGTATTTAAGGGAGATTGTAAGAACTCAGGCATAAGCGCAATCATATGACCTAACCCTCAACCTTACCTTTCGATTTACATCACGCGACACGGAGAGAATTTTAAATTGATGGGAGCAGTTGTGTTACATCTTCGCTGGACTAGTCTTTCCTCACCCAGAAAGTATGGATTAGTTAATCGACTAATCTCTCGAGAGGAGCTCAATTGTTTAAGAAATTTAAGACTATTGCTGCAGCAGTTGCTGCAGCAGGTCTACTAGGACTCGCACTAAGCGGTTGCTCAACAGCAGAAAAAGCTGCAACCGAAGCAGATTGCGGAACTGAAAAAGCATTTTGTATCGGCGTTGTTACTGACCTTGGAAAAGTTGACGATAAGTCATTTAACCAAGCTGCTTGGGAAGGCGCTGTCGCTGGAGCTGAGGCTACCGGTGGTTTTGCTAAGTACGTAGAAACAACAGATTCAAAGGATTACGCAAAGAACATTGCTCTCTTCGGAGATAAGGGTTACAACGTAATTGTTACCGTTGGATTCTTAATGGCAGAAGCAACTGTTGCTGCTGCAGCTACATATCCTGATGTTAAGTTTGTTGGCGTAGATCAATTCAACGGAACAGATGCGGCAAACGTAACTGGACTAATCTTTGATGAAGATCGCGCTGGCTTCCTTGCAGGTTACCTCGCTGGAAACCTCACCAAGAGCGACAAAATTGGTGGCGTACTTGGTATGAAGGAAGTACCACCAGTTCGTAAGTTCGGTGAAGGTTACGAAGCAGGAATTGCTTACGCAGCCAAGGAACTAGGCAAGACAATCAAGTCATCAGTTATTTACCACGCTGCTGGCGATACTGCATTCAATGATCCAGCATGGGGCGCATCAACTGCTTCTCAATTGCTAGGTCAGGGATTTGACGTGATCTTCGGTGCAGGTGGAAACACAGGTAACGGAGCGATCACTAAGGTTGCTCAGACTGCTGGCACATTCTGTATCGGTGTAGATGTCGATCAGTGGAACACAGTTCCAGAAGCTCAGCCTTGCTTGGTTACATCAGCCGAGAAGAAGCTAGTTAAGGGTGTAACTGATCTAGTTATCGCTGCTAAAGATGGATCAATCGCAGCGGGTAACTTCGTTGGTCAAGTTGGACTATCTGACTACCACGATCTATCAGCTTCAGTCTCACAAGAAATCCAGGATAAGGTCACAGCAATTACTGCCAAGATCGTTTCTGGTGAATTGGCTACAGGCGTAAAGCCATAACCAATATAAATACATAGAAATATGTAAATATAGGTGGGTAATTCGAATGGGTGCGCAGAGATGCGCACCCATTCGACACTCTATGGAAATTAGGCGTTAGCGACTAGAGTTAAGAAATCAAAATTGTTAAGTTCTCGTTCTCCGGTAATTTCGGCACTAGAAATTGGATGTCATGTCTAAGTTGATTGATGAAGCAAAAGTTTCAAGACGGAAATATGATGTCGGTTCTTGGATCGTTCCAATAATCTCGGTGCTAACCGCAATGCTTGTTGCAGCGGGTCTAATGTTATTGCAAGGTCTCGACCCAATACTTGCCTACAAATCACTCTTTACTACCGCCTTCGGTTCAAGTGCAGGTATCGCTGCTACTTTAGGAAAGGCGACACCGCTTGTATTAAGCGGGCTTGCAGTAACGCTCGGCTTACGTGCCGGGCTCTTCAATATCGGAGTTCAAGGACAACTTTTAACTGGAGCCCTTGCCACCGCATGGGCCGGATACGCACTCACCAGCTTGCCACCCCTAATTCATATACCGGTTGCTCTCGCCTTTGGTTTCTTCTTTGGAGCTTTAGTAGGCGCTATTGCTGGTTATCTAAAAGCATTTCGTGGCGTTCATGAAGTTATCACTACGATCATGCTCAACTCCATCGTTATGGGAATCGTCGATTACTTAGCATCGCATCCCTTCAAAGAGCCGGATCAAGCGCTCACTCGAACTCCACAAATAATCGAAGCTGTGCGCTTACCTATGATCGGCAGTTTCCCAAGCGGTTTCTTTTTATCTGCTTCGCTAGCGTTCCTCATGTGGTGGATCTTAGGGTTCACCACTACAGGCTTTCGTTTCAATACTGTAGGACGAAATAAATTTGCAGCTTGGTATGCCGGTATCTCTTTTAAGAAGACTATCTTCTTCGCGATGCTCTTCTCGGGTGGCATTGCAGGTCTCGGTGGCGCCGTTGAAACTCTTGGAATTACCTATAGATTCGAACCTGCCTTTAACTTAGGGCTCGGATTCGATGGAATCACAATCGCACTTCTCGGACGTGTTCACCCAATTGGAATTATCCCAGGGGCGATTTTGATCGGTGGTATGCGAGCTGGTGCAGCTAATATGCAATTCGATGCCGGTGTTGCCCCTGAACTTGTAGACCTTCTGCTCGCGATGATTTTATTGTTCGTAACCGCACCGCTGATCTCAAGATTCTTTAAGAACTCCTCCAACCGTTCGATGACAGGGGGTTGGGGAAATTGATGACACTAATTAAGCGAAGAGGTTCCTACTACTTCCTGGCTGTAGCGCTATCAACCCTCTTCTTGTACTCGCGATCTTCCAATATCACTACTTCAGTTTTTTCTATCGCTGTCACCTTTGCTATGCCGCTTGCTTTAGCGGCAATGGTTGGAATCATGTGTGAGCGAACTGGAATCGTAAATATTGGTATTGAAGGCACATTGCTTTTATCTTCATTTGTGGCCTTTTATGTAGCGATCGCTGCTAAAAGTATTGTGGTTGGGTTCTTTGCAGCAATGGCTACAGGAGTCGCGATGAGTTTACTTCTGGCGTTAATGAGCGTGACTTGGAAAATGGACCAGATCATCGCCGGAACTATTTTGAATATTTTGGCCACTGGTTTAACTTCATTCTTTTATGTTCAAGGCAACATGCTTCCAGATATGTTTAAGCAGAAGCCTATTCCGGGGCTATCCAATCTTCCATTCTTCGGAGATGTTTTATTTAAACATGGCCTGCTGATGTACATCGGGTTTGTTGTCATCATTACTCTTTACTACGCGCTATTCCATACGCCTTGGGGGTTGCGCTCACGTGCAGTAGGCGAACATCCATCAGCAGCAGATACAGCAGGCGTTTCTGTCGCAAAAATGCGCTATTTAAATGTGGCAATTGCCGGCGCAATCGGCGGTCTCTGCGGTTCTTACTTAGTCCTCGAACTTGTCGGTTCTTGGAACCGTGGCTTTACCGCAGGTAAAGGTTTTACCGCACTCGCCTTGATGATCTTTGGTCGCTGGAATCCAATGGGCGCTTTAGCAGCCGCGATGTTCTTTGGGCTTGCTCAAGCAGGTGCAAACCAATTAATGATTAATGGCACTGTAAATATTCCACCGCAATTTGTTGGGATCTTGCCGTATGTAATGACAATTATTGTTTTAGCGATCTCTGCAGGAAAAGTTCGGCCACCTGCTGCTGAAGGACAACCATACGAGAAGGGACAATCGTGATGAGTGCACTTCTTGAAATTACAGGAGTCTCCAAGCAATATCCGGGAGTTCTGGCTAATGACAATATTTCCTTAACGGTAAACGAAGGTGAAGTTGTTGCACTTCTTGGTGAAAATGGGGCAGGTAAGTCAACCCTTCTAAAAGCGGTCTTCGGACTAGTTAAACCAGATTCTGGTGAGATAAAGATCGGCGGCGAGCCAATTACCTTTGGTGATACTGCCGGGATTATTTCCCGCGGCGTTGGAATGGTTCATCAGCACTTCCAGTTGGTGCCTGTGATGACTGTTGCTGAAAATATAATTCTTGGAGATGAGCCAAAGAGTGGTCTCTTCATAAATATGAGAGCTGCCCGAAATGAAATCATCGCCCTATCCAAGCGATACGGTCTTGAAGTCGATCCCGATGCGGTAATTGAAGACCTGCCGGTCGGCATGCAGCAGCGCGTAGAAATCCTGAAGGCGCTACGCAAAGATGTTAAGTTGCTGATCCTCGATGAACCAACTGCGGTACTAACTCCTCAAGAAATCGACGAGCTGCTCTCAGTTGTCCGAAACTTAGCTAAATCCGGTGTTGGTGTAGTTCTGATTACACATAAGCTGCACGAGGTTATGGCAGTTGCCGATCGTGTGGTTGTTTTGCGTGGTGGCAAGTTAATCGGCACAACTTCGTCCAAGGAAACCGATGAAGCAGGCCTGGCACAAATGATGGTCGGGCGCTCAGTTGTGTTGCAGGTAAATCGTACCGAAGCCAAACGTGGCGAGGTTGTCTTGGAAGTTAAAGGGTTACAAGTACGCGATGATCGCAAGATTCTTTCGGTCAAGGGAGTAGATCTTTTACTTCATAAGGGTGAAATTCTAGGTATCGCGGGTGTCGAAGGTAATGGCCAACGCGAATTTGTGGAGGCGATCTGCGGAATGCGCCATCGCGAAGCCGGTGAAGTGCTAATCAATGGCGTTGCTACAAAGGATATGCATCCTCACGCGGTGCACGAAGCTGGTATTTCGCACATTCCAGAAGATCGCGAAAAGCATGGACTGGTTGCTACATACAGCATCTCCGATAACTTAGTCCTCAATCAATTTGATCAAGAGCCATTTGCGAAAGGCTGGATCCGCAATCTCAGCGAGATTTCTAAGAATGCGATCGCTATGGTTGAAAAGTTCGATATCCGAACACCATCGCCTTTCAACACCGCTGGTTCACTTTCTGGTGGCAATAAGCAGAAGGTAGTTGTTGCTCGCGAACTCAGCGAAGAGCTACCCGTTCTGATTGCTGCTCAGCCAACTCGCGGCGTTGATGTTGGTTCTATCGAATTTATCCATAATCAATTGATTTCTGCGCGCGATAAGGGCGCGGCAGTCTTATTGGTATCTGCTGAATTAGACGAAATTCTCTCCCTCTCTGATCGCATCGCCGTAATGTCTGGTGGAAAGATTGTGGCAATCGTTGATTCCAAAGGCGCTGATCGCAATTACATCGGCCGCCTTATGGCCGGTCTCGACAAGTAAGGTTACTTGATGAAAATTGGCATTATTGCGGGTACCGGTTTTTATAATTTGCCGGCGCTATCTGGTTCGACCCCGCAAGCAGTTGATACCGTTTATGGAAAAGCTTCAATCACATCTGGCAAATGGCACGGTGTGGAAATCGCATTCCTGACTCGCCACGGGGTGGACCACAGCGTTCCACCGAGCGCAGTTAATTACCGTGCAAATATCACAGCGTTAAAGAGCGCAGGGGTTAATTTTGTAATTGCTGTAAATGTTGTCGGCGGTATTGATCCAAAGCTGCCGGCGGGTTCGCTGCAACTGCTGGATGATTTTGTAGATTTCACACATGGCCGCGCTGATACCTTCTTTGATGGCGTACAACAAGGTGGAGTTCAACATATAGATATGTCTCATCTCTACGATGTTGAGGTAAAAACGGCGATGGCTAAGTCAGCAAAGGACGCGGGAATCGCTTTAAATACCGGCGGTATCTATGCCGGATTTAATGGTCCGCGCTTTGAAACACCGGCGGAAATTCGTATGGCTGCTCTGGCTGGTGCAACTGTTGTCGGAATGACTGGAGTTCCAGAGGTATCGCTGGCGAAAGAGGCGGGGCTGCGTTACGCCGCAATTGCACTCGTTGTTAATCCCGCAGCTGGCATCAGCGATACGCCAATTACAATGGAAGATATCAACGCGGCCCTAAAAGCAGCGAGTGAAAAAGTGATCACCATAATTGATGGCACCATCAAGGCATTTGCCTGATGCTTGATTTACTTATCAAGAACGCTCGTTATGCCGTTACTTCAAATGCAAAAGATGAGATTCTCGAAGGCGTTTCTATTGGAATTACAGAAGGCAAAATTGCCTATATCGGCACAGATTCACCCGATGCTAAAGCGATTTATGATGCAACCAATAAGTTAATTTCTCCCGGACTTATCAATAGCCATACTCATTTAGGAATGTCTTTACTGCGTGGTTGGGCCGAAGGCGTAAACCTGCAAGGATTTCTGGAACGAGTTTGGGCTGCCGAAGGTGCGATTATGGATGAAGCAACTTGCGAACTCGGTACTGAACTCGGGGCGCTTGAAGCTTTGTTATCTGGAACAACAACCACAATGGATATGTATTTAAATCCCACAGCAACTCACCGTGGCGCAGTACGAGTTGGTCTGCGCCATATCGCAGGTCCTATCTTCTTTGATTTACCGGGTTTAGATGGCCTGCAATGGGAGCAACGGATCGAACGAGCGCACCAGTGGCCAGCAGAGCTTGCCAAGATTGGTGGGCCATATATTCCAACTTACTTTATGCCGCATTCAACTTATACAGATTCACCAGAGAATTTAACTCAAGTTGCGGCTATCGCTAAAGAACTTGGTGCGCGCATTCATTTACATGTATCCGAGACTCAGGCCGAGAACGATGATGTGCAATCGCGTTACGGCAAATCCCCCACCGAAGTCTGCCGCGATACTGGAATTTTAGATGTGCCGACTATCTTTGGACACGGCGTTCATTTATCGGATTCCGATATGGCGATCGCAGCGAGCAAAGGAACTTCGGTTGGGCACTGCCCCGGAAGTAATTTAAAACTTGGGTCAGGGCTAGCGCGCTTTAACGATTTACGGAAAGCCGGCATCACCGTTGGTCTTGGTACAGATTCCTGTTCTTCTTCAAATGATCTAGATATGTTCTCGGTAATGCGAATTGCAGCGCACGTTGTTGCCCTTCGCCAATCCCCCGCAGATGTTGATCTCACCGCAATCGTGCGCGCCGCGACAATTGAAGCAGCGAAAGCAGTTGGACTTGGTGATCGCGTTGGAAGTATCGAAATTGGTAAAGAAGCAGATTTAATTGCCCTCGACTTACACGCGGCGCATTTAACTCCCGTGCACGATGTAAATGCTCTGCTGGTATTTGCTGCTGGTCGCGGTGATGTCACCGATGTCTGGGTTGCCGGTGACCAAGTCGTTGCAAAGCGCGTGAGCACCAAGATTGATCTAACTGATTTGATAAATCGAGTTAACTTGCGGATAAAGGCGTTGGACCCACTCAAATGAGCTTTACCGGTAAGAGCATATTAATTACAGGCGCATCTGGCTTTATAGGTCAGGCCTATGTTGCTCGCTTTCTGCAACTTGGCGCAACAGTCTGCGCGCAGGTAAATACTGGAGAAATACCAGCGCACCGCAATTTGCACGTAATCGCTACCGATTTATCCGTGGCCAAATCTGGTAATTCGCTAGTACAGGAAGCGCTATCTCGTGCAGGCAAGTTAGATTTCGTTATCAATAACGCAGCCAATCAAGCAGTGCTAGATCCTGCACTTGCTACACGCGCCGAAATTGAATTGATGATGCGTATCAATGTGGATGCACCAAAAGAGATTATTGATGAATCTGCTAAATCAGGTGTGAGCGTTGTCTTAAATATTTCCTCTGTAGAAGCGCTAAATCCCCGCGTCGGTCATGAAATCTATGGCGCCAGCAAAGCAGCGTTAGATGTCTTAACTCGATCAGCCTCGCGCTCACATACACCAATGCGCGTACTTGGTCTGCGCCTTGGGCTAATTGGTCGTCCTGGTATTGATCAAGCTTGGCCTGAAGGAGTAGCTGCATGGAAAGCGGCTACACCGCTCGCACGTTATGCCAGTGCAGAAGAAGTTGTTGGCGTTACTGAATTTTTATTATCAGACGTTAATGCCTGGGCCACCGGAAGTACTTATGACTTCGATGGTGGCCTAGGCAGTAACAGTTGGTAGCCCCGAAGGGATTCGAACCCTCGTAGCTGACTTGAGAAGCCAGAGTCCTAGGCCGCTAGACGACGGGGCCCTAGTACATTTTTAAATCTTTACTGCTGGGTACTGCGCTGGGGTACCAGGACTCGAACCTAGACTTACTGAACCAGAATCAGCAGGGCTGCCAATTACCCCATACCCCATTACAACAGGGGAAAGAATACCTCAATTTTTAAAGAAGATTTATAGGTCGATCGCCGCAGCAATTCGCGCCAATGAGGCTTCCTTGCCGAGCAACTCCATTGATTCAAAGAGTGGCGGCGAGATAGTGCTTCCGGTTGTTGCAATTCGCACTGCACCAAATGCAATACGTGGTTTTAACCCCATCTCTTCAATAAGCGATGCGCGAAGTGCGGCTTCAATGGAATCGTGGTTCCAGGTTGCAAGCGGAGTTAACTCAGCCAATGTGCGCTTTAAAACATCCTTAGACGCGCTATCGGTGACCTTGGAAAGCGATGCTTCTTCCACAGCAAAATTCTTTACAAATAAGAAGCGGAGCATTGCAGGAACTTCATCGAGCTTAACGATTCGCTCTTGAATCAGCGGCAGCGCTTGCTTAACCAGTGCAATTTCGGCATCGCTACCGGTAATAACGCCTACCTTAGTTAAGAAAGGAAGTGACCACTTGAGAAATTCATCTAAAGTCAGCGCACGAATCTTGTCACCATTGATCGCTTCCAACTTCTTCATATCAAAGCGCGCTGGTGACGAGTGAACTTTATCTACGGTAAATAACTCACAGAGTTCAGCCATTGTGACATTTTCACGATCTTCACCAGGTGACCAACCCAGTAGTGCCAAGTAGTTACAGATCGCTTCAGGCAAATAACCTTGTTCGCGATACCAAGCAATCGATACTTCGCCATTGCGCTTGGAAAGTTTGGCGTTATCTTGCCCCATCACAAAGGGCAGGTGGGCAAAGACTGGGTAATCAGCAATCGCTACGCCCATCGCTTGATAAACGCGGATCTGACGTGGCGTTGAAGAAAGGAGATCTTCGCCGCGCAATACGTGCGTTACCTTCATCAAAATATCATCAACGGCAACAGCCAAGGTATACAAAGGTGAACCATCAGCACGTACCAAGACAAAGTCAGGAACGAATTTATGATCAAAGGTTACTTCTCCACGAATTTCATCGGTGAAGGTCGTGCTGCCATCTGGCATACGCATACGCACAACAGCGCCCCGGCCTTGTGCTTTATAGGCTGCGATCTGATCGGCAGTTAACTCGCGACAATGGCCGTTATATCCCGGTGCCACATTTGCAGCGCGTTGCGCTTCGCGCACCGCTTCTAACTCATCTGGTGAGCAATAGCAGTGATAAGCATCTTTCTGATCTAAAAACTTCTGCGCCCAATGTGCGTAGATATCTAAACGTTGTGATTGTAAGTAAGGACCATTCTCGCCACCGACTTCTGGGCCCTCATCCCAGTTAAGGCCAAGCCACTTGAGAGTATCAATTGCGGCTTGAATGTATTCATCGGTTACGCGCGTTGTATCAGTATCTTCGATACGGAATAAGAATGTGCCGCCAGTATGGCGCGCATATGCCCAATCAAACAATGCTGTGCGAATATTTCCGACGTGCAAGTCGCCGGTTGGTGATGGCGCAAAACGGACCTTTACTTTTTTATCACTCACGGCTTTGCACTCACCTTATTAGTTAGTTGACCAAGTCCTTCGACACCGACTACGACGCTACCGCGCGCAATTAGTGGACCGATTCCCGCTGGCGTACCGGTAATGATTACATCACCCGGCAATAAAGTCATTACTTGCGATATAAAGACAATGATCTCAGGAACGCTAAAGATCATCTGATCAAGGGTTCCATCTTGGCGCAGCTCGTCATTTACCTTTGAGAATATGCGCTGCGTACCAGGCACGAAATCGGTCTCGATCCAAGGGCCGATTGGGCAGAAAGTATCAAAACCTTTAGCGCGAGACCATTGTCCATCGCTCTTTTGAATTTCACGACAAGTTACATCATTTGCCAGTGTGTACCCAAAGATAACTTCATTAACTCGCTCGATTGGAACATCTTTACAAACACGTCCAATTACTACAGCCAACTCTGCTTCGTAATCAATTGTCGGTGCCATCGCCGGCCAAACAATTGTGTCTCCGGGACCGATTACAGAAGTATTTGGTTTAATAAAGATGATCGGCTCCTTAGGAACTTCCGAACCCATCTCTTTCGCGTGATCGGCATAGTTCTTGCCAATAGCAACGATCTTGCTCCGTGGAATAACTGGGGCTAATAAGCGCACCTTGGAAAGTTCAACCTTTGCTGCTGTCTTGGTAACTCCGTGATAAATCGGATCTCCCGAGATCACTGTAATTGAATTATCTTCTTCTAAAACGCCAAAGAGCGGGTCCGTACCTAGGCCAGATTCAGGACCTGGAGTGAATCGAACGATACGCATTGGGCTATCTTACGCCCTCGTAACGCTCCCGTTTGCATCGATATGAAAGATTGCAGCATTCGGAGAATTATCAGCAATAACTGCAGTCATTGCCGCTCTCTCCCCCGCAATCACCACTGCTTCTATGCCAGCAATTTGTGATGCAGCAGCAACTGTAAAAACTGCTTGAAGTGCATCTAACGTCAAAGCAGGAGCAGAAATATTTACTGCGACATATGTTCGTCCCGTTGTGTCACGCAACGCAGCGGCTTGCTTGGCACCGGTGCGCGCCAAAGTAGCTGTTGCTAGAACCGCTAACTTTTGATCTTCGGGATTTGAAAATGAATTACTCATGATCTTCTAACGTCTCATCCTTTAACCGCTCGATAATTACGCTACTTATTTTACGACGGCGACCGACCGGGCGCTCAGATGTAATCGACCAACCTAATAAAGAAATCGTGCTTCCTGCGATCGGCACGCGCCCAAGTTTCTGAGCCATCAAGCCCCCGATGGTATCGACATCTTCAAAATCAGCCTTATCGATCTCGATCTTTAGCTCATCGGCTAAATCTTCGATGTGAAGCGTTGCTTTAGCGCGCGCCTTATCTTCATTTAACCAAGAGAAAGCTTCGATGCCATCATCGAATTCATCAGCGATTTCGCCGACGATCTCTTCGATAATATCTTCGATAGTTATGATTCCTGCGGTTCCACCATATTCATCAACCACGATCGCTAGGTGGATCTGATCGCGCTGCATCTCTTTTAAGAGTTCTGCAGCAATCTTTATCTCCGGCACAAAGACCGCAGGGCGCATATGTTGCTCTACTTTCTCAGTGGTTTCAGATTCGTGATGATCGAGTGCGCGCTTGGCCAAATCCTTTACATAAGCAATGCCAATAATATTGTCGAGATTTTCTCCAACAACTGGGATACGTGAGTAGCCAGAGCGCAGAGCCAAAGAAAGAGCTTGTCGCAAAGATTTATCGCGCTCGATCCAGACCATATCCGTGCGGTGCACCATCAGCTCGCGAACCAAGGTATCGCCAAGTTCAAACACCGAGTGGATCATCTCGTGCTCATCGGATTCAACCAACCCGCGTTCGTGCGCTTGATCTACCAGGTCACGAAGTTCGGCCTCATTTGTAAATGGCCCAGTGCGAAAACCCTTACCAGGTGTAATCGCATTACCAATTGCAATCAACAAGTTCGTCACTGGCCCCAAGATAAAGGCTAAGAAGTAAGCAACTGATATTCCAGCCCGCGCCCATTTATGCGGTTGCTGGCGACCTAGAGTACGAGGACCAACACCGATAACTACATATGAAAGAACGACCATTATTGCAACAGTCAGCGCCATCGCTTGTGCCGATGAATATTGGCGCA
>Ga0214919_10007967_pt1 | contig 14148 bp, 13 predicted proteins | sample LL1503_MetaG_FD_177994 | JGI IMG/M metagenome (GOLD analysis project Ga0214919, IMG submission 177994) | Freshwater microbial communities from Lake Lanier, Atlanta, Georgia, United States - LL-1503 | ecosystem: Environmental > Aquatic > Freshwater > Lake | place: USA: Georgia | collected...
CCATCCACTTTGACATCGTGGCGGTCAATCTGGACCAAAAGCAACCCGGCTTTCCGGCCCATGTGCTGCCCGACTATTTGACCCAGTTGGGGGTTCCCTTTCACATCGAAAACCAAGACACCTATTCGATCGTGAAAGACAAAATTCCCGAGGGCAAAACCATGTGCAGCCTGTGCAGCCGCTTGCGCCGGGGCATTTTGTACCGCGTGGCCGATGAGTTGGGCGCGACCAAAATCGCCTTGGGCCACCACCGCGATGACATCTTGCAAACGTTTTTTCTGAACATGTTTTTTGGCGGCAAGTTAAAGAGCATGCCGCCCAAGTTGGTCAGCGACGATGGCCGCCACATCGTGATCCGACCTCTGGCATTTGTGGCCGAGCGCGACTTGGAGCGCTGGGCTGTGCACCGGGGCTTCCCCATCATTCCGTGCACACTGTGTGGCAGCCAAGACGGGTTGCAACGACAACAAGTCGGGGCGATGCTGCGCGAGTGGGAGAAAAAGCACCCGGGCCGCTTGGACAACATGTTCAACGCCTTGCAGCACACCGTGCCCTCGCATTTGCTCGATGCGTCGTTATACGACTTTCAAGGCCTCAAAGCCACCGGTGTGCCGTACCCTGAAGGCGACACCGCCTTTGATGTGGCGCCACTGCCTGTCCATGGGTTGCCTGGGGTGCAGGTGGTGCAGAACTTCCCCTCTTAACCGCCATCTCGGGGTATGCAGGCTTCCTCCAGTCGCTGCGCTCCAACGTCGTCGGCCCGCACACCCGCTCGTGCCGGTGTCAATGGGGTAGTACTTGCAAGTTGTTGGCGCGCATCCATCACTTACGCAGCACCGATGGTGGGGGCGTCGCCCGACAACATCGGAGCGAAGCGACTGGCGGAGGGCGGCGTACCCGCCAGCGGGGCGGGCTCAGCCATCAAACGGGCGAGCTAGAAAAATGAGCTATCCCAAAAGAATTGGAATCTGACCCCAATTAACAATTAACTAATTAAGGCGCGGGGTTTTTGACGCCACTCACGACGTGGCCTGAGGGCACGTGTTGGGCGGCGGATTCGATGTGGCCGGTTTGGTCGTCGAAGAAAAAGTCGGGCTCGAACTCGCGCAAAAACGCGCCTTTGTCCAGACCGCCCAGGAACATGGCTTCGTCGACTTCGATGTCCCAGTCCATCAGCGTGCGGATGGCGCGCTCGTGGGCGGGAGCGCTGCGGGCAGTGACCAAGGCGGTGCGGATGCGCATGCGCGGGGTGCCAGCGCGTTGCAAGCGGTGCAGCGCGGCCAGCAGGGGTTTGAACGGGCCAGCCGACAAGGGCAGGGTGGCTTTGTCGCGTTCGTGGGCTTGAAAGGCCGACAGGCCTTGCGCGGCAAACACTTGTTCGGCCTCGTCCGAAAACAGCACCGCGTCGCCGTCAAACGCAATGCGCACCTCGTGCGGATGCGCCTCAGAGGCGTGGGCCGAGTGCGGGTACACCTGCGCGGCGGGCACGCCGGCGTCGAGTGCGGCGCGCACATCGCTCAAGTGGGCAGATAAAAACAAATTCGCGTTCAAGGGCTTGAGGTAGCGCCACGGCGGCTGGCCGCGGGTGAAACTGCCGCGCTGTATGGGCAAACCGTAGTGCTGCGCCGAGCGAAACACCCGCATGCCGCTGACCGGGTCGTTGCGCGACAAGATCACGACCTCCACCTGCGGGGTGTCGCCATGGTTGAAGGCGAGCAACTTTTTCACCAGCGAAAACGCCACCCCGGGTGTGGCCGGTTGCTCCAAGCGCTCGAGTTGCAGCTTCATGTAAGCGCGGTCGTCGCTTTGTTCGAAGTAGCGGTTTTCTTCCTCGAAGTCAAACAAGGCGCGCGATGAAATCGCCACCACCAATTGGCCGTCCAGCGTCACGCCCATGCGGCACCTGCCAGGTTCGAGCGATGTGGTGTCATGTCAGCGCACCCATTGGTTGAGTTGGATGATGGGCAGCATCACCGCCAGCACGATGAGCATGACCAATCCGCCCATGGCCACGATCAGCAGCGGTTCGAGCAAGGTGGCCAGTTGCATGGCGCGGCGCTGCACGTCGTTGCCCAGTTGTTCTGCGCAGCGCTGCAGCATCTCGGGCAAGCGGCCGGTTTGTTCGCCTTGGCGCACGAACATGGCCAGCAAGCTGGGCAGTCGGCGGTGTTGCGCCAGGGCCTGGGCCAGGGGTGCGCCTTCGCGCACCAGCACCTCGGCTTGCAAGGCATCGGCGCGCAGCGCTTGGTTGGACAAGGTGTCGGCCGCCGCATGCAGGGCGCGCAAGATGGGCACGCCTGCCCCAGCCAGCATGGCCAAGGTGCTGGCAAAGCGCGCCGCGTTGTAGCCGCGCGCCAGTGGCCCCACCAGCGGCAAGCGCAGCCACAGCGCGTCCCAACGCTCACGCACCGCCGGTTGGCGCAGCGCTTGCCACAGCAGGGCCGAGCCGGCAATCAGCAGCACAGTGGCATACAGCCACCCGGTTTGCACCGCATGGCTGATGGCCAGCATCACCACCGTCAAGGTGGGCAAACTGCGCTGGCTGCTTTGGAACACGGTGGCCACCTGGGGCACGACATAGGCCAGCAAGAACAACACGATGAGCATGGCCACCGCGCTCACGATGGCCGGGTACAAGGTGGCCGCCAGCAGTTTGGCGCGCAGGGTTTGTTGTTGCTCCAAGTCGTTGGCCAAGCGATCGAGCACTGCGCCCAAATGGCCGCTTTGTTCTCCTGCGGCCACCACCGAGCGGTACACCGGCGGAAACTCGCGCGGGTGCTCGCCCAAGGCCTGCGCAAAGGTGGCGCCGGCATTGACTTCGGCGCGCAAGGCGGCCACCAAATGGTGTTGGCGGGCCTGCTCGGCCTCGTCGGCCAAGGCGCTCAATGCGCGCTCCAATGGCAGGCCTGCGCCGACCAGGCCAGCAAGTTGGCGCGTCCAAATGCACAGCTCGCTGCGGCTGAGCGCGGCGCTGCGCCAGCCGCGTCGGTGTGCGGTTTCACCGTCGCTGGGCCCCAGGGCCGAGAGCTTCAGCGGCACCAAGGCCTGGGCACGCAACTGGTTGCGCGCGGCGCGTGCCGAGTCGGCTTCGATCACGCCACTTTGCGCTTGTCCTTGGGCGTCCAGCGCTTGGTAGGTGTAGGCGGGCATGGGCTCAGTCGCGGGTCACGCGCAGCAGCTCTTCGCGGCTGGTCAGGCCCAGGGCCACCAAGCGTTCGCCGTCTTCGCGCAGGCTGCCCAGGCCATTGCGCTGGGCCTGGCGGTGCAAGTCGCTTTCACTGGCGCGGTTGTGGATCAGGCCACGCAACGCCTCGTCCACGCTGAGCAACTCAAAAATACCGCTGCGCCCTTGGTAACCGGTGTGGCCGCAGGCCGCGCAACCAGCGCCTTGGCAGGCGGTGCAGGTTTTGCGCACCAATCGCTGGGCCAACACGCCCAGCAGCGAGGAGCTGAGCAAAAACGGCTCGATGCCCATGTCGGTCAGGCGCGTGACCGCGCTGACCGCGTCGTTGGTGTGCAGCGTGGCCAGCACCAGGTGGCCGGTGAGCGAGGCTTGCACCGCGATTTGCGCGGTTTCGTGGTCGCGGATTTCGCCAATCATGATGATGTCGGGGTCTTGGCGCAGGATGGCGCGCAAGGCCTTGGCAAAGTCCAAATCGATCTTGGGGTTGACCTGGGTTTGGCCCACACCGGGCAGCTCGTATTCGATCGGGTCTTCCACCGTCATGATGTTGCTGTGCGCCGCGTCCAAGCGCTGCAGCGCGGCGTACAGCGTGGTGGTTTTGCCCGAACCGGTGGGGCCGGTGACCAGCACAATGCCATGCGGTTGGGCGATGAGTTGCTCAAAGCGCTGCAAGGTGGGGCCTTGCATGCCAATCGACTCCAGCGTCAGGCGCGCGCCGCTTTTGTCGAGCAGTCGCAGCACCGCGCGCTCGCCGTGCGCACTGGGCAAAGTGGACACGCGCACATCGATCGCGCGTTGGCCCAAGCGCAAAGAGATGCGCCCGTCTTGGGGCAGGCGCTTTTCGGCGATGTCGAGCAAGGCCATGATCTTCAAGCGCGAGATCAGGGCCGCGTGCAAAGCGCGGTTGGGCTGCACCACTTCGCGCAAGCTGCCGTCGACCCGAAAACGCACGCTGGAGTGGCGCTCAAAGGGCTCGATGTGGATGTCACTGGCGCCGTCGCGCGCGGCTTGCGACAGCAAGGCGTTGAGCATGCGGATGATGGGCGCGTCGTCGGCCGAAGCGAGCAGGTCTTCCACCGCGGGCAGGGCTTGCATCATGCGCGCCAAATCGGCCTCGCCTTCGACCTCGGAGACCACGGCCGCCGCGCTGGAGCCAGCACCGGCATAGGCCGCGCTGATGCGCTGCGCCAGGCTTTGCGCGTCCAGGTGCTGCCACTGGCGCACCGCGTGGTGGCGCAGCACCTCGCCCCAGGCCCCGGGGTCGGGTTGATCGCTGTGCCACAGCGTCAGTTGCTGGCCGTCGTCTTCGAGCAGCAATTGGTGGCTGCGGGCAAAGGCGTAGGGCAGGGGGTGGCGCATGGGTGGCGGTCAGGTGGTCAGGCGCTCAGCGATTGGGCGCGCCGCCCTTGGTGGGCGCAGCAGGTGCGATCGATGTGGGTGGCATGGGCGGCAAGACCGCCGCGCCGTCGATGCCCAGCACCGGGTTGGGCGCTGGTTGCGACTGCAACTGCAAGCCCATCATTTGCTGGTAGCGGCTTTGTGACAAGGCCTCGGTTTGGTTGGCGTCGCGCACCACCACTGGGCGCAAAAACACCATCAGGTTTTTCTTGCTGCGCTCGCGCTTTTGGCCTTTGAACAAATTGCCAAAAAACGGGATGTCGCCCAAACCCGGCACCTTGCTCACGTTGTCGCTGGACTCGTCGGTGAGCAAGCCACCGAGCACCACGATGGAGCCGTCTTCAACCAGCACATTCGATTCGATGGAGCGCTTGTTGGTGGTCGGCCCGCCGGTGGAGGCGGCTGTGGTTTTGTCGATGCTCGACACCTCTTGGTAAACGGCCAAGCGCACCGTGCCGGTCTCGCTGATTTGCGGGCGCACCCGCAGGGTCAAGCCCACGTCTTTGCGCTCAAAGGTGTTGAAGGGGGTGGATGCTGCACTGTTGAGGATCACGCTGCCAGTGGTGAAGGGCACTTGCTGGCCCACCACGATCTTGGCCTCTTCGTTGTCCAGCGTGAGCAATGTGGGCGTGGACAAAATGTTGGCGTCGCCATTGGTTTGCAGAAAGTTGGCCAATGCGCCCAGCATGTACACACCACCCACGCTTTGCACCGATGCGATGTTCAAACCAGTGCCCACGGCGGCGGCGGTGGGGGCGGCAGAGATTTGCGCGATGTTGGCCCCACCCACTTTGGCCGGGTCAAAGTTGGTGCCCATCACACCCAGGTTGCCCCCGCTGCTGCCCATCACGTTTTGCCACTGAAAACCAAACTGGGCCAGCTTCTCGACATTGACCTCGGCGATCAGGCTCTCGACCAGCACCTGCGCGCGGCGTTGGTCGAGCTGGTCAATCACCGCGCGCAATTGGCGGTATTGGGGGTCGGGCGCGGTGATGATGAGCGAGTTGGTCGCCGGGTCGGCCTGGATTTGCCCGCCCGTGCTGGGTGGGTTGGTGGCGGTGCTGCTGCCCATGGGCGCGCTGTTGCCGCCCGGGGGCGTGGGCGCGGACAAAGCCGAGGGGTTGGTGCCGGTGGGGCCCGCCCCGCCTTGGCCGGTGAGGGCCGCGCGCAGCGTCACCGCCAGTTTGGTGGCCTCGGCGTTTTTCAGGTACACCACATGGATGTTGCCGCTGGCCAGCGCCGAGCTGGGTTGGTCGAGTTTGTCAATCAGGCTGCGCACCTGGGCCACGCGGGCGGGGTTGGCGGCGCGCAAGATCAAACTGTTGGCGCGCGGCTCGGCCATCACCATGGTTTTGAAGCTGTTGTCGGCGGTGTTGGGCGCACCCGGTGTGCCCGTGTTCGGGCCCGACTCGATCAAGCGGGTGACCAAGGGTGCAAGCTCGCTGGCCAGCGCGTGCTTGAGCACGATCACCTCGATGTCGCTGGCGTTGGCCACGTCCAGCGCGGCAATGATGCGCCCGAGCCGTTGCAAGTTGTCGGCATAGTCGGTGATCACCAAGGTGTTGTTGCCGGGGTTGACGTTGATGGTGTTGTTGGGGCTGATCAAGGGGCGCAGCACCGCCACCAGGTTGTTGGCGTTTTCAAAGCTGAGCTTGAAGATGTGGGTCACCACCTGTCCGCCTGGGGCCGTGCTGGAGGCTGCAGGGGTGCCCACCGGGTTGGGCACTTCCGTCACGCCCCCGCCTTGCAGTTTGGCCTCGGCTTCGGGCACCACTTTGTACAAGCCGTTGCTGACCACCATGCTGAAGCCTTGCAGCCGCAGCGTGGCCAAAAACTGGTCCCAGGCAGCGGCCGGGGCGACGGCTTTTTCGGTGCTCAGGTTGATGCTGCCCTTGACCCGCGGGTCCACCACCAGGTTGCGCCCGGTCAAACCGGCCAGGGTGCGCGCCACCGCCTCGATGTCGGCGTTGACGAAGTTGAGCACGATGGGCTGGCCCGGTTTGCTGCTTTGCGCCCAGCCGGGGCTGGCCAGCGCGCAACACAGGGCCAAGGCCAAGGTGTGGGGGATCAGGGGTTTCATGCGCATCAGCCTATTTTGAACGAGGACCGGGGTCCTTGGCGTTGGCCCATCAAATTGAGCAAATTATTCAGCGCCGCCTCGTGGTCGGGCGCGGCGCTGGCCATCCCAGAAAACACCAGGCCTTGGCCTTGCCAGTGGCCCTGGCCGCTCAGTTGCAGCCGCCCGTCGAGCGTGGTCAGCGCCAACGTGGTGCGTGTGCCACCTTGCACGTCGAGTTGGTAGCTGCCCAGCGGTCGCAGGGTGGACAGGCGCACCGATATATCGATGGCTTGCACGCGCATTTGGCCGTCAAACTGCCAGCCTTGGGCACCGGTGAGCAGCCGGGCTTGCTGGCTGCTCAGCTGCACCCAGCCTTGGGCCTGCAAGGTGTTCCATGGCGAGCCCAAGCCGGTGAGCACCTCGGCGGGCCAGCGCGATTGGCCATCGGCCAGCACCAGTTGGCCCCCCGTGGCGGAGGCGCGCCACAGCAGCGACAAGGGGGCGGGGGTGCAACAGTCGGCGCTCAATTGCAAGACCAGGGCTGGGCCGGCGCTGTCCCATTGGGGGCGAATGCGCCAATGCACGGCACCGGGCAGGGCTTGCGCGTCGCTGGCGCGCGCGCCAGCGGTCAACACCAATTGGGCCGATCCGCCCCAAATGCTGCCTTGAGCGGCGCGCAATTGCACCCGACCCTGGCTGGCCCCCTCCAGCGCTTGGGCCAGCCAGGCGGCAGGCGCCAGCACCGCAAGGGCCCACAAAGCGCCCAGCAAGCCCCCCAGCGCGGCCCAAGGCCAGGCGCGGGTGGGTGGGCGCAGGGGAGGGTGCATGGTCTCAGGGGTGGCTCACGGCTTGGCCCTGGGCGGCAGTTGAAGCACGATTTGGCCGTCCCACAGCACCGGCCCGGCGCTGGCGCTGCCGGGGTGGGGTGCCGTCGCCTGGGCGGAGGCCGAGGTGACAGCCGCAGGCAAGGCCGATAAGGGGGTGGCGCTGGCGCTGCGGCTCAGGCGCGCTTGCACGGGCAGCGACTGCGCTTGGCTGCGGGTTTGGGCCAGCCATTGGGCCAGTGCGGCCCCAGAGATGCCTTTGAATTGCGCTGTGGCCATGTCGCCATTGACCGACACGCTGGCCGTCGGGCCCAGCGTGGTCACACTGGTTTGCAACCAGCGTGCGGCCTCTTCAGGCCCAAGCCGGCCTTGTCCTTTCAAGGCGCTGGCCTGGGCTTGCAAGGCTTGCATGTGTTGCCACTGTTGTTGCAATGCGGCGGTTTGTCCCTGGCCTTGTTGCCATTGGCGCCAGGCGGGGGCCACGGCCAGTGACCAGACCAAGGTCAGCGCCAACAAGAATGCGGCCACGCTCAAGCCCAGGCGTTCGCGCCCGCTCCAGCCGGCCCACTGGGCCTGCCAACGCTGGGACAACCCGTGGCCCAGCGCGCTCATGGCCGCACCTCGGTGCGCAACAGCCATTGGTTGCCCTCGGCCACCAATTGGTAGCCTTGGGTGCGCAAGGGTGCGCGGGCCGCTTCAATGGCGTCGCTGCCCAACGCACTGGCTTGCCAGCGCAACTCGCCCGGGCTGAACTGCACACCGCTGAGTTGGGTTGAAGCAGGCAAGGCGCGGGCCAATTGGGTGAGCATGACCTCCATGTCGCCAGGCCCGGGCTGGCCCATGGCCCGCTGCAAGGCCTGGACCTCGCGCGCCATTTGCAGCGGCGCGTCCACCACCACCTGCACCGCCGGGAAGCTGTGCGTCAGCATGGCGGTCATCTGTAGGCGCAATTGTTGTTGTTGCTGACCTTGTTGCCAGGCCATCCATTGCAAGCCCAGCAAATTCACGGCCAGCAGCGCGGCCAGGCCCCAGCGGGCGGCACGCCAGCGGGGTGCGTGCCACAGGCTTTGCGCCATCTCTTGGGCAAAACGCGCCCAGCGTTCGCGCCGACCCTGGGCCCATTCGCCCTGGGCCAGGTCCCACTCAGTTTGCTGCGCTTGCCACAGGCGTTGGCCCGGGTTGAGCATGCGCGGTGCCCGGCCAAAATGGGTTTGCACCCAAGCGGCCATGGCCGGTTCGCTCAGCAGCACCGCGTCGGGGTGGGTGAGTGCTGCACTGATCGCCCCTGGCCACGGCGGCGGGGGCAACACCATGGCGCCTCGGTCGTCGCAAGCCACGGCTGTCACCTGTTCGGGGTGGCCGCCCACCCACAACCAGGGTGCGCCAACCAGGCGGGGCGACCATTCGGGCACGATGCGCGTGATCACCAAGCCTTGGGCTTGCAAGGGAGCCAGGGCTTGGCGCAGCCACGTTTTTTGACACACCACCACGATCATGGCTTGCCCCTGGGCAGCGGCCGCAGCCCCCGCTGGTGTGAACACCAAGTGGGTTTGGGCGGGGTCTTCGAGCAGGCGCTCTTCGAGCAAGCCCTCCAGTGCGCCGGCCAATCGTGTGCGTCCCACCGGGGGCGGTGTGACGCTGTGCCAGGCCAGGGCTTGGGCAGGCACCACGGCCACCACGGTGCCTGCGTCGCGTGGCAAGCGTGCGGCGCTGGCGGTTTGGGCGCTGCCCGCAGCTTGGCCTGGGTCGCTGCGCAAGTGCAGGTACTCGGTGGCAGCGCCTTCGGGGTGCAGGGGCAGGGCAATGATCAGCATGGAATTTTCATTGTACGAAGGGCCTGCCCAGGGGTTCGCGCTGGGGCGCTGCAAGCTGGCCGCGGTCCGTCCACACCACGCGCACGTCCACGCCATTGCGCTCGACCAAGCTGCGCTCTTCGAGCACGGTGGCGCCCCAGCGCAAGCGACCACGCACCTCAAAGTAGCGGCTGCCCACGCTGTGCAAGGCCGGGTCAATGACGGCGCGGGGGTTGTTCAGGCGCAGGCGCAGGTCTTCTAGCGTGTCAAAGTGGCGGCCCTCGCGCAGTTGAACCAGTTTTTTCGCTTCCGAGTTGTCCAGTCCGGCCACGCTGGCCCACAGCACCGCCTCTGGCGCGGTGTTGAGGTTGATGGCTGTGCGCACGGGCAACACGCTCACATGGGGGGCCAAGGTGCGCAGGCTGCTGGCCGACAAGCCCAACCAAGCCAGTTGCTCCAAGCGCTGGGGCCGCAACGGGCGTGCCGCCGCACTGCTGGCGTGGGCGCGCACCAGTTGTTGGGCCAGGGCTTGCAACTCGCCATCGCTCAGGCCCAGGCGCTGGAACAAGCGCGCAAAAACCGCCAGTTGGGGCTTGGACAATTGGCCATCGCTGTCGACCAAATTGAGGATGTTGAGCCGACCCTGCTGGTCGCTGATTTGGCCCGATAAAAACACCTCATCGGCCAGCCGTTCGTCGTCGCGGCTGACCCCTTCGGCATTGGCCGAGACAAAGGTGGACAAGCGGGCCTCTTGCAAGGGCACGGCCCAGGGCTCGGCCAAATGGTCTTGGCCGTTTTCGCCACCGGCGCGGGCGTCTTCGCGCAAGATGATGCGCGCCCAGTCCAGCGCCCCGAGCAACAGCCAATGGGCTTGGGCGCGTTGGCGCTCGGCCGACTCCACCTCGGTGCTGCGCCACTGCAGCCACACCCCGGCAGCGGCCAAGGTGGCGACCAAGGCCACGGTGAGCATGGCCATCAGCAGGGCCGCGCCCTGCTGATGGGCCCTGGTCTGGGCCGCGCTACCTGGCTTGGCCTTCATCAGCGTTGCGCCCCGCTGCGTGCAGGCGCGTGGGTGTAGGCGACCAGTCTTGGGCGTGCTCATGTGCGACCCACGCTCCAGTTCGGGCGCAGCCAGTCCACGGTGATGCTGCCGCGACCGCTGTCGGGGGCGAGTTGGATCACCGCCCGCACGGCATCGGGCAAGGCCGAGGCGTTGGTGCTGGTGCTGGTGCTGGTGCTGGTGCTGGTGCTGGTGCTGGCCCCTGCGCTGGACAAGGCGTTGCCCCAGGCGTTGTCGCGGAAAAAGTACAGCTGCCAGCCTTGCAAGGCCAGCAAATCGGTTTGACGGGCATTGGCGTCAAGGGTGCTTTCTTGGCCCCACACGGCCGCTTGGGCCCACGCCAATTGCACGCTGGCGCTGTCGCGCAGTGAGGCCGACTGCCAGCGCCGCCACTGGCCACGGGCCTCGTTGCCTTGGGCTTGCCAGCGCCAAGCCACCACCCACACGCCGGGGTCGCTGCCATCGGCGTTGATCTCGGTGCTGCGCCGGGTGATGCGCAGCACGCGGCCATCCCAGTCGATGCCGCTGGCCGCGCCCATGCCTGGCAGCAAGGTCGCCGCGTCCAGGTCGGCGCGCCACTGCGCCAACACCGTGCCCAGCACGGTGCTGCGGGCGTGCTCGGTTTGCACCGCGCTGCGGCTGCGCAGCATGCTGTCGATGCCTTGCCAGCTCAGCGCGCCCATGGCGGCCATCAGCGACAAGGCGATCAGCACCTCGACCAAGGTGAACCCGCGCACACGGCGCGGGCGGCGTTCGCGGGTGTTTTTTTGATCAATCGCAAACGCAAGGCGGACAACTTGGTGGGCATGCCCACCAGGACACAAAAGGGCAGGGGGAGGGGTGAGGTGTTTGGGGTCGCACATGTCAGTAGCGCCCGATCACGGTTTGCACACGGATCAACGGGGTTTGGGCTTCCCACACCTGGGCCTCGACGCGGCGAAACGATGGGTTGGGGGTGGGCCGCACGGTGAGCACCACGCGCAGTTCGCGTTCGGCTTGTGTGCAATCGATGCTGCGCTCGCCCATGCCGGGCAACTGGGGCGACAAGCGCAAAGCGATGAGGGCGTTGTCGGCGCACACCTGGGCCAACTGGTATTGCCATTGGCGGTTGGCGTTGAGCACCCAGGCCCCGCCGACCTGGCTGGCGCTGATGAGCGAGACCGCCACGATGGCCAGCGCCACCAGCACCTCGACCAAGGTAAAGCCGCGCGGGTTGTGCACAGGCCAGCGCCGGGGCGGGGGCGTGGCCTGGTGGCGCAGCTTGCGGGGACGGGAGCCGGTTGTCATGGGGCGGCGCCAAAGGCGCGCAGGCCATCGCTGGCCACGCGCACGCTGCCGCGCTGGCCGTCGCCTTGGGTCAGGGTGAGGCTTTGGGGTGGCAAGATGGGCTCGGGCCCCAGCCACAGGCTGTCGGCGTTGGCGCGGGTTTGGGGGTACAGCCACGCGTGCAGCTTGGGCGCGGCCAGGCCGCTGGGCAGGGTTTCGATGACAAAGCCGCTTTCGCTTGCGCGCCAGCGCATGGCCGTGCCGCTGGTGCGCGACAGCGCGCGGCCGGCTTCGAGCAAGGCGCTCAGGCGCTGGGCCTCTTCGTCGAGTTGGCGGCTGGTGCCATCGCGCAGGCTCCACACCAAGGTGGCGGTGCCCAAGGCCACGATGGCCAGCACCACCAAAATTTCAATCAGCGTGAAGCCGCGCTGGTTTGTTGTGCGCCGTGGGTGAGGTGAGGACAGGGGTTTCAAGCGTCGCTCGCAGGGGTGGGCGTGGGCCTCATGTGGTCATGCCCACCCAAGGCCTCACTGCCAGCTGCCAATGTCGGCATTGGCCCCTTCGCCGCCGCTTTGCCCGTCGGCCCCCAAAGAGAGCACGTCGACCTCGCCTTTGATGCCGGGGCTGAGCAACTGGTAGGGGCGGCCCCAGGGGTCATTGGGGAGCTTGTCCAGATAGGGCTTCCAGTTGAGCGGGGCCGGTCCCACGCTGGGCTTGGCGACCAGGGCTTGCAGGCCTTGCTCGCTGGTGGGGTAGCGCAGGTTGTCGAGCTTGTACAGCTTGAGCGCTTGCATCAGGTTGTTCACATCGGTGCGGGCGGCGGTGACACGGGCGTCATCGGCGCGGTTGATCACGTTGGGCACGATCAAGGCGGCCAGCACGCCAATGATGACCAGCACCACCATCAACTCGATCAAGGTAAAGCCACGCTCGCGCTGCGCAGGCGCACGGGTGTGGCTGGCCAGCGCAGCACGGGCATACAGGTGGGTGCGGGCAAGGGGGCGAGAAGGGCGATCGTTCATGGGTGCGGTCCGTAAAGGGTGTGGCAGGCGCTTGGCCGCTGGGTACAGGCTCGGGGTGGGGATGCCTGCGCCAGGGCTTGGCCCAGCACCATTGCATGATAATGGTTTCATGCGACTGAACCGGCCCTTGTCTCACCGTTTTGCCCCATCGGCTTGGGCCATGCCGGTGCTCACTTTGGCCATTTGGGCGGCCCTGGGTTGGAGCGGTGTCGACTGGTTGCTGCGCACGCGCCACATGGGGGCCAGCCCCTTGGCGGCCCCGGCCATGGCGGCATCGGTGGCCGCGCCCAGCACCGGCGCGGCACTCACCGGGCCAGAGGCGGGCCGCTTATTGGGTGCGCCCAACACCAGCAACCAGGCAGAAGTGGCCGCATCCCCCAGCCTGGCCAGCCGACTCAAGCTGGTCGGCGTGGCCAGCAGCGGGGCGCAGCGCGGTGCGGCTTTGATTGGCATTGACGGCCAAGCGCCCAAGCCTTACCGCACCGGTCAAGAAGTGACAGACGGCTTGGTATTGCAGTCGGTTGACCGCATGGGTGCCCGGCTGGGCGCGCAAGTCGGTGGGCCCAGCGTGTTGCAACTGGACATGCCCTTGCCCCGGCAACCTTGAAGTTGGGTGGCGCTTCGCCACCCGCTTTGCTGCGGGCTCAGCGGCGCAAAAACAAGCGGTAAGCGGGGTTGCGCGTTTCGTCCACGTGCGGGTAACCCAGCTCGGTCAAAAACTGCGCAAACGCGGCGCGGTCGGCGTGGGGCACTTGCAGGCCCATCAAGATGCGGCCGTAGTCGGCCCCTTGGTTGCGGTAGTGGAACAAGCTGATGTTCCAGCCCTCGCGCATGGCCAGCAAAAACTTCATCAGGGCACCGGGCCGCTCGGGGAACTCAAAGCGCAGCAAGCGTTCGTTGTGCGCCAAACTGGAGTGCCCGCCCACCAAATGGCGCAAATGCTCTTTGGCCAGTTCGTCGTGGGTCAGGTCGAGCGTGGCAAAGCCGTGCTTGCTCAAAAACGCCGCGATCTTGGGGCTTTGCCCGGGGCTGGAGGTGCTCAGGCCCAAAAACACATGGGCCTGGGTGTCGTCGCTGATGCGGTAGTTGAACTCGGTCACGTTGCGCGGCGCTTTGCCCCCGCCAAAGGCGGGCAACTCGCCCAGCAACTGGCAAAACGCGCGCAAGCTGCCGTGCCGCTCGGGGATGGTCACCGCAAACAAGGCCTCGCGCTCTTCGCCCACCTCGGCACGCTCGGCCACAAAGCGCAGGCGGTCAAAGTTCATGTTGGCGCCGCACAAAATCGCGGCATAGGTCTCGCCCCGGGTTTTGTGCCGGGCCACGTATTGTTTGATGGCGGCCACCCCCAAAGCACCGGCGGGCCCGACGATGCTGCGCGTGTCGACAAACACGTCTTTGATGGCCGCGCACACCGCGTCGGTGTCCACGCTGATGAAGCCGTCAACCGATTCGCGCACGATGCGAAAGGTTTCTTCGCCCACCAGCTTCACCGCCGTGCCGTCGGAGAACAAGCCCACATCTTGCAGCGTCACCCGCTCACCC
>Ga0214919_10007968_pt1 | contig 14147 bp, 8 predicted proteins | sample LL1503_MetaG_FD_177994 | JGI IMG/M metagenome (GOLD analysis project Ga0214919, IMG submission 177994) | Freshwater microbial communities from Lake Lanier, Atlanta, Georgia, United States - LL-1503 | ecosystem: Environmental > Aquatic > Freshwater > Lake | place: USA: Georgia | collected 2015-03-15
CAGGCGAAGGATCCTTTCTTACCTCGTCATCCTGAGCCGCAGGCGAAGGATCCTTTCTTACCTCGTCATCCTGAGCCGCAGGCGAAGGATCCTTTCTTAACCCGTCATCCTGAGCCGCAGGCGAAGGATCCTTTCTTTAAATTTTTTTTGACAGAAATAGGAAAGCAGTAGGCGGCGACGATGACCCCCGAAGCCGTATCGATTGCAGTCTGACAATGGGACTTTCCGCGGAAAGTCGAGAATCAGTCCTACGGAGACGAAGCCGAAAAATCCTGTCCCGCGGCGGAGAAGAAAGGATTCTTCGGCCTTCGGCCTCAGAATGACGGGTTAAGAAAGGATCCTTCGCTAACGCTCAGGATGACGGAGTGAGGCTCAGGATGACGGGGTGCCGCTCAGGATGACGCCTCAGCTCAGATCGCCGGCGGCGCCAGGATCGTCCGAGCCAGCATTGCCTGCCCCTTGGCCGACAAGTGGAAACAATCCCCTGCAATGTCGTCAGCCGTCAGCTCGATCTTCCCTGGTGACTCGATCAGCTTGAAGGAAATCCGATCGGCCAGTCCGGCACGTGCTGCCTCTTTGCGCGCATCCGCCACGGCACCCGACAGTGCATCGCGCAAGGCCCGCAACCGGTTTCCGATTTTCGAAAAACGGTCTCCCCCACCCTCTGCGACCCGCCCAAACAGGGTGGCGCACATCAGGGCTGGATTGGGCGGCAGAAACTGCGAAATCAACGCCACCTGCCGGGCGTCCGGAGCCTCTCCCAAATCCATTGCCTTCTTGGGCAAAAACATCCGCCCCTGCAAGTCCTTGCAGGTCGTCTCCTCGCCATAGGCCATCACTTTTTTGTTCAAGACCAGATCACTGGCAATCAATTGCACCATGGGCAGCGGCTGCACCACCATGATTTCCAAATTGGTGCTGCGCCCCTTTTGATGGGCCATAAAAATCCGCATGGCATCCAACGCCGACGCTTTGAACTGCGCCGGCTCTGTCATCGACTCGTATGCCGGCGCGCAAATATCATTGCCGCCAAAAAGCATCATGACCCGCGCCAGATTTCCTTCCCCGGCATCTTTGCCTTTGACGTGATTGCCCACGTGATTGACCACGCGCCAGGCTTGCCCCGGAGCGTCTTCCATCCTGGCGCCGTCCTCTGCTGCCAATAAAATCTGATCCGGTGCCTCGCCAAATTTCCGGGCTAACAAATAGCCCCAGGCATACTGGGCAGTCCCCAAAAATGCCGTCACACCCGACTGAATCAAGGCGCTAAAAACATTGCTCGTAGAACCCCGGTATTCAGAAACCCCCGCCAACAGGGAAACCGGTGCCGCTGGATTTTGCTCCTTGATATTCCACTCCGTGGCCGATGGAATATCGCTGGCTTTTGCCGTCAATGAAATGCTGCCATTCATGATGCGCCAGATATTTTGCGGGTCGTAAGAAAGCTGGGGATGGGTCGCGCCGCCCGTGGCAAGGCTGTCACCCAAAATCGCCGTTGCAGCATTAAGGTCCGGGACAAGGGGCCCCAGAGCCATCGCCGACATACCAACACCCGCCACCAGAATTTTACTGAATTCCTTCATCAAAGACGGCAATTTTCCGGCCAGTCTGAACCAATCGCGAAGGCTTGGACGCGCCACGCGCAGCAGCACCGGCGTCGCCGCATAGGCCAGCTTGATGTCCGGATCAATGCCGCGGGCCAAACCCTCAATGGTCACCAGGGTCTTTGCCATCATCAAAAGCCCCGACGGCACAGGAATGCCAAGGCGATCGGCTGCCCGCAGGCATTGATCCAACATCTTGTGCAGGGACTGGGATTTTTCGGCCTTTGGCGCCGAAGCATCAGATGTTTGCGCCTCTTTGTCCGCCTCTTTGGACGTCTCTTTGCTAGTCTTTTTGGCCTTGAGGCTGCTGGTGAACCCACGCAATTCGCGGGCAATTTCCTTGCGATCCACCTCGCGCCCGGATTCCTCGGCAATTCCAGCCAGGGCATCCACCAGGCCATCCAAATCAACGCTAATCAGAGCGCGCAAAACGGACGCAATGTGCCGCCGGTCGGACGGCAAAAGCTCACCACTGAGTCCCCAATCAAACAGCCCGACCGTTCCATCGTCCATCATGATCAAATTGCCGGCATGCGGATCCGCATGAAACAGCCCTAATTCAAAAACCTGGACGAGCAAATCCTGCAAAACCTTTCGGGCAAGCATCGAGCGGCGCGACGGGTCAATCGTGGCACGTCCACTGACCACGTCAGAAAATAAAACCCCGCGAAAGCGCTCGACCAAAAGAACACGGTCCGAAGAGCATTCCTCGAACACGCGGGGAACCCGCAAAAGTTTTTGTTTGCGCCCGTCATTCATTGCCGACCGCACCCGCTGGATGGTGTCCAGTTCGCGTCGCAAAGAAAGCTCGCCGCGATAGGATTCACAGAGTTCCCGAGCCTCGCCCACGGCCTTTTTCGAGGCCCGCGTCACGGTCAACGGTTCCAGGACGGCCAAAATCTGCTCCATGGCATCGACCGTTTCGGAAAGGCGCTTGTGGGCCTCGGGCTTTATGACTTTGACGACCCACTCCTTGCCCTCGTGATCCGTTGCCGCATGAACCTGACTGATGGAGGCTATACCGAGGGGCATTGTTTCGATCCGCTTCAGGTATTTGCGCCATTCGGGAACGTCACGGTCCATGATTTCAAGGACCTCATCGATTCCCAGGGCCGGCCATTGGCCATAAAGCCGGTCGAGCTGCAGTTTGGCTGCCAGTTCCTGGCGCTCCGGATCAAGGCGGCTCAGGAGGATCTGACCAGCTTTGCCGTAAATCGGACCAAGGTCGTTGATGTAATCGAGGAGGGCTGAACCCAATACTTCCAGAGTCCGGGTGGGATTTCCGGCGCCGTCGATGGCCGGATCTGACCATAACGACTTGCCAACTGCCAACGGAATGCGCAGGGCCGTGAGCCGTGTCGTTGCCCGCGTGACCGCAACAATTTCCTTCAGCAGGGCCAGGGGATTTCCCCTGCGCTCTGCGTTTACCGCTGCACGAAGGGATCTTTTTTGCATCAACTTCGTTCGAAGGTCAGCCGTCACAAGGAACCTCGTCGCCTAAGATCGTTGCCCAACATCAATGACCGCATTGAAATATCTGATATCGTGATACTATATGTCGAAAGTTCTCAGACTTCCACAACACGGAAGGGAATCCATGCACGATAAAGACGTAATCGTAAAAAACTGGCTGCCTCGCTACACCGGAACCCCACTCGAGGAGTTTGGCAAGTACATCCTCTTGACCAATTTTCACAACTATGTGGAAAAATTCGCCAAGCGGTTTGACGTGCCTATGCGCGGCAAGGATCGCCCCATGCAAACGGCCACCAACCGGGACGGCCTGACCATCATCAACTTCGGAATCGGCTCTGCCAATGCGGCGACGATCATGGATTTGCTGACGGCGGTAAAGCCGGAAGGCGTTCTTTTCCTTGGCAAATGCGGTGGCGTAAAGAAATCAACGGAAATCGGACATTTCATCCTTCCCATGGCTGCCATTCGTGGCGAGGGCACGTCGAACGACTACGTTCCACCGGAAGTGCCGGCCATGCCGTCCTTCAAACTGCATAAATTTGTGTCAGAGAAAATTGTCGATGCGGGCCTTGAATACCGCACCGGGGTCATTTACACGACCAACCGCCGCGTTTGGGAACACGATTCCGTGTTCCGTGAAAGGCTCAAGGAGCTGCGGGTCATCGGCATCGACATGGAAACGGCCACCCTTTTCTCGGTCGGCCTCGTCAACGAGATCGCCCGGGGTGCCTTGCTGCTGGTGTCCGACGTGCCAATGACTCCCGAAGGCGTCAAAACCGAAGACAGCGACCGCAGTGTCACCGCCAATTACGTGGACTTGCACCTTGAAATAGGCATCCAAGCCATGACAGAAATAGGGGTCCAGGGAGAAACGATCAAGCATTTCAGATACTGAGATCGAATCCCTGAAATACCCTCTTCGATGGGAGTACTTTTAGCATGATCACACGGATTTCCTTGTTGGCCTTTACCAGCACCGGACTTGTTGGAATTTTGGCGTTTTACATGTGGCGCAAGGCTACGGCGAATTACACGCTGCTGGTCGAAACTGCCACAACCTTTGACAACATCCGCCGCGAAAACCTGCGCCTCAACGAATCGGCTCGCAACCAGTTTGAGGAGTTAAAGCAATTGCGCACGGGTGCGGCAACGGCGCGCAGCGATGCCGATACTGCCAGACGTGATCTGGCCGCCAATCTGGAGCGGATGCAGATACTGGAAACAGAATCACGTCGCAGCAAAGAGCGCCTGTCCCAGGAGCGCCATCAGTTCATCGCTCAATTGGAAACGGCCAATGCACAAATCGAATCCCTAAAAAGTCGCGCCGCCGATGCGCAGGCTGTGGCCGACCTCGGTTTAACCAGCGAACTGAAGGCCTCTCAGGAACGGGCGTCGTCATTGGCGCAAAATCTGGCCCGCACCCAGGCGGAACTGACGGCAGTTAAGGCAGCCGTCGCCAATGAACTCGAAACCATGCACAAGACCAAGCGCCGCAACACCCAGTTGGAGCGCCTGTATCAGAGCATGCGCAGCCTGAAGATCATGGCCGAAGAGCGCAGCACCAACTGGGAACACGCCCTGAAAGACCTGTCCACGTGGACTTTGAACCAACAAGCCCTCGTGCCCGCCGATCTCATCAAAAAGATGTCCCTTGGGGAGCTGGTCGGTGGTGCCCTCGCCTCCATTGGAAAGTCTCTGGTCGAAGTCGATCACGAGCAAGTTCCCTCGGATCCAGAGCGGGCTGAGCAACACGAAAACGTCACTGCCCGATCCGAGGCTTAATCCATGACCGCTGAGTACCCGGAAGACGCCTGGGAACTGCTCTCCCCGTCCATGACCGAGTCGCGGCGCGCGCGCCTTGTCCGGGCGGCTGAAAACCGTACGGGCCACATCCGGCTCGTGGTTCAGGACATCCATCATCCACACAACATCTCGGCGTGTTTGCGATCGGCAGAAGCCTTTGGCGTCGCGCGAGTCGACGTCGTTTGCCTGAAAGAAAAATTTCAACCGTCGACCGTCGCAAAAGGCGTCGCCGAATGGTTGCAAATTCAAAAGCACGACACCATTGCGGGATGTGTTGCGGACTTGCGCAATCAGGGATTTGTCCTGGCCGCTGGATATCCAGACGCAAAAACCTCGATGTTTGACCTGCCCGTCGATCGTCCCATTGCCGTTGTGTTTGGCAACGAACACGAAGGGGTCGCAAAGGAATGGCGCGAGCACATCGACATTCCGTTTTCGATTCCCATGGTCGGGCTGGTCGAGAGCCTGAATATTTCAGTGTCCGCCGCCGTCACCTTGAGCCAGTTAACGCGCAAGGCCCGCCTTGAACTGGGCGACGAGCGTTACCTGTTGCCCGAACGCCAGCGCATTGCGCTGTTGTCATTGTGGGCGTGTCAGCAACTGCGTTCGTGGGAAGGCCAACTGGAACACCTTCGCCACCAAAGAAATCAGCGGAAAAATCAGTGAGCGCACTTCGCAACATTCGAGCTGCATTGCTAGTCGCGCTGGCTGGATTGGCTCTACTGCCTGTAGCATCCTGCATCCCGCTCTATCAAAAAATCTCTGAGGGCCTGCAGCAGGAATTTGCCAGCCACATCCCGGCCCGAACCGCGGTCTTGCCCTGCCAAACCTGGCGCTACGTCGAACTGACTCCCGCCGATCGCAAAATCTTATGCGATAGGATGGACGAATCGGTGATGGATGGATTTCGCGCACAACCTTACATGCGCGGATTCTCCCCAAAGGTCGTCGACAAACTCCTCGATCAGGCCAAATGGCCGACGGCGATTTCCGAAGGATTCGGAATCGTTTTGGACGCGACTTCAAAGCCTCGTTGCATCACCAGGGATAAACCAATGTGCTCCGGAGTGGCGGACCTTTATGCCGACGCACTTCAGGGCAACGCCGCCTGGCAAATGTGGCTTGCCCGGTTCAGCGACGTGCAAAAGCACGCCGACGCAGTCTTGATTCCGATTCTGGTCGCTGCTGCCGACAATCGCGGCAACGACCGCGGATTGATCGCCCTGTCTCGATCGGTCCATTTTTCAATGTGGCTCGTTGATACGTCCACGGGAAAATTAATTTGGGCACGCAGCAAAAGCGGGATCGAAACGGCAAGGGCCTTGCCGGAGAAATCTGCCAATTTAAAAGCCCCCGACTGGAATGAACCAATAAAACGGGCTTTGACTCAAGACTTCTGGCGCGACTACCCGGGCCGATTGGTGCTCGACTGATCCTCTTGTTTCTTGTGCTCTACATATAGGGATACAGCCCATGGCAAACGAAACGATGTCGAAAGCAAAAGGCAATCCGGATCTCCCGAAAGATCACAATAAGCTCGACCCACGCGCAAGACTCCTTTCCATGCGCGAGGAATCACGCATGGGCGGCGGCCCGGAACGTCTGGCAGCCCATCGCAGCAAGGGCAAGTTGACCGCACGCGAAAGGATTGAAGTCCTGCTCGATGCCGGCAGCTTTGTTGAACTCGACGCCTTTGCCACTCACGATTGCCAGGATTTTGGCATGGGTGAAAAAAAGATCCTTGGCGACGGCGTCGTCACGGGCCACGGCACCGTCCAAGGCCGCGTGGCTTACGTCTTCTCCCAGGACTTCACTGTCTTTGGCGGCAGCCTATCGGCCACCGTGGCGCGCAAGATTTGTAAGATCATGGACCTCGCCGTCAAGAACGGCGCTCCTTTGATTGGCATCAATGATTCGGGCGGAGCCAGGATCCAAGAAGGCGTCGCAAGCCTGGGCGGATACGCTGAAATATTTCTGCGCAACGTCAAATCATCGGGCGTGATTCCGCAGATCTCTCTCATCATGGGCCCCTGCGCGGGTGGCGCCGTTTACTCTCCCGCAATGACCGACTTTGTTTTCATGGTGGATCAAACCAGCCACATGTTCATCACTGGCCCGGACGTCATCAAGACCGTCACCGGCGAACAGATCTCGTTTGATGATCTTGGCGGCGCCCACACGCACACGGCGCTAAGTGGCGTGGCCGATGGGCAGTATTCGAATGACGCCGAGGCACTGGAAGGAATTCGTCATTTCCTGGCCTATTTGCCGTCAAACAATCTGGATGGCCCACCCGTGACCGCGACACCGTCACCATCAGAAAATCCGGAATGGCACAGCCAGATCGAGGCCAACGCAAAGAAACTTACCAGCGTGATCCCTGCGAACCCGAATCAACCTTACTCGATGCTGGAAGTGATTCACGGAATCGTCGATCCAGAATCTTTCACTGAAATAAAAAAGAATTTTGCGCCGCACATCATCACGGGCTTTGGACGATTTGAAGGTCAAGTGGTTGGCATCGTCGCCAACAACCCCGCCCATCTGGCCGGCGTGCTGGACATCAACAGTTCGGTGAAGGGCGCGCGATTTGTCCGATTTTGCGACGCCTTCAACATCCCCGTTGTGACGCTGGTCGATGTCCCTGGATTTCTTCCGGGCAGCGACCAGGAGAAAAATGGAATCATCCGCCACGGCGCGAAACTTCTTTACGCGTACTGCGAAGCCACCGTTCCGAAGTTGACGGTGATCACCCGCAAGGCTTACGGCGGCGCCTACGACGTCATGAGCAGCAAGCACATTGGCGCCGATGTTAATCTAGCTTGGCCGACCGCTGAAATTGCCGTGATGGGAGCCCAAGGGGCCTGCAACATCATCTTCCGTGGCGAGATCGCTGCGGCAAAAAATCCCGACGCGCGCCGCCAGGAACTTTCGCAAGAATACGCGGAAAAATTTGCCAACCCTTATATTGCAGCCGCCAAAGGCTACATCGACGCCGTGATTCTGCCCGAAGAAACCCGCGGGCAAATCATTGCAGGCTTGCGGGCCTGTCGCGGTAAACGTGAACGGGGACCGGAGCGCAAGCATGGCAACATCCCGCTTTAAACGCGTCCTGATCGCGAACCGCGGCGAAATTGCGGTTCGCGTCATACGCGCCTTAAAAGAACTCGGCATTCAAAGCGTCGCCGTTTATTCCGATGCCGATGAAAGCAGCATGCATGTTCGTCTGGCCGACATGGCCGTTCGTTTGCCGGGGCGCCTGTCCACCGATACCTACTTGAACGTGCCAGCACTAGTTGCGGCCATCAAAACGTCGGGAGCCGACGCGGTCCACCCTGGCTATGGTTTTCTGTCTGAAAATGCTGAATTTGCAGAAGCCGTCGCCGCCGCGGGGGCGAAGTTCATTGGTCCATCGCCAGCCGCCATGCGCCTCATGGGCGACAAGATTGCCGCAAAAACCCTGATGAAGAAAACCGGAGTTCCGGTGGTTCCCGGGTCGGATCACCCTCTGGAGTCGCCCGAAGAAATCAAAACCATCGCCAGCCAGATTGGCTACCCGCTGATTTTAAAGGCTGCTGCCGGCGGCGGTGGCCGTGGAATGCGCGTCGTCCGCCGCGATGACGAACTCGCACCAGCTTTGACCGCTTGCCAGCGCGAGGCTCTGGCCTGGTTTGGCAACCCGGCTGTTTTTTGTGAGCGCTACATCGAACGCCCACGCCACATTGAAATTCAAGTCTTGTTTGACGAGCATGGCCACGGTGTTCACTTGTTCGAACGCGATTGTTCCATCCAACGCCGCCATCAAAAACTGGTCGAAGAGGCCCCCAGTCCCTTTTTAAATCAGGCCCAACGTGAAACCCTTGGCGCCACTGCCGTGATGGCCGCAAAGGCGGCGGGCTACAGCAATGCCGGCACCATTGAGTTCATCTGTGATTCTCCCGAAAAAATTTACTTCATGGAGATGAACACGCGCATTCAAGTCGAACACCCAGTGACCGAAAGCATCACCGGCGTGGACTTGATCCGTCAGCAGATTTTGATCGCCTGCGGCGAAAAATTGCCTTTCACCCAAAAAGACATTGTCCTTCGCGGCTGCGCCATGGAACTGCGCATCAACGCGGAAGATCCGGCCAAGGGGTTTGCTCCGGCCCCGGGCCGCGTGGCGCAACTGGTATTTCCTGCTGGCCCAAACGTCCGGATCGACAGCCATATGTATCCTGGCTACACCATCCCGTCCGAGTATGACTCGATGGTTGCTAAAATGATTGTGACGGGTGCGACGCGAGAGGAAGTCATGGCGCGCGCTCAACGCTGCCTCGCGGAACTTCAAGTATCGGGCGTGCCGACCACGGCAAAGTTTCATGAGGCCTTGCTCCAACATCCGGCATTCATCAAAGGCGACGTGACGACGAAATTTCTCGAGGAAGAACAGTCCTGGTTTGACGCTTTTTTTGCGAGAAATTCAGCCAGCAACTTTGGCAATGACGCGGCTGCCATCTTGGCCGCCATCGGATTCATGATGACGTCCGACGCAATACCATCGCAAAAGGGAAAAGCCTCCAAAGAGGTTGGCAGCCGTTGGGCAGACTCCGCGCGCTTTGGGGCCCTGCGAAATTTCAGAAGCTAGAATTCTGCGCGACCCTTGAGGGCGTCGCCCTAAGACATCAGGAGACACCATGAAAATTCAAATCCAGCTGGATCAAAAAGGTGCCGAGCCCCTCGTGGTCGAGATGCCTGATCATCTGGCCGACGGTCAGCCTTTTCATGTCACGGTTGATGGTCGTGGATATATGGCCCGCTGGAGCCGTGTGAATTCCGTTTTAAGCCTGTCGGCACTGGATCCGTCCAAAATCGAACATTCCATGGTCGAACATTCCATTCCTGTCCGCACGATGCGCGTCACAAGGTTCGCAGGCGAGGCAGAGGCCACATGTGACATCGAATGTTTTTTGCCCGCGGTTGGTGGAGACAAATCATCGAGTAGCACATCGAGCAGCATCAAGGCTGCGGCAGCTAAATTCATTCCTGGAATGGGCGCCGCGTCTAATTCCGCAGAAAATGGTGGGAGCAAGCGCAAGGGCAAGGGCACGGGGCTTCGCAGTCCCGTCTTGCGTTCTCAAATCACAGGGAAGGTTTTAAGTATCAGCGCCACCGAAGGAACGGTCGTCGAAGAAGGCGACCTGCTGCTTGTGATCGAGGCCATGAAAATGGAAAACCGCATCCTGGCCCCAGCCCGTGTAAAAATCATATCCGTCACCGTGAAGGTCGGAGCAAGTGTCTCATCGGGGGATGAACTCCTGCGCCTTGAGGCCGCACCGTCATCCTGATCGTCATCCTGAGTGAAGCGAAGGATCCTCTCTTCCCTCCGTCATCCTGACCCTGAGCGTAGCGAAGGGGAAGGATCCTCTCTTCCCCCCTGTCATCCTGAGCCGCATCCCGTCATCCTGAGCGCTAGCGAAGGATCCTTTCTTCTCCGCCGCGGGACAGGATTTTTCGGCTTCGTCTCAGTAGGACTGATTCTCGACTTTCCGCGGAAAGTCCCATTGTCTGACGCCCTCAATGTATCGCGCCAATCAACGTATCGCCGAACAACTGAAAATAATCCCGGACTGTTCTAGGCAGCACCTGCGTATCGCTGCCTAATTGGGTGAAATTAACCTGCTGGGTTTAGTTTTCGGGCGCTACTTCCAGTCAGTGCACAGTGAAGAGATACTTACCCGCTTGACGTGGACCAATGAGAAAAAACTCTTTATCCTAGCAATTTCAGATAGTTGCAGAAATCTTTGGCAGATCAGGGCCCCTGCCACCGAATTTCATCATATTCAGTGGTGGTCTCCCGTGATCTTAATTAGCAGGCACTATTGAAATAAGAGCAGCGAAACAGGAGGTATGACCAAAACCAACGATTTTGCTTTTGCACACTTCGAATCCTATTTGAACTTGCGATACTCGTGAGCGATTGCATTCAGCCGCCGCCGCAGAACGAGTGTGTTCTGAATTTCTATGCGTCAACCTCCCTGACAGAGCGCGATATAAATTACTGTTCAAAACAAAGGAGGCTTTGTGATGTGTTGCAACTGGTGGCCCCAGCGCCTCCGTCTTCAAGTTGAAACCATGCCCAACTTCCTGTTTGAGTAGATTGGCCGAACCGTCCCAAATATGGCCAAGGAAAATTGACGTAGCCTCCACTAGCATAAATTGCCCACGCATCGCTTTGATTAGTCCAATCTGAACAATGGCTACCATAGGTATCACTGGTCCATTGGTCTCCAATCCACCATGTTTTGCCTTCGACGACCGCAGTATTATCTTCATAACGTTCGAATGAACCAACTTTAAGAAACCCTGGTTGATAGATTTCTGTGTTCGCCATGCTGCAGTATGTCGTCCCGCTGCTCATCCGGGACGTTGCCTCGGCACCCGTCTGAGCAAGGAGGGCTTTCCAGGAACCTGATAAACTTGCCCCTGTGGCCGCAGATTGGCATTTCACATCCGCACCGGCTCGCCCCCCCAAGTTTCCAGTGTACGTAGCTTTCGTTACAAAAATACGCTTCGCCCCCGCACCGCAGGTCGCATTGACCGTCCGAAACCTTAGTTTAAAATCGAATGTTGGACTTGGTCCAAAACGCGCATAAACGGAAACTTCAGTAGCGCTTGTACCAGGAGATGTCACACGTAGGCGCATCGTGTCACCGGATGAATAAGTCTGACTAGCTAAGAAGTTTCCAGCACCGTTCTTATCCATGGTGCAACCGCCAAAACAAGTCGCAGTAGATGTGACGAAATTATTTAGCGTAATCGAATTAGACGTGATTACGGAGTTCCGGCCAACTCCATACATCAGGGTAAAGCTAACCGGGTCAGGCTCATAATTAGCAAATGTCGCGTTGGTGGTTCCATAAATAGAGCCGAGCGTGGCTCTAATTTCAACCGTTCCTTTAGCCGTCCCAGTTGATGCGAGAAAACCCCCTGTATCCAGCGATGTCGTTGGAGATCCAGAGATCGTAGATTTAGTCCAGGTAACTGAACTGGAGATATTTTGCTGGGAACCATCGCTATATGTTCCGGTCGCCGTAAATTGCTGAGAAGATCCAGTCAGTATGGTTGGGGTCGATGGTGTCACAATAATAGTCTGGAGCACAGGGACTTGGACGTAGGTGCCGACGCTCGTACAGCTCGAGGAATTGGTTGCAGCATCAACCGCTTTCGCATAGATCGACGTTGTCGAATTCGTCGTGAGCGTGTTCGTTGTCATACTATTTGTCCCGATTGAATTGGATATCGCACTGGAAATCGGCGCCGAACATCCGTTGTTGCTATAAAGCGTCACTGTTGCGGCTTCGCTCAGGGTGAACGTGACCGTCGGGGTCAGCGAAGTGCCGGGCGAGATAGTCGTGACGCTCGCTGCGGATACGGTCGGCGCCGTCAAGTCTACAATCACGGAAAAGCTCGAACTGGATCCACTGATATTCCCAGCCTGGTCAGTGGACTTGGCCGCAATCGTGTATCTGCCTTCGCTTAATGTTGGCGAGAGAGTCCATGCGCCGGACCCGTTTGCAGCAGTTGAACCTGGCAGAGAATTCTCACCAGCTGTTGCCGAATCACCAGAGTCAACATTCCAGGTTTTCAGAAAGGCGGTTCCATCACATCGAACCGATCCGTAGCCCGGATCCTCTGTGAGGCCATTCGCAAAAAAGCGACAGCCAAAAAGGTTAGAGTCGTAGTATTGACGATCAAACCCACGATTAATAAAAATATGACAATTCATGCTTGCAGATGGACAGCTAAAACTATTCATCGTGACCGTGGCCATCTTCCCAGTACAAGTAACGTTCATGGAAGTTTGACCGGTGCTGTTCTTTGTAAACAATGTTGGGCTGCAATTTGACGGTAAAGACGCATTCAAGGCTACAACACCGTTGACGTTACTCCAGGAGAGCACTGTATAAAGATATTGTTGATACGTCTGAAGAAACAAACTGACAGTTGTATTGGCTTCGGCTGTACCGACGATAGCAGGTAAAGTGCCATTCGTATAAATCGTACTTCCAAAATCTGTTTTTCCCGCAGCACTTACGATCACAGGAGCAACCGGCGCCGTCGTGTCGATAGTGAAAGTGCCACTCAATATCCCTGAATCGGTATACCCAGATTTGATGGCAATCGCCTTGATCGTCTGGCTTGCGGTCACTGAAATCGTCGCGGTGTAGCTTGTCGATAACGATGTGGGAGCGGAGCCATTCACCGTGTAATAAATCGCAGCACCAATTGTCGTAGAAGTTAAAACGACTGACTGCGTTGTTCCGTAGGTGCCGGCTGCGACGCTAAAGGTCGGAGCCGCCACGGCACCATTGATGGTATACGCGGCACTTACCACACTTGAATCACTGTAGTTTGCTTTAGTCGCAATCGCCTTGATTGTCTGAGTGGCAGAAACAGAAACAGGGCCCGTATACAAAACGGATGGTGGAGTCGCAGAAGACGGCGTCGTTACGCCGTCAACGGTGTAATAAATCGCAGAACCACTTGTTGTAGAACTCAAGATGACTGACTGCGTCGGTCCGTAGGCGCCAGCAGCAACGCTAAAGCTCGGAGCCGCCACGGCACCATTGATGGTGTAAGCAGCACTGGCCACATTTGAATCACTGTAGTTTGCTTTGGTCGCAATCGCCTTGATCGTCTGGCTTGCGGTCACTGAAATCGCCGCGGTGTAGCTTGTCGATGACGCTGTGGGGGTCGAGCCATCCACCGTGTAATAAATCGAAGCACCACTTGTCGCAGAACTCAAAACGACTGACTGCGTCGGGCCGTAGGATCCAGCAGCAACGCCAAAGCTCGGAGCCGCCACAGCACCATTGATGGTGTAAGCGGCACTAGCCACACTTGAATCACTGTAATTTGCCTTGATCGCAATCGCCTTAATCGTCTGGCTTGCCGTAACTGAAATCGCCGCGGTGTAGCTTGTCGATGACGCTGTGGGGGTCAAGCCATCAACCGTGTAGTAAATTGCTGCGCCACTTGTCGTAGAAGCCAAAACGACTGACTGCGTCGGTCCGTAGACGCCTGCAGCAACGCTAAAGCTCGGAGCCGCCACAGCACCATTGATGGTGTAAGCGGCAGTAGCCACACTTGAATTGCTGTAGTTTGCTTTAGTCGCAATCGCCTTGATCGTCTGGCTTGCGGTCACTGAAATCGCCGCGGTGTAGCTTGTCGATGACGATGTGGGAGTCGAGCCATCCACCGTGTAATAAGGCGCGGCACCGA
>Ga0214919_10007971_pt1 | contig 14143 bp, 16 predicted proteins | sample LL1503_MetaG_FD_177994 | JGI IMG/M metagenome (GOLD analysis project Ga0214919, IMG submission 177994) | Freshwater microbial communities from Lake Lanier, Atlanta, Georgia, United States - LL-1503 | ecosystem: Environmental > Aquatic > Freshwater > Lake | place: USA: Georgia | collected...
TGGTTACTTACCAGCGTCAAAGTTCTCGCCGAGTGCGTTACCCATGTTGCCGTCACAACCGTAGACCTTCTTGACTTTTGGTCCAATGCCTTGCTCCACCATGGTGCGCAAGATACGTGATCCTTCGTCGAAAGTTACGAGCATGATTGCGTCTGGGTTAGCAGCAACAACTTCTGCAACTTCAGCATCGAATGACACTGCAGCTGGATCGTAGATCTTGGTGCCGAGGACTGAAACGCCCGCTGCTTCAAGATTCTTGCCGATCGATGCTGCAAGTCCTGTGCCGTATGCATCGTCGAGAGCCAAGATGTACACCGAAGCGTTGCCATCTCCTGCAATCAAGCCTGCAAGCACCGCACCCTGAAGGGTGTCTGGTGGTGCGTTACGGAAGTACAAAGCGCTGTCAGCATAAGTTGACAATGCATCTGAAGTGTTTGCTGGGCTGAACTGTACAACGCCTGCCTGGGTGATCTTGTCGATCACTTTCAACGAAACGCCGGACGATGCTGCACCAATGATGGCGTCAACATTCTCGCTCAAGAGACGGTCAACAGTTGTCGAAGCCGTGTCAGTTGAGTTGTCACCAGAGTCGCCTTGGCTGTAAAGAACATCTTTACCAAGTACGCCACCAGCGGCATTGATCAAGCTCAATGCGTATTCAACACCTGCGAATTCTGGAGCACCAAGGAATGCAAGGTTGCCAGTTTCTGGAAGCATCGTACCGATTTTCAGCTGTCCGTCACCCTTGCGAGTAACAGTGGTCTTTTGTGCTGGAACGTAGTCTGACTCTGGAGCAGATGCAGGAATGTATGTTGCATTTGCGTAGTCAAAGCGGTTCGTTGCATCAAAAGTAAGAACGCCGTAGGAAGCCTCAATTGGCTCGCCGTTGCCGTTCATCGTGTTTGGACCAGAAGCACCGTCGTAGTCAATGTCTGTTCCTGCTTTAACAAGAGCGACACAGTCTGCGAAAGTTGTGCACTTCTCGCCGTCACGTGAAACACTGATGATCTGGTCAGCAAGTGCGCTGCCGTCTGTCTTTGCTGCTTCTGCGGCAAGAGCGATCAAGGTCACTGCGTCAAATGCTTCTGCGGTGTACGAGTAGTCAACGAGTGCGTCGTTGCCTGCTGCGGTCCAGAAAGCGTTTACGCCATCTTTGAACTCTGCTGAAAGGTTGACGAGTGGCATAGTGCCCTTCATGCCTTCCAAGTCACCACCAGAGGCAGCTGCTGCCACTGTGGTGTCTGTTGCGGCGTTGTCGCTGCTGCTGCCACAGGAAACAGCAACAAAGCTGAGACCCACAACAAGAGCACCGAAGCGCTTCATGTTTGATTTCTTCATGTGTTTTTCTCCCCCTAAAAGCCGGAAGGCGGGGTGCCTGCCTGGGTTAGGAATATCAAGCCTAGGGGGCGAGGGGATTGCTGACAATACCTATATAGGCGCGGCGGCTTTGACGAGACGGTCAATGATTGCTGCACCAAGACCTGTATTTGAGGGCAATACGGCTATCAGCGTTTGAATGTTGTCGTCGTCGGCTTGACGGAGGTCGTTATACAGCGAGGATGCGTAATTCGGTAGATTCTCGCATCGGTTGAGTACACGCGAGGGAAGTTGCTGAGGGGTAAGCCTCGCGGTGAGTCCTGCCGCTTCTTCTTCATTTTCAACGAGCACTACTTGACATTGTGGTCGGTAGTGACTTTGAAGCATCCCTGACGCACGGGAAACACCATCGGAGCTACCAATTGCAAAACCCAAAATATGCTCGATGTCTTCAATGGGAATACCTCCTGGACGTAGCAGCTGAGGTGGCGATACCGAGAAATCAATGATGGTTGATTCAACTCCGATCGAACAAGCTCCATCGTCGACAATTAAGTCAACATCACCCTGTAAGTCGTCACAAACGTGTTGAGCGTTAGTGGGACTCACTTTGCCAAATCGATTTGCGGAAGGTGCAACTATCGGTGAGCCGAGTTCTGTGATGAGTTGTCGGGTGAATGCATTGTCGGGTATTCGAACCGCAACAGTTTCTCGACCACCGGTAACAGTCGTGGGTACCTGATCACCTCGTTGGAGCAGCAGCGTGATCGGACCAGGCCAACATGCATGAGCGATCTTCATTGCGTCTAAGGGAATACTGCTTGCAACGAATTGCAATTGCTCAATGTCGGCAATGTGCACAATCAGTGGATGATCTTGCGGTCTGCCTTTAACGGCGAATATTTTTGCAATAGCTATGTCGCTATTGATGGCCGCGCCTAGTCCGTAGACGGTTTCGGTTGGAATAGCAACTAGTCCACCGCCTGCAAGAGTTCGGACGGCAACTTCCATAGTTGTCTGATCGGATGCCGAGACGATATTGCATAATGATGTCGAACGATCCGGGGGCACGGAAATACAGTAGTATTACTTGGCTTTACAGGCCAGATTTGGAGACAGACTGACATGCGATTTCTTAATGAAGCACCATCGTTTGATCTGACGTACAACGATGTTTTCATGGTTCCAAGCATGTCGACGGTGCAATCGCGACAGAGTGTTGACTTGGCTACACCAGATGGTCTTGGTACGACTATCCCAGTAGTTGTTTCCAATATGACAGCGATTGCTGGAAGACGCATGGCGGAGACTGTCGCTCGTCGTGGCGGTTTGGTAGTTCTTCCGCAAGACATTCCTCTAGACGTGGTGAAGACTGTGGTCGATTTTGTGAAGTCCCGTCACACTGTCTTTGAAACACCCATCACGATGCCAGGGGATGGAACCGTTGGTGAAGCATTGAGCCTTATTCACAAACGTGCCCACGGGGCAGTGATTGTGATGGACAACGATGGACGACCAGAGGGAATATTTACTGAACACGACTCTGCTGGTTTCGATCGTTTTAGTCAGTTGCATGCCTCAATGAGTCGGGATTTGATTTCGCTTGATGCTTCGCAGTCGGCTGAAGAAATGTTCAATCAGATGACTGAATTGAGGATCACCTTCGCGCCAGTTATAGATAGCGCCGGAAGGCTCGTAGGTTGTGTAACTCGCAAAGGAGCATTGAGATCCACCATCTATCAACCAGCTCTTGACAAGCAAGGTCGCTTAATGATCGGCGTTGCCGTTGGAATTAACAGCGATCCTGCCAAGCGTGCCAAAGCACTTGCAGCAATGGGCGTTGATGTGCTCGTAGTCGATACAGCGCACGGTCACCAAGAACGTATGTTGCAAGCCGTCACGCAGGTTCGGTCTGCTGTAGCAAATCTTCCCGTCGTAGCTGGAAACGTAGTTACTGCATCGGGCACCAGACAACTCATAGAGGCAGGAGCAGACATCATCAAAGTCGGTGTGGGACCGGGAGCGATGTGCACTACGCGCATGATGACAGGTGTTGGTCGTCCTCAGTTTTCGGCTGTTTTGGAATGTTCGGCGGAATCCGCGCGTCTAGGAAAACATATTTGGGCCGATGGTGGAGTCCGCTATCCACGCGATGTTGCATTGGGATTGGCCGCAGGCGCGTCAAATGTCATGTTTGGTTCACTGCTAGCAGGCACGTACGAGAGTGCTGCCGACACACTCCGTGATTCAGATGGTCGACTATTTAAAGAAAGCTTCGGGATGGCTTCAAACAGAGCCGTTCGTAATCGCACACGAAGTGAGACTGCTTTGGATCGTGCGCGTAAGGAGCTCTTCGAAGAGGGGATCAGCACTTCGCGAATGTATCTCGATCCTGAACGTCCAAGCGTTGAAGACATCATTGATCAAATTGTTGCTGGCGTGCGATCGTCTTGTACCTATGCAGGTGCACGTTCCATTCCTGAGTTTGCTGAACGCGCGGTTGTAGGAATACAAAGCGCTTCCGGTTACGAAGAGGGTCGCGCTCGGGATACCAGTTGGTGATGACGCCAAGTGTCAATGTGGTTGCTATTGACGGACCCGCAGGCGCAGGGAAGTCAACAATTGCTCGTGAATTAGCCCAAGTCTTGAAGTTGCCCTACCTCGACACTGGTGCGATGTACCGCGGCATCACATGTGCAGTGCTTCGAAAAGGTGTTGACCCCAGTGATGACGGTGCTGTTGCTCAACTTGCTGTTTCAACTGTCTTAGACATCTCTGATGATGCGTTATTGGTAGACGGTATTGACGCCACCTTGGATATTCGTGGTGAAGCAGTTACGCGTGCGGTGAGTTCGGTTGCCGCCAATTCCGAAGTTCGTCGTGACCTGCGTGAACGGCAAAGGAAATGGGTTTCCGAAAGAGGTGGTGGCGTTGTTGAGGGTCGCGACATCGCAACTGTTGTGTTTCCAGACGCCAGATTGAAAGTTTTTTTAACTGCCAGTCCACTTGTTCGCGCCCAACGACGTGTTGCTCAAATCGGTGGCGATGTAGAACAAATTGCACGCGACATAGCCGAACGAGACCATAAAGACTCAACTCGTTCAGACAGCCCTTTGCGGGAATCTGAAAACTCGATTTTGGTTGATACAAGTAATCGCTCAATCAATGATGTCGTGCATCAAATTGTTGGAGTGTTTCATGGCTGACGTGACCACAAAACTCGCCGGTCAATCTTTTGGCAACAGACTGTTTTACGGAACAATTCGTTTTATTGTGATCGTTATTTGTCGTGTGTATTTGCGACTGCGAATCATAGACGCGCACAAAATTCCTAAAACTGGAACTTTTATTTTGGCTCCGAGTCATCGATCGACGCTCGACATACCTGTTGCAGCAGCAACGACTCGACGTCGTTTGATGTACATGGGCAAAGATTCAATGTGGAAGATCAAGCCGATTGGTGCATTTCTCACAGCTCTTGGCAGTTTTCCCGTTACTCGCGGCTCAGCCGACCTCGAGGCGTTAAAACGCTGCATTGCTGTTCTTGATCGTGGAGATCCATTGGTGCTCTTCCCAGAAGGAACACGTCATCGTGGTCGTATCATCGAGCCGTTGTTCGATGGGGCTGCGTTTATTGCCTATAAGACAGGAGTGCCGATTATTCCTGTTGGGATCGCTGGATCAGAAGAGATTTGGCCGCCTGGAACAAAATTGCCACGTCCGCGTAAGTGCGTTGCAGTTGTTGGAGATGCAATTTACCCAAAGAACTTGAATGGCGCACGGGCCTCTCGTGAATTGATGAGCGAATTTACTCTTGAGTTGCAGACATCTTTGCAGTCTGTTTTTGATCAAGCGTTTCAATTACTCGACTAGCGAGCGAAGTACGCAACAAGAGCATCCCTCAAGTGAATTGGATCTTGAGTTCCGCAGACTTCACGAGATGAGTGCATCGACAGCTGCGGGATTCCCACATCAACAGTGTCAATTCCTAAGCGTGTGGCAGTTATAGGCCCAATAGTTGAGCCACACGCGATGTTGTTGCGAGAAGCGAAGTGTTGAACAGGAACTTGGGCCTTTTCACACGCATCAATAAACGGAGCTATTGAATTTGAACTCGTGGCATATCGCTGACCAACATTTGACTTGATGACAACGCCTTGGTTCACGAGCGGTGCATGATTTGTATCGTGTCTTTCGGGGTAGTTGTGATGCACTGCGTGGGCATTATCGGCGGAAATACAATGCGACTTAGACAGTGCAGTGATGAATTCTTGTCTGGAATATCCTGCCGCTATGCAAAGACGTTCCAGAACATGCTCAAGCAGGGGACCTGCAGCCCCCGTCGCCGAGGATGATCCAACCTCTTCATGATCGAATAACGCAACAATGCTTGGGGATTTCGTGTCAGCTTGTTCAATTAATGCACTCATTGCAGCCCAACATGAAGCCTGATTATCAATTCGGCCTGAAGCAAGCAGCGAATTGTCAGCGCCGATTATTGCAGCACGTTGTGTATCGAAAAATTGACTGGAGCTTGCTCGAATCTGAGATGGGTTCGTGTTGCACTGCTTTGCCAACCATTGATCAAAACTGTTGTGCTTGTCTTGAGTGAGCCAAAGCGCGTTCAAGTGTTGATGTCGGTCCAATACAAGGCCCTTGTCATTGACGTCTCGGTCGAGATGTATTGCAAGCTGCGATATACGAGCTACAGGCTGATCACTTGAGAAGAGTCTTGTCGAGCCATCCTGCAAAATGACATGCCCTGCTATTCCAAGATCGCGGTCAAGCCACGAATTAAGCAGTGGGCCTCCATAGATCTCGACACCAAGCAATGACATGTTTGCATGCTGCTTGTCTGGTTTCGGTTTGATGTGCAGTCCAGGCGAATCGGTATGTGCGCCAACGATTCGAAAACCCGATTGCGGAGACTTCGGAGGTGTCCTCCAAGCGATAATTGCTCCACCTCTACAGACGAAACCTTGTTCTGCAGATAACGAATCTTGCACGGTGCAGTCAGAAAACCCAGCTTCAATAAGTTTTACTCTCCACCAGTCGACAACGTGATGCGCAGTGGGTGAGGCATCTAACTGCGCCAATAAGGAAGCGATTGCTACCGAGTCGCTCATCCCTCTGATGGTAGCGAGGGAAGCTGTACACGAACATCTTGGCCAAGAAGTTTGCAGGTCATTTCAATGGGTTTGCCGCTTTCGGCTTGGGCAGTAACCACTTCGATACAAGCGTTGAGGCTGTCCCGCTGGGTAAAACCGATGTATCCGACTGCACAGCAAATTGCGATGAGTAGGAGTTTGGTGACAAGCGACGATGCAAATTTGAGCACAACAAGAAATACAACAACTGATGAAACAATGGCTCCCACAGAAAGATTCTTCGCCAAATCTGCATTGAGGTTAAATAAATTCATCTTCATATTCTGCCATGAGCCCGACCCTATGCTGAACATATGAGCGCGAATGTAAATTTGTCAGGGGTTGGTCCAGCAGATATGTGTTTGCCAGAGGTTGACAAGCGATTGACGGAAGCACTCGATGCAGCACTGCAGCAGAATGACCGCGATCGACGTGCGTCGGTAGTGCAACTTGTTGCCGCAAACCCTACATACCTAGAAGGTTGGGCTTGGTTGGGTGCTCTTGGCCGCGACACTCTTGATTCATATATGGCATTTCGAGTTGGATATCACCGAGGTCTTGATGCATTGCGTGGAAATGGCTGGAAGGGTTCCGGGTATGTTCGTTGGTCACACGTACCTAATCGTGGTTTCTTGAAATGTTTGAATGGTCTTGCAAAGACATCTCGGCTGATAGGCGATAATGCTGAAGCCGATCGTTGCGAGCAATTCTTGTTGCAACTCGACCCTTCGCACTCGTTCTAAAATCTTCTACTATCTGTTGTGTGATCCAACCGTATTCTTGTTTTATTCTTGCTGGCGGCAAGAGTTCTCGTTTTGGCAAAAATAAGTCGCTAGCGATTGTCGGTGGGCAGCAAATGGCGCTTGTCGTCGCGAATAATCTGCAGGCAGCATTTGGATGCGCAGCTCAACTTGTCGGCGCCGATGATCAAACCAGTAGGGAAGTCGGATTAGTTTCGTTCTCTGGTCCACGAGAGGGCAATGGCCCACTAGCTGCAATTGTCGATTCCATGGAGTGTTCGGAAAGTCCGCTTGTTGCATTCGCACCAAATGACACTCCTTTCTTCACTGAAAACGACTTCGCTGCTCTTCGGTCAAAAATGGACGGAGTAAACACTGATGTTGTAGTGGCTGTTGATGATTCGAATGACGCACATGCACACTGGTTGCTCTCTATTTGGCGCACAAGTTCATGTTTGCCTACTTTGCTCAAAGAGTACGACCGGGGAGTGAGGTCGGTTCATGGTGCAGTTTCTGAATTACGTGTTGCGACAGTTGCGTTTGATGCTGCATCTGTGAGGAATATCAATGCAGTTTTAGATTTACCCGAGCAAGGTACTATTTAGCTTCAGCAACGAAAGGCCTTGCGTGTCAGTACGAGAAATTACTATCGATGAATTGAAGGCAGCTATTAGCAATGGCGCCCAGGTGATTGACGTGAGAGAATCAGAAGAATACAACGCTGGGCACGTACCAATGGCACAACATATTCCACTCGGATCCGTTCCTGATCACTTAGAAGCATTTCGCTCGGACGCTGAGGTCTATGTTGTGTGCCATTCCGGTGGGCGCAGCATGCGAGCCTGTGAGTTTTTGCACGACCAAGGAATCACAAATGTTGTCAATGTCATCGGTGGTACTTCCGGTTGGACCGCTCTAGGCAACCCAGTCTCAATCGGAATGCAGCCGTAATTTGTGAGTTTGCAGTAGACACACAACACCATGAATGTTTCCTGGATTGATTCTGATGAAGATTTGAAGTCATTGCTGCAAATTATGGCTGGGTGCAGCCGATATGCGCTGGACACTGAATTTCATCGAGAGCGCACGTACTTTCCTCAGTTGGCTCTCATCCAGATTAAACACAACAATAATATATTTCTCATTGATCCAATAGCGGTAGACCTTGCACTTTTTGCAGATCTATTCGCTTCGGATTCATTGTGCGTGCTGCACGCAGCACAACAGGATCTGGAAGTGCTCAATCATGCATGCGGTTCCGCTCCACAGCGAATATTTGATACTCAAGTCGCTGCTGGATTTATCGGCATGTCAACACCTTCTTTATCATCTCTGATACTCAGCGAATTGAAGATCAGCATTAGCAAGGGTGATCGTCTTACAGATTGGCTTCGACGCCCTTTGACTGCAGACCAGAAAACTTATGCTGCTACGGACGTAGAGCATCTTTTCGAGATCCAAGACAATCTTGAGAAACGCCTTAATGAGCTTGAGCGATTGAATTGGGTCTACGAAGCTTGCGAAGAACTTCGAGTCAGACCTGCTGGACCAGCTGATCCGACAGATGCTTGGCTTCGTGTAAAAGAGGCGCGTGCGCTCAAGGGTCAAGCGCGAGGTGTTGCCCAGGCGGTATGTGAATGGCGCGAGCGTAAAGCCATGGCTGCCGATGTTCCACCGCGACGTGTTTTATCTGACATGGCAATTTTGGGAATTGCGCAAATCATGCCAGCGAGTCTTGATGAGTTGCTCAAAGCAAGGGGAGTTGAGCAACGGCAGATCGGTGGTGATGTTGGACGAGAATTGCTAGCGGCGGTTGAGCGGGGTAAGAGTGTGGTCGTGTCGCTTCCACAGATCGACAACGATGACGTGGATAAAGAGTTACGCCCAGCAGTTGGATTGATCACGGCTTGGATGAGCGAACTTGCCAGAACTCACCATATTGATGCGACTTTGCTCGGCACTCGAAACGATATTTTGTCTCTCTTGCGCAAGTCTCCTCAAGGACGACTCAGTGTTGGTTGGCGTGCGGAAATGGTTGGCAAGGACATAGAACGCATCTTGTCGGGTGAGGCTGGATTGAGTTTCAATGGGCATGGCAGACTGAGGTTGCTGCCAACCAATAATCCAACAATCTGAACCAAAAGCCGCAAAACAACAGGCTTATCACGCTAAGATTTACAGCGATGTTTATCCACTAAGTGGCTGCCTCACCGGTAGTCACCCGATCAAGGTTCGGAGCCCTACCGTGAAGAAGGGTCGTCACCGTCGCTTCGAAGAAGCGCGCAAATTAAAGCAGTCTGGTCCAAGTGCAAGTGATCTTGGGCTTGGCGGTCGCAGCAAAGAAGCACAAACCGAAGAAGATCAATACGCAGCAATTGCCGAGAAATACGGTGTGCGCTTCGATGAAGATGATGAAGAAAGCGATGAAGACAAAGAAGACGAAAGTTAAATAGCGCTGTTCCTCCAGCACACCTCAGATCCCCCCATAAAAATCAAGAAAGATCATGACTCAAACACCAGAGAAATTGCGCAATATTGCGCTCGTTGCACACGTAGACCATGGCAAGACAACTTTGTTGGACGCTCTTTTGCGTTCGGCTGGCACGTTTGCTGCACACTCAGCGGTCATTGATCGAGTAATGGACAATGATGACCAAGAACGCGAACGTGGAATCACCATTTTGGCAAAGGCCGCACAGATTGAGTGGAAGGGCACCAAGATCAACTTGGTAGATACCCCGGGTCACGCTGACTTTGGTGGTGAAGTTGAACGCGCACTTGCGATGGTCGACGGCATTTTGTTGTTGGTTGACGCGGCTGAAGGCCCTTTGCCACAAACTCGTTACGTGCTTTCCAAGGCACTTGCCTTGGACTTGCCAGTGATTTTGGTGATCAACAAGGTTGACCGCCAAGATGCGCGTCCCGAAGAGGTTCTCCACGAAGTAGAGCAGTTGTTCTTGGACTTGGCTCACGCTGACCATCACTTGTCATTCCCAGTATTTTCCGCAGTGGCTCGAGACAGTCTCGCAATGGCCGGAATTGGTATGCCTTCGCCAGACGGTGACTTGTCGCCGCTCATTGACGCAATCGTCGAACACATTCCCGCTCCACAAAATGACATGAGTGCACCGTTGCAAGCAATGGTGACCAACTTGGATGCATCTGACTACTTGGGTCGTCTTGCTATTGGTCGTGTTATCTCTGGCGTTATGCGCAAAGGCGACCAAGTATCGCTCTGCCAGAAGCCGACAGACGACAATCCAGCACCAGTGCTGAAGCGAAAGCTCAGTGGTTTGATGGCGTTCCATGGCATTGATCGAGTTGACGTTGCCGAAGTTATTGCTGGTGACTTGTTCATAATGAGCGGAATTGATGAAGTTGAAGTTGGCGACACCATCGCTGCAGTTGATAATCCAGTACCGCTTTTGCGCCTCGAAGTTGACGAACCCGTCCTCCGAATGAGCTTCGGTGTGAATACATCACCTTTTGCTGGCAAAGACGGTAAATATTTGACGAGTCGACACTTGCGCGATCGTTTGCAAAAAGAGATTCTTGGAAACGTGTCGATCAAGATCGCCAATACCGAATCAACCGACGTAATGGAAGTTGCTGGAAGAGGCGAGTTGCAGTTGGCTGTATTGATCGAAAACATGCGTCGTGAGGGTTACGAATTGCAAGTGAGTCGCCCAGAAGTTATTACGCGCGAGATCAATGGCAAAAAGCATGAGCCTCTCGAATCTGGTACGTGCGACGTTCCAGATGAGTACGTAGGTGCTGTTACCCAGGCACTTGCACCTCGTAAGGGCCGCATCACCGATTTACGTCCTGGAGATGCCAACCGAACCATCGTCTATTTCGAAGCACCATCGCGTGGCTTGATTGGTTTTAGATCCCTGTTGTTGACAGTGACCCGTGGAACCGCTTTGTTGCACCAAAGCCTTGCCGGATGGATGCCTTGGGCAGGAGAGTTGCCTCATCGTCTTGGTGGAGCAATGGTTTCTGACCGCATGGGTCCAGCAACTGCTTATGCACTCGACAACCTTGAGCAGCGAGGCACCCTTTGCATCTCGCCTGGAGACGAGCTGTACGAAGGCATGGTTGTAGGCGAGAATGCCCGCGAAGAAGAGATGGTCGTCAACGCGGTACGCGCGAAAGAAAAGAACAACATTCGTACGCACAGCCATGATGAAGGCATCAAGCTCGCAACACCAGTAACCCATACGCTCGAGACTGCAATCGAATGGATTGCGGACGATGAGTTGGTTGAAGTAACCCCTCTCAATGTGCGTATTCGCAAAAAGTATTTGACAATCGAAGATCGTCGCAAATACACAAAGCGCAATTCCAACTAATCGCAACTAGCTGCGATTAGTTGCGAGTTGATTATTGAAGCTTATTTTTTGGCTGGTTTGCGCGTTGGATTCTTGAGCGAAACTTGAGGATGCGGTCTAGGTGTTGAACGCTTCTCCTCGAGCAGCTTCACAAGCGTCTTGTAGGTCTTTGAACCAATAAGTTCTGTGATCTCGTCTTTGAGGTACTTATAGACCGGGTCTTTGCCAACGAAAGCAGCAGGGTCGTCTGTGCACCACCAATGAAACTCGATGCCGCCCTCGCCCCAGTCTCGGCGCTTCCACTCGCGCAAATGAGAGATGACATGGCCGTCGTCCTCGGTGTGCTCATCCAGTCGAAGTGGAACTTGCCAACAAACATCTGGCTTCCAATCCATTGGGCGTTCACCAACTTCAAGGGCCGCAATATGGAATGCGCATCCCATCCCGCCTTCAAAGCCTGGGTCGTTGTGAAAGATACACGCGTCATTCACGCGACGAGTTGCATCAGAGCCGTCACGGTTTTTGATCAACCAGCGGTTATTGGCGCCCTTTGCGTGCTTCTGCCAATGTTCTGGCTTGAGACGCTTCACCGATTTCTTAACTGATGCGAGATCCTTCTTATCAATAAAATGAGCACCGTAGCTGCAACAACCCTGCTGCAATTTGGTTGCATCATCATCAAGAACGCCTTTGCAGCCTGATCCGTAAATGCATGACCAATTTGAAAGCATGAATGTTGAATCAATCATCCATGTTTGCTCGGCATCCGGGTCTGTGAAACTAATCCACTCATGAAGTTCTTCTGGTCGTGACATAGGGAGTGACGCTAGACGATAGAACCGACCACCACACGTCAATTTGAAAATATTTGCTCAAGAATTGGGAATGATGATGACATCTGGGTCACGAGGACTGTCATACTTGATGCATGCCAGCATCGCAGGACGAATCAATTAATGACATTGTCTCAAGACTTGAATCAATCTCGGAGGAGATAGCCGACAAGGCGCTCGATGCTCTCAAATCGGCTCATCGAGAGGGTGCTGTAAAGCGACCAGAAACTGAACGACAACTCACGACGGCTCGCCGGGCAATCGAAAAAGCAATAGGTGTTCTTACACGCCTTGATTGAGGAAATTGATCAGTTCGCGTAGACCGCCAGCATCGCTTCGGTTTGGATCAAAACGCAGTCTGAATTTTTCTAGTTGATCGTTTTCGGTTTTTTCGGCTGAATGAGGAGGGACAACTTCAAAGCCTCCGGTGCGGCAGAGCGAGCCGAATTTGTCATTAAGCACGTTGATGAGATGTGCAGAAGGCTCTGTGTTTAGGCGCATAATGAGATGTTTCCCGATGTATCTAACCGAGTGATAGTTGCGATAAAAACCCTGTATCTCAGAGCTTGCATCTTCGATGCTGTCACAAACCCGATAAAGAGCAAGGTCCTCCGGGGACACAAGACCACGCACGAGTAACTGATTTCGAATCATGTCATCGATTGAATGCCAGAACCTGTCGCCTGGAAGATCCAGTAACACAATTGGCACTGGCACACCTTTGCCTGTTTGTGTGAGCGTGAGTAACTCAAACGTCTCATCGAGAGTGCCGAATCCGCCAGGCAGGCACAGAAATGCTTGCGACTCTTTCACCAGCATCAACTTCCGAGTGAAGAAGTAACGCATTGATACATACTTTTCGTCACCTGCGATGATCGAATTAGCTTCCGACTCAAACGGAAGACGGATCGACACCCCGATGGAACGCTCCCTACCTGCGCCCTCCATGCCAGCTTCCATGATCCCTGGTCCAGCACCTGTTACAACCATCCATCCGAGGTCGGCCAAACTTTTGGCAACGGTCAGAGTGTGGGAGTACAGGGGATCATCCTTCTTGGTTCGAGCTGAGCCGAAGATTGTGACTTTGCGCCTCTGGATAAATGGTTGAAACATTGCGAAGGCCTCGCGCATCTCCTTGAGTGCAGAAGATGCAATTTTGAGATCTAACGTCGATGTTTTGTCTACACCAAGTCCAAGACTCGTTGAGATCAACTGCATTACGTAATCGGTATTGTGGATTGCACCGAATTCACTGACAAGTTCCGAAATTTCTTTCTGCAGTTCATCTAGCTGAACCATTAGCGAATTAATTGCTCTTTCGTTTTAAGTGCGTCAATAAGCTCGGTGAAACTTTGCTGAAATGAACGAACACCTTCAGCTTCGAGCTGGTCTGCCACTGCGGAAACATCAACACCCAAATCTGCCAGCGCATGCCAACGGGAGTGGGCGAGATCCATTTCGGTCTCAATGGTTGGGCTCGGCGTACCGTGATCATTGAAGGCCAACATTGTGTTATCGGGAAGAGTGTTGACAGTGTCGGGTCCAATTAATTGATCCACATACAACGTGTCGGGATAGGCGGGATTCTTTGTAGACGTCGAAGCCCACAATGGACGCTGCACTCGAGCACCACGACGCACGAGAGCCGCCCACCGTGGTCCAGAGAAAGTCTGAGAAAACAGTTGGTAAGCCAGTTTCGCCTGAGAAATAGCAGCGGTGCCACACAACGCCAACGAATCTGAAGTTCCAATCGCTGACAAACGCTTGTCGATCTC
>Ga0214919_10007972_pt1 | contig 14142 bp, 17 predicted proteins | sample LL1503_MetaG_FD_177994 | JGI IMG/M metagenome (GOLD analysis project Ga0214919, IMG submission 177994) | Freshwater microbial communities from Lake Lanier, Atlanta, Georgia, United States - LL-1503 | ecosystem: Environmental > Aquatic > Freshwater > Lake | place: USA: Georgia | collected...
CAAGCGGTTTAGCGAAAAGCCAATACCTGTATAAATATGTGCAAGCGTTGATGAATTTGCACTCGCACCAAGTGCTTCATATAAATCCCGCGCAGTTTCACACAGCGCCAATGACTCAGCATGTTCACCACGATGAAACGAGCGATAACTCAATTGAATTAACGCATCAACTTTCTCTTCACCATCGCACTTGGAAGCCGTCTCCCAAAGCTCGGCCTCTAACTTCTCATCCTCGTTCTTCATCCCACCTCTTCTTTCCTAGGACCACTCAACCTAATTGCCCCCACCGACATTCCTGCCTTTGGGATTGAGGTGGTTAGCCATCAAGAATTCGAAGAGAGCATTTGCATATGCCTCTCTTTCCTCGCGCGTGAACTCGGAAAACCCTTCAGGAATTGGAAAGTAAAGCTTCTTTGGTTCCGTACCACCATTTATTTCAGACATAACAAACCAGCCCTTAATGGACCTTACATATAGAAGATCCGCTCTTCTGGCGGTGTCTTTCATCGCCAGCAGGTCTTCCATCGGGACCACCGTGCGCGGTTAGCGCGGTTGGTATCAAGCTAGCCGTGGCTTAGCGCTTGATTTCTTGACCTAGGGAAAATATAGCAGAGGGGAGCGACATTTCTATTTCCCATAAGTATTGTCTGAGCATGACTTTGAAGGCGAATGTAAATAATGAGTTTTTATTAATTCATGTCGACCCTCGAGATTTTCAAGAGGACCTAAAAGTATATGTTGATATTCAAGATCAGTTTAAAGGCGAAAAGCTGAAAGATCTCACCAGACTTGGCGAGCTAGATCTCTTTATTCCAAAGCTTCAAGAAGAAAAGCAACGAAAATCTGCGGAGGTTTTCCAAGCAAAAGAACTCCTAGATAGGTTCAAAAATTCCTATTCTTACGGGTCAAAAACTTCGGAAATGGATGGAGAAAGAAAAAAACTCGGTGCCTTAGATGAAAAACATTTTTTATTGAAACAAGAACGAAATTTAATGATCGATCAAATAGTCGAATTACAGAATGAATTCAAAACTTTATTTGAAAAAATATACAAAAATTACCCAAGATTGAATTCTGCTGAGGCTTTTTTCGATTTCTATGGAAGAGAAGTAGATAATTTCTCAATTTTTACACTTGCCGAACCATATGAAAGTTATAACTTTATATTTCTTCCAGTCTCGGTATCACTTGAAATCCGTGACAAATTGCTCAATTTCATACCTATTCGCGAGGACTCTGCAATAGGCAAATCGGTTTATAGAAAAGAAAAAGGAACAGTAATCGAGGTTGAGCTTCACGATAATCGCAAAATAACCACTTTGATTACAAATACTCGAGCTCCAAATCTTGAGGAGATGAAAGTAATAGCCGATCTGTTCCATTCGGCAACAACCATAATTGGCGAGGAAGCTAGAAGCATCAAAGTTCATGATCGCTGGGCCACTGGATCCTATGATCGATTCCAGGACGGTGCTCGAGACGACATGAATGCCATTTGCGGCACCTGTAAGGCACTTTTATTTAGTACGAGTCATTTGAAAGGTTGCAAGTTCTTTATCAATCCCTAGATAAGAATGAGAATTAAGCATTGGTCACAGCTATCTTTTGGCTTAGTTAATGAAATGGGAAAATTTTTGTAGGTTCAATTAATTCGGCTAAGGCGAAAATATCTCGCAAATGGGAGTGACAAAACATCAAATTTCGTGAATGCTTTTGCCATGACCAAACGTTGGCAAGATCTGGCCACAGAAGAAGAGTGGGATCATTGGAATAAAGTTGCTCTGAATATTGCAGGCAAAGAAGCCAATACAAGTCTTGGCGCCGATGATTATGCTGCACAAGCCATTGAGAAACTTCTAAAAGAAAAAATTCGCCCAGTCGATGTCGAAGCATGGTTGAAAACTGTAATCAGCCGAGGATTTATTGATCGCCACCGCAAAATTGAAGTGCGGCCACTTCGAGCAGATTTCAATGATGTAGAAGATGTAATTAGTGGATTGCTCTTCCAACCAAACCAATCTCTAGGTTCTCTCTTTGTTACAAAAGAAATTGCCAGAATTGTTTTTGAAGAACTTTCTGAAAAGGACCAGACGTTGGTTTTGTTAAAAGCTGATGGTTGGGAGAACAAGGAGATAGCTGAAGAAATGGGCTACGCCTCAGCCCGGGTTGTTGCCAATCGATTCAAGCTAATAGGGGAGAAAATGGCAAAAAGATTCGGCCCAGACGGAGAATTTCTCTTCAAAACTTCTCCAAAAAGTATGTGACTTTCCGGGGGTTCATCCGTCTTAGGTAGTAAGCGGTCAAAAAGATCGCTCCTACCGAAAGAAGGAATGATGAGCTCGTTAATAAACCCAGTTCCACAGGACTTTTCAACAACGCTATATAACCAAATCCAACCTGGCCTTTTCATGGGTGGCACAGCCGATGATGATGTTTGTTTCGGAACCGCAGGTGCAAAGCGCCCAGAAGATATCTTGCCATTTGATGCCATTGTGACGATGTACTCATGGGCAAAGCCTGCATATTGGGAAATTCAAGAAATGCGATATGGAATCTATGACAGCAACATGGAAGATATTGATTTTGATCGCTTAGGCGAAGTAGTTAAATTCGCACATCGCCATTGGAAAAACGGTGATCGAGTATTGGTCCGTTGCCAAGCAGGTTTAAATCGCTCCGGTTTGGTCACTGCATTAACTCTCATGTACGAGGGTGCTACAGCAAAAGAAGCAATTATGTGTATCCGTCGCAATCGAAGTGCGGATGCGCTATTTAACCAAAATTACGTCAGATGGTTAACTGCAGAAGGATCAGCTTTTATCTCATATTTAAAGAGTCAACCCGGTTATTACACGGCGACTATGACTGAAGAGGCCGATTCAATATGAGAATATCTCCAGTTGAAGAATTAATACTAGACATATTTCTTTGTACTGATATTAATAAGCCCAAATGGGACAAGCTGGCAAAATACTTTGCACAAATTATCAAGATTGCAAAAGATAATCTGATTATCGATTGGGATACCGGCGAAGTAGGTTCGGGCAAGGTATATGTTCAAATTCGAGCCGATGAAGACACTCTAGTTCTAGAAGCTCTTGGCAATAATTTCGCAAATGGGAAACTGCCACCAGACGCTATTAACAGCTTGTTGGAACTTGGATGGGTGGCACCTGAGGTTTTAGATGATTGCCCAAATTTCTCAAGACGCTTTGAAACGTACGAGCTGAATTATGAAGTAATTGGTAAATTCGTAATGGAGACCTTCCGAAACGGCTATGCCTGTACTTTGAAACAAAAACTATCTGTTGGACCGGAATGGGTTGCAAAGAAATACCCATTCTTCATGAACAATTGAGCCTAAAGAAAATGGAGATTATGAATAAAAAAGGTAAGAAGATTGGCGCGAAAGTCCATCCATCATTTCTAAATCGAGACCCTCTGAAGAAGCTTTCATTTGAGACATTGGATGAACGCAATCGTTATGTAGTTTTAAAACGAACTGAGGGATATACATTGCAGGCGATTGCTGACTCACTTGGCCTTACGCGTGAAATGATCCGACTGATTGTGAATGCGCAGAATGGTCCTACTGCTGAAACAGTTCGTGGAATTCGAATTGATAATCGAAAACAGGAAGTAAAGAGTGCTGCGGATAACATGACGAATCCTAACATTGACAAATTGGCGGAAAAATTTGGCCAAAATCCTGGACAAGTAAAAAAACTTCTGGGTACAAAAGCTAAGAAATTTCCGCAAGGCCGAAGAAATTTCGAAAATATTTACTCTGATGAAGAGTTACTTGAAAATCTCCGCAGTACCGCAAAGAAAATTAATGGCCCAATGAGTGCCAAGAAATTTAGATTAAGTGGCGGAGAACCAACTGTTGCAATCTTTATCAGCAGATTTGGAAGTTGGATCAAAGCCTGCGAACTTGCCGGCGTAAAGTCCGGAGATGCTGTGCGAGTAAATTACAAGAGAGCTCACTCTGAAGAAACGATGCTTGCCTACATCGCGAGCTATCTTGCTGATCCAAGAACAAACGGATCGGCAATTGGTTATGACATGTGGCAGAGAAGCGTTGTGGGTGCACCAAGTCTTGCTCTAATAAGGCAGAGACTTGGGAAGTGGAATGAAATCAAGATTAGATTGCTAGGGGAGAAATAACGAAGCTAAAACCGCTTACTGAAGTATTTGAGAATCTCTTCCTGGGCAATTCCTATTTGATCCATGTCGTATTTGTCGTGAATTTGGATCTCAATTTGATTTGAACTGAGCAGCGGTTGTGAAATATCAACGAATTTAAACCCTGGATTTTTTTCCAGCAAGGTCATCAATGCAAGCGGAATTTCACGAAAATTTGAAGTGAATTCAACTGGAATATTAACAATGAAGGCAAAATAGTCTGGGCGCTTCTTAAGATCGATTGTGATTCCATTGTCTATCGCAATATCGACGCGCTCACCAGATTTTGTAACCTTTTCAAATGCCCAGTTAACATTTGTCTTTGATGTATCTGAGATCAAGGCTTTTAAGAATTTTTCGTACCTTTGATTGTTATAACTAGACTCAATCCATTTCCCGGTATTGAAGTCCAATTCCCCATCTTGAAAGAAATAATCAAATGCGTCATCAATGAAAAGTTCCCATTCTTGTTGGTATGTATCCAAAAATCTTGGTTTAACAGCTTCTGATTTCACGAAGGTTACAAATAGAATTTTTGACCAAGACTTAAAATTAGATTCTTTAACAATATCCATCAAGATGCCACGTTCAGGCTGATTGGCAATATCAAACTTACCTAGAACTGCTTTTACACATTTTTTCCGTTGCGCTGAGGAATTCTTTAACTTACGACCTTGGTTAACGGCGGAATGCAAAAGTGACGCAAGTGATCGATAATCAATTTCAGTACCCCAGCCAGCCGTTTGGCCAATCATGCGAAGGCGTAAGGCGATTCGGTCCAAAGCCTTTGAACCAATTGTGAGGGTAGCTTCTGCTAGTCGCTCCCAGTCTCGCGCTGAGATTTTTGAAGGATCATATGAACCCCCGATGATCTCCCTTAGGGCATCGACGATTCTTTCGCGATTCTGGTTCTCAATCGAGGTGCCTTCCCAGTTCAGATAGGCCAAAAGCTCTCGGGGTAGTAGGTAGCCTGTTATGCCCTCACGGGGAATAAATCTTGGTGGTTCTGGGTTTTTCATTTTGCTAGCTTTTCCTCTGTTAAATTTCCTGCAAAGGTTGTTGACAGGAGTCGATGGTAGCCCTTATAGTTCGGGAAGTCAGTAACCTGACCATTTGGTTGGGAGTTATTTAGTCCGCTTCGGCGGATTTTTTTGCTCTCAAAAAGTGGCTGTTTTACTGACATAACCGAACCATAACATAGTAAAAGTCAGTAAAACAAGCATCTAGAAAGGATGTTGAATAAGATGAAAAACGCAAGAGAAGTTCTAAAGCAAGCAGAAAGCGCACTTGATATGACCAGCTATGACGACCATGCCATGGCCTTCGCCCGACTCGGCTTTGACCCTGACGATGATGGCTCAATCCACCCATTGGAAATTCGCAATCCAAAGTTGAAGCGCAACTTCAGTCAGAGCGCGAAGAAAGCTAAAAACGCGACCTGCGAAAAGATTCGCTACAAGGATCGCGAACAAGCTAAGCAAGCACTGAAAACTATTCGCTACAACGCGGGTATCTCTTCAGTCGAAGCAGCAAAGAACGCTTCATTGCCAGTCCGTGAATACCCATGTTACGAAACAGGTTGTTTTGGATTCCATCTGACGTCAAAGGAAGAGCTAGCAAGCCTAACTCGCTTTGGATTGGCGGCCTAATGCCCGATAAAGATTACGAGATCACTCGCACCCTAAATGTCACACCTGAGGGCTATGAATTGACTATGTGTATACATAAGAGCCATTGGGAAGGCGATAAGCACGTGGCCGAAACACTCACAGTAAAAACTCTGCGTCCGCATGCAAATGCAATCACGTCAAAAGAAATCAAAGAAGTGGTGGCAAATTATGAAATGGCGTAAAGAAGTTAGTGCCAATCTTCTTCGGGAGATGTTTCCTAAGGAAGCTTTCAAGATGGAGACCAAAGTAAATCGCCACGAACTTAAGTGTCTTGCCATCAAGAACACGGTTCGATGGCGAGCAGGATTTAAATCAGCGACAATAATTGTTCCTGCAAAACCAAATCACGAGATTCGAATCAGTCCAGTCGATAAAGGCGCCGATGGACATTCAGAATGGATGACATTCTCGCTGCCACAGAAAGAGCGCTCGCAAGAGAGCAACTTTGAACGCACGTTTCCAGAGTATTCATTGCGCGCATTTGTTGAAGTAATCGAACTAAGCGATGAAGCGGGCGACCATAGCTTTTCACTCACGATGTCAGGTATGAATATGGAGCACTTACTTAGAGGCGTAGTCCATAACTACAAGCATGCAAAAAATATTGATATTGACCCAATAACAATCGGAAGAGGCCGCAAATGAATCAATCAATCTCTCAACTAATTGGGATTCCAGAATTTGAGTCAGATAACGTCGCTTGCGACAAGTGTCCGGGTAGAGCGACCCACCGAATTGGGTTTGAGGCTGGAATTCTTGATTTTTGCACACATCATTTCCATGAAAATGAGGCAATTTTAGTTTTTAAAGCAAAAGGTATTTTAACGAGAACCATAAATGAGTAATATCCAAAACCTAGAGAAAGCGACAAAGATGAATAAACCGCTACAAGTAGTACCTGATCTTGGCGACGCTACAATCTCTGTTTCTGGCAACAAAGTCAGAATCGATAAGTTAGAAATAGTAAGTGCAGACTTAGCTTCCCTAATTAGTTCAAAGGAAGGCCACGAACAGATTTTGGCTTTTATTGATCTTGTTGACTTTGCACTTAGCGTAAATAAGTTGGCAAATGTTGCAGCAGATGTTCGGGAATTAGAGTCCGTGGCAAAGCGAGTAGAAGAAAAACTCGATGAAGCCGGTGATGATGCCTTCGAGCAATTAGAAGCCCTAATAAAGAAGCAAGGTGATGAAACCTCACCAGAGGCTCTGATTTCACTTCTAAAGACTAAGTTCATCGAAAAAGTCATAACGGACTTAGATCCAAATAAGGAAGGTAGTCCCTTCAAAGAGATTAACGATAATTTGCTTGAGCTTCTAAAGAAGTCCGGAGCCAAAGCAGAAGCTAAAAAGGGAACTCAACATGGTCGTGATCTCAACAAAACCATGGACACAATCCTTCAAGATCTTGCCCGTCAAACAGGCGATTCCCCACTCTTCACTAATGACATTGAATCCGAAACTGGTTCCAAGGTTGGTGATGAGGTGATCACTTTAGATCCCACCTTTACCGGTGGTTCAACTGTTAAAACTGTTTGGGAATTTAAAGCGGTTAAGAAAGTTTCAATGACTGACGTCCTTGAAGAAATCAGCGAAGCCATGAAGAACCGACATGCACAATCTGGTGTCTTCGTATTAGCGAAGACAGAGCACAACGCGACTTGGGCACGATTCAGTTCACACCCGGGCCGTCGCGCTGTAATCATTGTTGATGAAGATAATGTTGACGAACTTCTAGTTCATTATGCCCACATCTGGTCACGCGTTGAAGCTGTTAGAAGTCTTGGAAACATTAATTCGGCAATCGACTTCGATCGACTATTAGTAGCAGTCGAGGAAGCAGAGAACGCCCTAGATGGTCTTTCTCAAGTAAAGAAATCACACACAGAGATTCAGACAAGCCTTGAGTCAGGCATTGACTGGCTAGATAAAACACAGCGAGCCCTTAAGGCGAGATTTGTTGAGATTCAGAACATTTCCCGCCCGGGAATCGAGGACAAATAATGAGTTTGCGTGAATTGAATTTGGCTTCCACTTATGAGTCAGGCTTGAGTGGCACAAATGTTATTTCGGAATTTTATGTTCCAGTACTAGAAAATTCAATTAGATATGACCGAGTAGCAGGGTACTTCTCCTCAAAAGTATTCGCTAGCGCGGCAAGAGGGATTGCTGGGCTCGTTCGAAATGGTGGCAAAATGCGCTTGGTAACGAGTCATGCATTTACGCCAAAAGATGTTGGCGTTTTTCAGGATCACTTCGATATCGAGAACTTATCTGATGCCTTGATAAAGGAATTTAAAGATAGTTTCAAGGTTTTGGGAAGCTTGCAGGACACCATTGCATTAAATCATGTTGCTGCGATGTGTTGGATGCTAAAAGAAGGATTCCTGGAGATTAGGGTAGTTGTACCTGATTCTGCAGACTTACAGGCTCTTTCTCCACAAGACATTGACAAATTTCACCCCAAGTTTGGAATTTTTTATGACGCCCTAGGCGATTCACTTGCTTTTTCTGGTTCAGTAAACGAGACCGAAGGTGCATGGAGACGAAATATTGAAAATTTTGATGTTTATCAAAGTTGGATACTTGGAAGAGAAGATTATATTTTACCTAAAATAAGCCAATTTGAAAAATACTGGACTGATGGACTGAAAGGAAAATGGAGAACTATAGAATTACCTGAGGCTGTCAAAAATAAAATTATTCAAGAGTACGCACCCATTGATTTCCCAGATGAATTGGAAGTCGACAGCAATTTGGAAATAAGACCACTCAGAAACTACCAACAGGACGCACTAGATGCTTGGGTCAACTCAAATTTTGTGGGCATACTTGAAATGGCAACAGGAACGGGAAAAACGCGAACGGCTAAAGCTTGCGTCGAAAAAGCAACTGAAAAGGGGTCTCTTCTAACAGTAGTCGTAGTTCCTTATCAGCACATAGGTGAGCAATGGATGAAAGAGTTGCTTCAATTTTATCCAATCTATATATCAGGTAATTGGAAGCAGAAATTCACCGAAGCATGCTTAGACGTAACTATGGGACGACGAGATTCACTAACGGTAATTGTTGTGAAAAATACTGCAGGAAAAAGTGATTTCATAAATTTAGTTAACGAGGCAAGCAGTGGTTTTGAAAATGTATTACTTATCGGGGACGAGGTTCATTGGTTAGGCGCTACTGCATTTCAACCTGCTTTAATCAAGTGTGCGAATTTTAGATTGGGCTTAAGTGCAACCCCTAGAAGATATTTTGATGATGTAGGAACCGATGTTCTCTATTCCTATTTCAAGGAAACGATTTTTGAATTGACTTTAGGGCAAGCACTTCTGTTGAGGGATGAAAAAGGGAATCCAATTCTTTCACCTTACGAATATAAACCAATAATTGTTGGACTCAATGAAGTGGAGTTAGATTCTTATCGAGAATTCACCAAGCAAATTATGAAGCTCAAGGGTTTAGATTCTACCCCTGAAATTGAAGCACAAATTCAAAATAAATATATACAACGATCAAATATCGCCAAATCAGCTGAAAGTAAGATTCCAGCGTTACGTAATCTATTAAGCAGTTTCGACCACCGAGTCACACAAACACTTATCTATTGTGCTGATTTTGCTCAACTAAGAGAAGTGGCAAAGTTATTAAAAGAATTTGGTATTCAGGCTCAACAAATCACAGGAGATGAAGACGCAAGTATTTCTAAAGCATTTAATTATATTTCCGAACGAGAACATATCATTAATAATTTTGCAAAAGGGAATTTGGATGTTTTGCTAGCAATCCAATGCCTTGATGAAGGTGTAGACATTCCTTCCGCAAAGATCGGAATTATTCTTGCAAGTTCCGGAAATGAGAAGGAATTCATTCAACGTCGTGGTCGACTAATGAGACCCTATCCTGGCAAAGAAAAAGCTGAAATCTATGATTTATGTGTTCTTCCAGAAAATCCATCTGATCCTTTGGCAGACTTGGGAGTAGTCGAAGTGGAGCTCAGACGTATCGCGACTTTTGCGGAAGATGCCTTGAATAAACTAGAGGTTGATATGATTCTTGAAAACTTTGGGAAGGTCTAAAATGGAAGATGTAGAGACGCTTAAAAAATTCATTTCCGGTTCTGGCTTTTCCGAGGACGTGCAAAAAGTACTTTTTGATTGTGTATTACTCCAAATGAGAAATAGCCCTTCTTCTGAATTTCTGAAAACAATTAGAAATTATGCAGAAAAGACAACTGATGAAAATTGAAAAGATATCAATTGAAAATTTTGGAATAATTTCTGATGTTCAAATAGATATGACTGGATCTCGCGGAAATCTCGTTTTTATCAATGGCCAAAATGGCCGTGGTAAAACTACTTTTCAATCGGCTTTAAGGTGGTGCTTCTATGGCGAAGAACCAACTTCGACGGGAAAATTTGCCTCACGATTTGGCATGAAAAGCATTTCCGAAGGTGATACTTTAAACGTAAAAATTTCAGCTGAAATTAGTTTAGATATTGATGGTCAATCCGCGTTCATAGAGCGCTCTCAATTGTTTCAAAAGCAAAAGTCACCCTTACCACCGAAAAAGTTAGGCAATGCACAGCTAGTTGTAAAGACTCGAGCTGCCGCAAGTGATGCCTTAGTTGACGTTCAGGTTAATCCGGAAGCATGGATTCATCAGTATTTCCCCCAACGACTGCTGAATTTTTTCCTATTCGATGGCGAAAAAATGACCAATTTTTTCCAATCGAATGTAAAAGGCGAGATTGAGAAGGCAATTCGTGAAATTGCAGGAGTAGACCTGTTCGAATCAATATCGAAAAACTTGAGCGATTTAGAAATGCAAATAAACAAAAAAATTGCGAAACTAACTGGCCCTAAAAATGAACAGATTGCCGCAGATTTAGAAATTGAACGACAACTTCTAAATGATATTGTTGCTGAATATACCGTTGCGAAAGAATCATTAACTACAAGTAAATCTCGAGCTGTTGAAATCAATATTGCATTAGGTGAAACCCACGATATACAAGCCATCGCGCAACGGATTGAAGAAATTGATAGAAAATTGGATGCTAATAAGACTTCGATGGATTTGGCAGACCGTGAGTACAACGGTCTATTACTAGCAAGCGGCACTACAAGTATGCTGTTGGCTTCTTTTGATGAGCTAGATATTCAGGTAAAAGAGGCAAAAAAGGAAGATAGGTTGCCACCACCCTTCGATCCGGCACGAATTCAGTTATTGATTGACAATCGGAAATGTATCTGTGGATGCGATTTGGAAAAAGACGATGAAAGAACTCGTCAACTCAATTTATTAATTGAAAAATTTAAAGTTTCATCTGATATCGGAAGATTATTAGATGGGGCTTCAAGAGAGTCAGAAAAGATAATTTCTGGGCTAAAAAGTGATTGGCGTGCAATTGAATCAATTAATAGAAATATCGCAGCTTTATCAAAGGAAATGAATGAATTGAGAATTGAAAGAGAAAAGCTTACTGTGAGATTACAGGGTAGTGATGTTGCAAGTATTCGAGCTCTCGCGAGTGAAAAGCGCGCACTTGATGTGTATATTGAAGAACTCATAAGATCTGTAGCGCAACTTGAAATACAAGGTGAAAATGCTGCGGCAAAAGTTGCCCGTCTAGATAAAGAGCTTGGCGAATCAACAAAGGGAAATTTACAGGCAGAAAGCATGAGGCACGAAGCGAAATGTGCAAGTCTAATATCAGCAGCCGCGTCACAGATTCATGAAAGTGCTATCAAACAGGTTAGGGACGAACTCCAAGTAGCAGTATCTGAAAAATTCAAAGTCGTTAAACAGGGTAAATTTAAGACTGAAATTACGGAAAACTTCGAGGTTTTAACGCTTAATGAAGATGGAAGTAAAGTTGAATTGTCCGAAGGTGAGAGCATGGGGAAGGCTTATATTTTTTCACTTGCACTACGTGATGTAATTAACCTGGGTTTCCCTCTTATAGTGGACACGCCCTTCGGCCGTTTGAGCGAAGACTTTCGCGTTTGGTTAGCAAATGTCCTTTCGGAGTTCCTCGTAAAGGAGTCTCAGCGATCAAATCGACAAATTATATTTCTGATGACGGATACAGAATATACGCCGTATACAAAGAAGCATTTTGCCGCGGCAAAACCACTGGAATATTACTTGGCATATGAAAAGGGGAACGAAACTGATAAGTCTAATTTAGGTGAGGGAATTGATCCTGGTTGGTTGGATTTTACTGCGTGGAAAGCCTGGTCGGAAGGAAAATTGAATGACTGAATCACTTATTAAATCTAAGAGAACTGCATTAACCTGGGATCAAGAATTTAAAACTCCCTTCGTTAAGAAACTTGAAGAATATTTAGTTCGAGTAACTGGAGCAAATGCGATTTCTAATACAGACCTTTTTATGCTTTGTTTGGCAGTTGGATTTGAAATGAAAAAAGTAAGGCCGGTTCCGCCACGCAAAACCGACGCAGTAAGAATTTCTTACCTAAAGGAACCACATTTGGCAATAATGAAATCAGTAGCGCTAACGCATACGCAAGATCACATGATACTCCTGAATGAGGATAAAGTTTTTGACATTGTTGAGCAATATGCGGCTGGTGGATTAGAAATTTTAGCGATTGAAATGGAGAATCAGATTAACTTTGAAACGTACCTCTTCAAGTTCCTATTTGAATCAATGAAAAAAACAAATCTCAAAAACAATCAGGCGTGAACTCTTAAACTAGTAATGTTAGAACGCATAAATGGTTTATAGAATTTTCGTAATCCAACTGTGTATTCGCTGGATGCCGCATATGAATTATCCCATCTTCCAAGGGCTAGCAGATCTTTGTCAAAGGTTAATAGTATGCCTAAAATGTTTGAATCAGCCATCTCTACTTTTTGGTAAGTTCTAATCTCTGCCAATGCGCTAATCTCAAGTTTTAAAAAATTAGTCCCTATAGCCTCGCGATTAAATAGACAGATTACAATATTTATAACGTGCATACTTTTGCATTCACCACTGCATCTGTAAACTGCATCAACTTGAAATGGTGCCTGCCCGTCTCTAGTTTTGGGTATCCATTTAAATAGCTTTAGCGCAGCAGTCGATTCCTGTAACAATTTTTTCATGGAGTCGCTTCTCTCGCTGATGGCAGCGCTTGTACCAACTTTTGAGAACGCATCAATTATTTCATTGTGCATATTGACTAAACATAATTCTAATTCAGATATTGAGGTTGTTAATTCCTCGCTAATTACTCTCAAGGATTTCCCTTCCTCGTTGTAATCAATTCTGCTTTCAAGATATTTCCCACCCGTTCTATTAATCCGATTACTAATGCATTCCCCATGAGAAAAGCTCTTTTACCGTCACTTAGTAGTTTTCCCGAACAGTCGATGCCTGTCCAATCATCGGGAAATCCATTCAACCTCTCAAGCTCAACCGGCGTTAGACGCCTATAACCATTCTTGGTCTCAATGATGTGTTTAAATCGAGAAGGCGTCATTCCACCCTCACCAGTCAAAATTGTGCGGCTTGGATTAGTCAATAAATCAGGGAAAGCCATTTTTCCTTCAGCGTAGTTATAAGTAGTACCACTTCCTTTGTGAGTACGTTCAATACTTTTCGCACCTTTTAGGTATTTCCATTCCTTTAAGCGCCTATCTTCAACCCAATATTCGTCTGGAATTTGGGAGTCAGGTTGGAGAACATCTCCTAGAACAATTGGACTACTTGATAGTTTTGCTGTGGATTTGTAAGTGAACGCGACGCCATTTTCATAGTATCCAGAGTTCATGAATGGACTTTTACCGCCACCCTTATTGAAGTGAGAACTAATTCGATCCGCCTCGTCGGATAGGTCAATTTCCGTTAAGTCATCAATTATTTTTTCAACAGGCAAAGCCCGAGCCAGGATTCCAGACTTATTTAAAATACTTTCTGGCGCATCTCTCTTCCTTCCAGCCTTATTTTTAGTTGCCACGATAAACACACGAATTCGACGTTGCGGGAATCCATATTCGGCCGCATTAACCACTCGCCATTCAACTGTATAACCCTCATCGCCAAGAGTTTTAAGCATTACGGCAAAGTCGCGGCCACGTTGGTTAGAAGGCGATTTAAGAAGGCGGTCAACATTTTCAAGGAATATAAATTTTGGTTTTTGTTGATGAACGAGGCGCAAGATTTCCCACCAAAGAACACCCTTTTTCCCCTTCAGCCCTTTTGAACTATTCAATGTTTTCGCGACGGAATAATCTTGGCAAGGAAACCCTCCTACAAGCAGGTCTATGTTCTTGGGAAGAGAT
>Ga0214919_10007973_pt1 | contig 14141 bp, 14 predicted proteins | sample LL1503_MetaG_FD_177994 | JGI IMG/M metagenome (GOLD analysis project Ga0214919, IMG submission 177994) | Freshwater microbial communities from Lake Lanier, Atlanta, Georgia, United States - LL-1503 | ecosystem: Environmental > Aquatic > Freshwater > Lake | place: USA: Georgia | collected...
TATAACAGCTACTCATTTACATAAAATTGCACATATGGAATCTGTAAAACAAATTAAAAATATTAAATGTAAACATTTAAAAATTACATATGATGAAAAAAATGATATGTTAATTTATAATAGAAATTTATTAGATGGTCAAGGTGAAACATTTTATGGTTTACAAGTTGCAAAATATTTAATGAAAGATAAAAACTTTAATGAAAGAACAACCGAAATATTAAAAGAATATGATAATATTTCTGAGATTAAACAAAGTAAATATAATAAGGAATTATATTTAGATTGTTGTTATATATGTAAATGTAAGTCAAAATTAGAAACTCATCATATTATTTGGCAAAAAGATTTTAATCAAAATAAAACAAAAGTTTATTTACATAAAAATGATAAATCTAATTTAGTAATATTATGTACTGAATGTCATGATAAAGTTGATAATAATAAAATTATTATTAATGGTTGGATAGAAACATCGGAAGGAATTAAATTAGATTATATAATAGAAAATAATAATATTAAAAAAAATACAAAATATACATCTGAATTAATTCAGTATATTCAAAATTTACAATTAGTTACTAATGATTTAATTATGGCCAGAATTAAAATTAAAGAAGACTTTAATATTAAAGTTTCAAAAGCAAGTATAATAAAAATTTGGAATAATAAATTATTATAAATTTTTAAATATTTAATAAATATTTAATTATATTTTTATCATTTATTAAAATTAAATTACATAATTCATTTAATAAATTTTTATTTTTAAAAACATTAATTATATAATTTTTATTTATATTATTATTTTTAATTATGTTATTTAATCTAAATAACATAATTCTATAATTTATATCAGACAAATATATACTATTTTTATTTAATATTTTTTTTAATAGTAGTAAATTTATATCCATAATATTATATTTTATATAATATTATATATAAAATATATTTAATAATAAAAATAAAATTGATTTATATATATATAAGAAAACATTCTCTTATCATTTATAATGTTATCTATAGATAGTATTTCACAAATTAAATCATTATTTACCAATATTAATGAACATAGCGAATTTGAATTAATATTTAATAATTATAAAAGTGATAATAAATTACCTATTACACAATTTATAAATTTATTAAATTATGTTAAATATAGATCTGATAAAGAATTATTAAAATTAACAACGGATACATCATTAGATATATGTTATAATCAATCATATACAAATACATATAGAATTACTATTAATGGTATTAATAAAATTAATAAAATATTAAATATTGTCCATCAACGAAGAAATAATATAATATTTTCTATATTAATTACACAATTTATTAATACAGAAGGAATTGAATTTATTAATAAAATTAAAGATAATAAAGATATTTTTGATATAGATTTATATAATATTAGAGTTAGATTAAATAAAGAATTATCTATAGATGCTAAAACTATAAATACATTATCTAATTTACAATTTACTGAATCTGATAAAATTAGTTTTAGATTTAAACAAAGAATAAGTTTGTTTATATTAGATGATCCTAAATTAGGTAAACTTAGATTAGATTTAACAATTGTTAAATCTTCTAATTTACCTGATAAAATTAGTGATGCAAATAAAGAATTTGAAGTAGAATTAGAATATACTACAGGAAGTATAAAATCTCCTATATCATTATTAGGAGATATAAATAAAGAAGCTATTAATATTAAACAAGTATTAGATACATCAAAAGAATTAATTTCTAAAGATGAAATTGATAATGTTTTATTATCATATAAAAAACTAGTCTATAATATAGACTCTGATACTCATTTTAACTTATATACAATGCAACCTATATCTACAGAAGTTCAACATATTGTTGATAAAATTCCAAATAAATATTGTGTATCTGATAAATTAGATGGAGATAAATTTCAATTATTTGTATATAATAATAATATATATTTAATATCATGTAATTTAATAGTTAAAAAAACTCAATATAAAGTATCTAATATAAATAATACTTTACTTGAAGGCGAATTATATCATTTAGATAATAAAAATACATATTTATTCATGATATATGATTGTTTATATTATAATGGTAAAGATATTAAACAAGAAAATTTATATATTAATAGAATAAATTATATACATAAATTTGTATCATTATTAAATATTAAAGAATATTTAATTAAATCTTATGAAGATGAATTTGATATTATAAAACAAGAAGATTTTTATTATAAAGAAATGCAAAATTATTATAATAATTTAAATAAATTAATAGATATCAGTAATTCTAATGATATCATTTTTCATACTAAAATGATATTATTCCCAAGTGGTGGTGATAATTCTGAAGTATACTCATTTAGTAATTTAATATGGTCTGGTTTTACTACTGGTGAAAATATTATTAAAAATGATAATAAAAAAAATAAAATATTACATTATAATTGTCCTTATTTATTAGATGGAATTATTTATACTGGAATTGATCAAAAATATACTAGAGATAAACGTGAACATAAATATCCTATTTATAAATATAAACCTCCTACATCTAATTCTATTGATGTTTATATAACTTTTCAAAAAAATTTAGAAACTGGTGGATATTTAGATATATATGATAATACTTTAGGAAATATTAATAATAAAGTATTTAGAATAACAAATATATATGTAGGTGATATTGTTAATGGAAATATAGAAATACCTGTTCCATTTATGAAAGAAGAAAATAATCACGAAGCATTTTTTATAGTTGATAATGATAATGTTAGAGATATTGATGGAAATTTAATTAATAATAATACTGTTATAGAAATTATTTATACTAATGATATATCTATACCTCATCAATATAGATGGAAAATTTTAAGAACTAGATGGGATAAAACAGAATCTGTATTAAGAGATAAAAAAAAATATGGAAATTATAAAGATAATGCTATTAAAATTTGGAAATCTATTAAAGAATCAATAACAATTGATGAAATACAAAAATTATCAAGACCTGATACATATGCTATTCAAAAAAAATTATTATCTAATAGAATTGATACTAAAATAATTGCATCTGAAAGAGCTCAAGATATTTATTATCAACGTATTACTAATTTAGGTAAAATATTTAGAGAATTTCATAATTGGATTAAATCTATTATTATTTATTCTTATTGTGAACAAATAAAAGATAATAATATTGATAAATTAATAAAAAAAACTGTATTAGATATCGGATGTGGTAGAGGTGGTGATATTATGAAATGGTATCATCAACGTGTTAGTGAAATGATAGGTATAGATGCAGATTATGATGGACTATTTGGAGCTATAGATAGTGCAAATGTTAGATATCTTACAAATGTATCTAAATATCCAGACTTTACTAAAATGAAGTTTATACAAGCAGATTTTACACTGGAATTAGAAGGAGATAAACAAATTAAAAAATTAACTACAATGTCATTAGATAATAAAAAAATAATTGATAGTACATTTACACTAGCAAAAAAATTTGATATACTTAGTTTTCAATTTTCAATTCATTATATGTTTGATACTGATATATCAATTAATAATGTTATTAATAATATAAATAAATATTTAAAAGATGATGGATATATTATATGTACTACAATTGATCCTATTCAATTAATATCTTTATTAGGTAATAAAGATATATATACTTCATGGTATACAGATGAAGATGGACAAAGAAAAAAATTTTTTGAAATTATTAAAAAATTTGATGGTGTAATTAAAAATATTACTGGACAAGCAGTTGATTATCATATGGCTTGGGTTAGTCAAGAAGGTATGTATTTAACTGAATATATTGTTACATCTGAATTATTGATTTCTACTATGAAAAAAGCTAATTGTGTATTAGTAGATACCGAATTATTTGTTAATCTTTATAATATTAATAAAGATTGGTTTCTCAATGTTATTGATCATGAAGAAAATCCAAAAAATAAAAAATTTTATAAAAAAGTTGCCGAATTTTATGGAGATTTAAAAGGTCCTGATAAAGAAAGTAAATTATGGAATGATCTTTTTAGATTTTATATTTTTAAAAAAACTAACTAATTTTATTTATTAATTCTTTTACGAATTAGATTAAATCTTGTAATAATTGCATCTTGAAAAGTTGTTTCTAGACATTGTATACAAATGCGTTTACATTCATAATAGTTATTATCATTATTATCATAATCATGATAACCATTAAATTCGTCCATTGCTTTATTAAATTGTGCAATATCATCATCATCTTTATTTTCAAATTGAAAAATTTCTTGTGATCTATTATTACATTTACATAAATCACAAGAACCATAAATTTTTTTCCTATGATATTTAATATTACATTTATTTGGAATAAACATATAATTATATCCAATTAATTCCCAATTAGCATGTTTTTCTAGTCCATAAATATCTCCAATAATATTACCATTAAACCATTTATCTGCTCTTAAGATTTTTTTATATTTCTCAAAAGTTTCAATTGGTTTTAAACCTCTTGGACATTCACTATTTAGTAATTCTAGTAATCCGCTATTTTCCATTTCATATTTAATTACTAATTCATCATGTGTTATAGATTGATTTTTCTTCATTTTATAATATAATAATTATAAAATTATAAAATAAAAAAAAATTAATTTTTATTAATAATATAAATTACAAAATTTAAAATAATATCAAAACTATTGATTTACAATTACATAAACTATCATAAATATATATATAATACTAATTATATATATAAGTATAGGTACTCTACTTGAATTATTATTTACAACTACTTGTGTGAGATTAAAGTTATTATGTAAAACTAAACGTCCGCGAGTATGTTGATCATCAATAATTAATGGTATTTGAATTGATTGATCATCTATAATAGATTGATCTAAAATTAATAACTGTCGACTCATTTGATTATCTATTTTTTTTTTAATTATACTATTAATACATTTATAACATGCATAATGTTTACATTCAGAAAAAAATAAATTATTAGAATCTAAAATATCATAACAAATAGGACATTCTAATTTGTCATTTTCACTAATTATAGAATTAATAAGTATTCTATCTTTTGATTCTTTAATATTTGGATGTCTGCACATCCAGCAATTAAAAGTAGACATTTTTATAATATTATATTTTTTGATTCTTTAATTGCTAGATGTCTACACATCTAGCAATTAAAAGTATATATTTTTTAATATTAATTAAATATATTTAATTAATATTAAAATTTCAATTTTTTTGTAAAAAATTTGTAGTTACACGAACATTTTTTTTTGTAGATGTATTAATTAAAGCAAATTAATTAAAGCAAATTGTGTATTAATGATTCTGACTAATTATCATTAATATGATTATACATATTATTCCTAATAATAATATTATGTATTTCATTACTTATATTAAACCCTCTTTCAACTCTTTCTATTGCACTAGCAATATTTGAAATTACTAGTTGGTAATTGATGCTCTGGTCAGAACTTTCTAATTGATCATTTGCATTTTTTTTGAACATACTATCAGTACATTTAACACATGCATAATGTTTGCATTCTGTAAAAAACAAACTACTTGACTCAAAAGTATCATAACAAATAGGACAGTCTAATGTGAGTTCTTCACCTATTATAGACTCTACATGTAGTTTATTTGTAGATTGTGAGACATTTGGATGTCTACACATCCAACAATTTAAAGTCGACATCTTTACCAACTTTAATAAATACTAATTAATATTCTATGATACTATAAAATAATTATAATTTCAATTTTTTTTTACAAAAAATTAGTAGCTATGCAAACAATTTTTTGTAAAAAAAAATTTAGTAGCTATGCAAACAATTTATAATATTATTAATTAATATTAATAATATTATTATAATTTACAGAGTTACGACCTGTAAATTCTACATATAAAGCCTCTAAATTTGCACGATTTTGATGAGTAAATTCATATTCCCGAACTTGGAAATATCCTATTCGAGATATCGGTCTTAGTTGTCTTAAATTTTCTGGTCTTAGTTGTCTTAAATTTTCTGGTCTTAAATTATTATCTAAATTTTTTTTGAACATACTATCAGTACATTTAACACATGCATAATGTTTGCATTCTGTAAAAAATAAACTACTTGACTCAAAAGCTTCATAACAAATGGGACATTCTAATGTAAGGTCTTCACCTATTATAGACTCTACATGTAGTTTATTTGTAGATTGTGAGACATTTGGATGTCTACACATCCAACAATTTAAAGTCGACATCTTTGCCAACTTTAATAAATACTAATTAATATTCTATAATACTATAAAATAATTATAATTTCAATTTTTTTTGTAAAAAAAATTTAGTAGCTATGCAAACAATTTATAATATTATTAATTAATATTAATAATATTATTATAATTTACAGAGTTACGACCTGTAAATTCTACATATAAAGCCTCCAAATTTGCACGATTTAGATGAGTAACTTCATATTCCCGAACTTGGAAATATCCTATTCGAGATATCGGTCTTAGTTGTCTTAAATTTTCTGGTCTTAAATTATTATCTAAATTTTTTTTGAACATACTATCAGTACATTTAACACATGCATAATGTTTGCATTCAGTAAAAAACAAATTATCTATATCAAAAGTATCATAACAAATAGGACATTCTAATGCAAGATCTTCTTTTACTATAGAATCAATAAGTATTCAATCTTTAGATTGTGAGACATTTGGATATCTACACATCCAACAATTAATAGTCATTTTTGAATAAAACTAATATATAAATATTAGTTTTATAAAATATATACTATAAATATTAGATTTAATATTATAAAAAATTGATATATAATATATTTAAAATAATATTTTTATTACATATATTATGAACAATTATACATTTTTAGAAAAATATAAAATTATCACATTATGCGGATCTACTAAATTTAAATCTATTTTTGATAAAGTAAATTGTAAATTTACTTTATTAGGAAAAATAATTCTACAACCAGGATGTTATGCACATGCTGATAATATTATTATTACTGAAGATCAAAAAATTAAATTAGATATTTTACATAAAGAGAAAATATTAATGTCAGATTGTATTTATGTAATTAATGAAGATAATTATATTGGATCATCTACAAAATCTGAAATAGAATTTGCAATTACAAATAATATTCCTGTATATTATTTACAGGAAGTATAATTTTTATTTTATGATTATGTATTTTTTACATCTTTAGGTGTGCCTTCTGGCTTCTGGCTTCTGGCTTCTGGCTTAAACTCGTATGGAGGATCTGGTACTGGAGCACGTTGCATAGGAGTTACTATAGTACTTTGTACTGGATTATACTCTAATCTAGGAGTTACTATAGTACTTAGTCTAGGAGTTACTGTTAAATTCAAATATAAATCTATTATATTATATGCTAATATACAATAATATATTAAACATCAATGTTTAATCATATCATTCATAATAGCATACTCATATATAAAACAAATATATTTTATAATTTCACTATAAATTAACATATATTTATTATTTGGATCGGATAAATCTGATGATTTTGAATCATATTTATAAAGATAATTGAATGCCTCTATAAATTTATCTTTATTAATAAATTCATACCAATTTAATGTCTTATATGGGTAGCAATTAAATAATATAAAATCTTGTAGTTTACTATAATATAATGATTGTAAAATAAGTTGTATATTGTTATAATTTAAATAAAGATTTCTACATATATTATATATAATTAATTTATGATTAATACTACCAATATTATTAATACTACCACCTGTTAAATGGTTATGTGCTGCTGGTAATAGGTATGTTGTTTTTTTTTTCTCTACTGGTGGTGGTGGTGTTGGTGCTGACTTCAATTGTGATGGAAAACTTGTATCTGCGCCTTTGCCTTTTAATTGTTTAAAATTTTGATTTAGAGTTTTTTCATCTTTTAATTGAGTTGTTAATGATATATTTAGTGCATATGCTATTAATAATTCATTTGTTAATGATGTATTTAGTTCAGCATTATTATCTAATACTTTTTTAAATACACTTGCTTTTAATATTCCTATATGTAATAACAAATAACTTAATGCAACCTGTAATAAATTAGTAAATTCAACAAAAAATATTAATGATAGTGTAGGATTAATAGATAGAGTATTGTGTATAATTTTTATATTTCTATAAAAAATTATACATATGAACTTTAATATATCCATCGGTTTACTAAATCTTCCATTGGCATATATTTCAAATAGTTCATTTATTATTTGTTCAGGTATATTATTAGCAATTAATATTTTTCTCATAAATAATATCATATCATAATCAGAAAGTTCATTATTAGTTTCAATATCAATATATGTAAGTATATATTGAAAATAAAAAGAATCATAAACTTTATGATAATCAAAAGTTGAATCCCATTTTTTTATAAATTCTTTCAAAGTTTCTAAAAAACCTGTATTTTTATCACTTTGAAAAAATAAAATATATTTATCTAGTGGTAATATTATATTTAATAAATTAATACTGTTTTTATATATTTCATTCTCTTTTTTTAATTTTTTATGTTTTTCAACTAAGTTATCCATTTCTTTAAATAATTTATCTATATTTTCTTTATTTATAGATTTTTCATCAGTTAACTTCGAATTTGTTTTATATTGTTCATCTAATTTCTTTTGTATTCCTTCTATGATTTCATGTAGTTTATTTATTTGTTCATCACATTCCCTTATAGCATCCTGTCCTCTTTCTATTGCAGTTGTTAGTCGTGCTTGTTCTATAGCTCCTTGTGTACCTTCTGCTTGTCGTTGTATTTCTACTTGTTGTGTTGCTTGTGTTGCTGCAACGGTTTCTGATCTTGCTTGTTGTATTGATGCTTCAGTTGCTGATCTTGCTTGTTGTATTGCTGTTTCGGTTGCTGATCTTGCTTGTTGTATTGCTACTTCATTTGTTTGTCGTTCTTGTTCTAATGCTTCTTGTGTTTTTTTTAGTTGCAATTCTATATCTCGTCGTCTCTCTGTTTCAGCTGCTCGTTGTATTGCCGCATCGGCTGCTCGTAGTGTTGTTGTTCGTCGTATTTCTGATACTTGTTCTATTGCTCCTTCGGCTGTTTGTTGTATTTGTACTACTTGTTCCACTGCTATTCCTCGTGCTTCTGCTTCTACATCTGCTATTTGTCTTTCTGCTTGTTCTCGTGCTGGTGGTGCTGGTGGTGCTGGTGGTGCTGGTGCCACTACTGTTCGTGCTACTGCTGGTGCCACTACTGTTCGTGCTCGTTGTGCTGTTGCTGGTGCTCGTTGTGCTGTTGCTGCTCGTTGTGTGTCTGCTATTATGTCATTTGTTGTTCGTTGTGCTACAGCTTGTTGTGCTACAGCTCGTTGTGCTACAGCTCGTTGTACTTCAGCTTGTTGTACTTCAGCTTGTTGTGCTTCTACAGCTTGTTGTAATTCTGCTGTTTGTGCTTCTGTTGTTCGTTGTTCTATATTTAACATATCTTGAATTGTATTTCGCATTTCAGCAATATGTCCTAGGTATATATTTAATTGTTGTTCTCTGTGTGCAGCTATTAGATTTGGTTCGTATTGGTATTGGTATCTGTCTCTTGCATATGATATTCGACGACATCTTTGATTATAATTATCCATGAAATTATTTATTTGTCTTATCCTTAAAGAATTAATTCTTGAAGATTGCATAAAAGAATTTTCTTCTGTATAATTTCTTTCTATATCATTTATTTGTTGTGTCATAACTACATACGATGCTTCTAAATCTCTATCGAAAGTAAAATGTATATTATCTATTTCTAATTCTAAACCTGATATTTCATTATTGCGTTGTAATCTTATTCTATCTCTTTCTCTTATTCTATCTCTTTCTCTTTCTCTTCTTATATCTATTTCTCTAACTAGATAAGGATTTACAGGTATGTGTTGTAATCTTGTTCTTTCTCTTATTATATCTATTTCTCCTTCTCTTATATCTATTTCTCTTATTATGTCTCTTTCTCTTTCTATGTTTATAGCATTCGTGGCTCTAGCTCTTATTCTTTGTATTTCTCTGTCTCTTATTCTTATATCTAATTCTCTTCTTCTTCTATCAATGTCTCTTTGTCTTTCTATAAAAGTATCAACATATATTTGTGGTCCATCTTGAATAGTACGTAAATTTGGACGAAACGTGAATTGACATGGTTCAACTCTTGGATTCGGCAATACACAACGATCAATATATCTATATACACTCCTGCAACAACCACAAAAATCAGATCTACTAATAAATTCAGGTAGACAATTTATACATACAAAATGCCCACATGGTACTATAGTGCATTTAAGTAGACCATCAATAAAATCCTCTAAACATATAGGACATCGATCTATTTGAGGTGCTTGCGCGATTGGTACTAGGTCTGTTTGTGGTACTGGATTTATTGGTGCTTGTCTAGGACTGTCTACTTGACTACCACCTTTTAATATTTTAATATTTTTACTTATTTTTATTATATTTGTATAAAAATTATTTAAATTAAATTTATTATTTAATTTAATATTTAATTCATTAAATAAATTTTGATTAATTAATAATTTTTTAATTTTATTTAATTTATTTATAAATTTTTCAGACAAAATTAATTTAGGATCTTCTAATTTTAAATTAAATTTATATAATTTATTTAATAAATCATTATTATGTATTATATTATTTATCATTTTATATACTATAATATATAAAATAATATTAAATATTATAATATTATATAATTAATATTATAACATTTAATATATAATGTGTACTGATAAAAATATTATAGCATTTATAGTTGCTATAGTTTTATTTTTTTTTATTATTTTTTATAATTATTATTATAAAAAAAATATTAAAAAATATAAAAATAATTTTTTTTATAAAATTATTCAAGAATTACCATATATGACACGTTATTATTTTTAAATTAAAATAATATCATTCTAATATAATGAATCATTTATATACAATGAAACATCAAGTATTACTATCTATTCTTATAATAGGATGTTTAAATTTGGGAACTACTTCATTTGGATATAATTTAGTTGAATTATTATCTAAATTTATAAATACAAATTTAGATACAAAATATCCAATTGAAAAATTTATATATATTATTATATCATTAGTAGCATTATATATTGCTAATGATAATTATTTTTGGTTACCATTTTTAGAAAAAACTGTTTTTCCATCATCATTAGTTCAATTAAGAACTATAACTAATTCTAATAAAAATATTACTATTCAAACTAAACCAAATACTAAAATAGCTTTCTGGGCAGCATTGCCTAGAGGCGATAATCCTTTAGTAGAATTAGCATATGATGATTATTCTAATTCAGGTGTTGTTATGTCTGATAATAATGGTATTGCAATACTACCTATAATTGAAGGTAGTGGATATATTGTTCCAAATGGTCAAAATATATTAAGACATATTCATTATCGCGAATTTTATCATAGTGGTATAATGGAAAAAGTTCATACAGTTTTTTATTAAATTTATAATTTAGATACTATAATTATTCTATGATCAAATGTTGTTTTATTAAGACCCTTTATAAAATAATCAGCTTGATCTTCATATTTAAAATCAATATAAATATTCGATGTTTCGTAATTATTAATTATTTTTATTTTTATAATATCACCCCAATTATATAATTGATCCATTAATTCTTGTTCAGTTATATCATTTGGCATTTCTGATATTTTTATTCTATATGTTATTCCCTCATATTTATTATATTTATTATATTTATTATTATAATTAAATTTATTATTATCATTATTAAATTTATTATTATCATTATTAAATTTATTATTAATATATAATTTATTATTATTTAATTTATTATCAATATTTAATTTATTATCAATATTTAATTTATTATCAATATTTAATTTATTATCAATATTTAATTTATTTTGATTACATTTAATTGTAAAATGTGCACCTCCACATTTTCGACATTTAATATTTTCTGTCATTTATTTGAATAAATAAATTTAACTTTAAACATTTTTAAAGTTAAATTTATATATTTTTCTTTATTTAATATATGAATAAATTAAATGTTATTCTTATAAATTCTAAAATAAATAAATGTATTTTAAATTCTACTAATAATTTTATTAATTATATTATTAATATAAATGATTTATCTAATTATTCTATTAATAAAAAAATAAATAAAATAAATAATATTATTAATATTTATGATAATATTAATTATGTTAATATTATATTTTATAATATAAGTAATCATATTATCATAAATAAAATTATAGTAGTATTGAATAATATAATATATAGTTTTAAAAAAAAATATAATTATAATATAATATTTTTAAATAAAGATTATAGTTTAACTAAATTAATAGAACCTAGTAATATTATGAATGAATTAAATTTATATAAAACAATTGTATTAGATCCTAATAAAAATCCAATTTCATATTTAGAATATATAAAATTAAGAAAACCAGATAATTATAATATTGATATTTTTAATACAAAAACTACTGATTTATTTCCTTTAACCAATGCTGTTGGTATGGGTTCTAAATATGATTCATTTTTTATACATATATTTCCTAAGAATAATAATTTAAATAAAAATTTATTTTTAATTGGAAAAGGTATAACATTTGATACAGGTGGATTAAATTTAAAAACAGGTTATTTTGGAGATATGAAAATTGATATGACAGGATCTGCTATCATATTAAGTGTTTTAAATTTATTAGTTAATAATAATATTAAAACAAATTATAATATACATTTATTATTACCTATAGCTGAAAATATGATTGGTAATAATGCTATTAGACCTGGTATGGTTATTAAAACTATATCTAATAAAACTGTAGAAATAATTAATACTGATGCTGAAGGTAGATTATGTATTGTAGATAGTATAGAATATATTCTTAAATATTTAAAACAAAATAATGATGATGTTATTTTAGATATTGCTACATTAACTGGTAATGTAGATCATATTTCTTCTGGAATATCTTGTGTATGCGTATCAAATAATAAGGCTTCATTAATTTTAGATAAATTAATTAAAATTAGTGAAGATGTAGGAGAATATTTAGATAAAATAATAATAAGAAATGAATATTTAGATTTATTAATAAGTCCAGTTGCTGATATTAAAAATATTAACGAAAACTCAAAAGCAGATTGTGTAATTGCTAGCGTTTTTTTAAATTATTTTATTAATGATGTATTACCTTGGATTCATTTAGATTTAGGATGTTGTGTTTATAAAAATAATATGGTATCTAGTTATGGTATTAATTTATTATATGAGTTTATAAAACAAATAGAATAAATTAAATATATAATTTATATATATATATATATATATAATGTATAGTAATTTTTTACAAAATAATTGTTTAAATAATATGGCATATTATAATTTATCATTTAATGCATCAGGCGATGCAATATATAGTGAATCAAAAGAAGATTTATTTAATACAAATATAGATAATACTAATAATTATGATATTGATGAAAAATATAAAGATAATTATATTGATAATAATAATTATCAATATGAAATAAATAAAGTAAATAATTGTAATAATTTATTTATTGCAAATTTAACTTCTATAATAAATCCTACAGAAAATTTACAAAAATCTAATTTTAACGATAATGAATTAATTCCAATAACTTATTCAACTCCTTATGAAACTATTATTCCTATGGTAGATTTTAATCCATATTCAACAATGCAACCCACAATGCAATCTGATATGCAATCTGATATGCAATCCGATATGCAATCAACAATACAATATGATATGCAACCAATTATGTATTCTGAAAATAATTATGCAACATTTGCACCAACAATGCAACCAACAATGCAACCAACAATGCAACCAACATATGCACCAACATTCCAATCTGATATGCAACCAACAATGCAACCAACATATGCACCAACATTCCAATCTGATATGCAACCAACAATGCAACCAACATATGCACCAACATTCCAATC
>Ga0214919_10007974_pt1 | contig 14133 bp, 13 predicted proteins | sample LL1503_MetaG_FD_177994 | JGI IMG/M metagenome (GOLD analysis project Ga0214919, IMG submission 177994) | Freshwater microbial communities from Lake Lanier, Atlanta, Georgia, United States - LL-1503 | ecosystem: Environmental > Aquatic > Freshwater > Lake | place: USA: Georgia | collected...
ACGGGGGGGACCGATGTGGGGTTGGGCATTCAGCACTTGGCAGCCCAAAAGCTGATGCCCACCTCTTTGGAGTTGGGTGGCAAGTCTCCCACCATTGTGTGTGCCGACGCCGATTTAGACCATGCTGTCGCGGGTATTTTGTACGGCATCTTCAGCTCCTCAGGCGAATCCTGCATCGCTGGATCACGAGCCTTTGTCCATGCCAGTGTTTACACTGAATTCAAGAAACGCTTGTTGGCTGGTGTGCGGGCTTTGCGCGTGGGTGACCCGGCCGATGAACGTACCCAAATGGGCCCCTTGATCCACAACCGCCACCGCTTGGAGGTGGAACGCTACGTCCAATTGGGCTTGTCGGAAGGTGGGCAGTTGTTGCACGGAGGCAGCCGCCCCACGGGGACAGTCTATGAGCGCGGCAGCTATTACTTGCCAACGGTGATCGAGGGCTTGCCCAACACAGCGCGCATGTGCCAAGAAGAAATTTTTGGCCCGGTATTGGCCCTGCTGCCTTGGCACAGCGAGCAAGACTTGCTCGATCAATGCCATGACAACGCCTATGGTTTGGCCGCTGGCATTTGGACCCAAGACTACAAAACCGCTTGGCGTTTGGGCAGTGCTTTGCAAACGGGCACGGTGTGGATCAATACCTATAAAGTGTTTTCCATCAGCACCCCATTTGGCGGCATGAAAATGAGCGGCATGGGCCGCGAGAAAGGCCGTCAAGGTATTTTGGAGTACACCCACCAAAAAAGTTTTTACTGGGGACTCAATGCCAACCCGATGCCATGGGCCACCCCATTTTGAGCGCACTTTTTTGAATCAAATTTAATTTATCAGGAGACACCATGCTTTTCCCCACCACCATTGTTGGCAGCTACCCCCAACCCGATTGGTTGATCGACCGCGAAAAACTCGCTGGCCGCTTTCCACCCCGTGTGCGGGCCAAAGAACTTTGGCGCGTTTCAGAACCTTATTTGCAGCAAGCCATGGAAGACGCCACCTTGTTGGCCATCCGCGCCCAAGAGGATGCTGGGTTGGACATCATCACCGATGGAGAAATTCGCCGCGAGAGCTATTCCAACCGGATCGCCACTGCATTGGAGGGGATAGACATTGACAACCCTGGTGTGGGCTTGGACCGGTCGGGTCATCCCAACCCGGTGCCGCGCATTGTGGGCAAAATCAAGCGCGCACGCCCAATTGAGTTGGAAGACTTGCTTTTCCTCAAGGCCCATACACAGCGCAAGGTGAAGATCACGGTGCCAGGCCCCTTCACCATGCTGCAACAAGCTCAAAATGATTTCTATGCCAGCGAAGAAGAGGCTGCCATGGATTACGCCATCGCCTTGAACGAAGAAATTCAAGAACTGTTTGCCAATGGTGCAGATGTGGTTCAGGTCGACGAACCCTACATGCAGGCACGACCCGAAAAGGCCCGTCAATATGGGATACAAGCGTTGAACCGGGCATTGCAAGGCGTGAAAGGGGTCACCGCGGTACACATTTGTTTTGGTTATGCAGCCGTCATCCATGCCAGGCCTGAAGGTTATAACTTCTTGCCTGAATTTGCCCAATGCAGTTGCAATCAGGTCTCGATTGAAACGGCCCAATCTGGGTTGGACTGCTCGGTATTGAAAACCTTGGGTGATAAACAAATCATGGTGGGGTGCCTGGATTTGAGTGACATGTCCATCGAGTCGCCCGTGGTGGTGGCTTCGCGCATCAAACGGGCATTGCAATTTATCAAACCCGAGCAAGTGATTTTGGCGCCCGATTGCGGCATGAAGTATTTGCCCAGGGCCGTGGCCGATGGAAAACTCAAAGCCATGGTGGAGGGGGCCAAAATTTTGCGTGCGCAGTACGGGAACCAAGCACTGAGTACATCTCGCGCCATCTAAATTATTTACCCGCAAACATGGCGCGGGAATTCCCTAGTGCCTGAGGCGACAGTTTGGCTTGCAACTTTCAATCCATGCTTTAGCATCGCTCGATGAATTTTCCGACCCTTTGCAAACCTGCAAGATCATAAGGAGACCTATGAAAAACCGCATCATCCAAAGCTTTATATGGACCACTTTGGCTTTCCTTGGCACTGCCCAGGCCCAATTGGTTTCCATCGCCTCCCTGCCGGCGGGTTCATTGCTCAACTCCCAGTCGCAGGCATTGGCCAAAGTGATCCAAGACAAAACAGATCTCAAACTCAGGGTCACCACGTACAGCGGCGATATTGGGGTCTACGACGCCTTGCACAACGGGGAAGCCGACTTTGCCATTGACTCTATCCATGTGGCGGCAGCTGCAACCAATGGATTTGAGGTGTTTGAGGGTCGCCCGCGCAACAACGTGGCATTGATGACTCGCTTGTTCCCGTTTTATTCGGGTATTTTTGTGAAAAAAGATTCACCCATCACCAGCATCGCACAGCTCAAAGGGCAAAAAATGCCTGTTGGCTACTCGGCCCACGTGGCCTTGGTGTCCATTTCCAAGGGATTGCTGGCAGCAGGTGGTTTGTCTTGGAGCGACATTGAAGGCATTCCTGCGGTGAATGTCATCCGCTCTGGGGATGACTTTGCCGCAGGCAGGGTCGCGGCCATTCCATTTGGCTTGGGTGCTCCCAAGGTCACGGAAGTGGCTGCATCGGTAGGAGGCATTCGCTTTTTACCCATTCCTCAATCTGCCGAATCTGTTAAGGCGTTGCGTGCCATTCGCCCCAACGATGATGTGGTGGTCGTTAACCCTGGCCCAAACCGATTGGGCGTCGATGTTCCCACGGCGTTGATGGCCAGCGACTTGACCTTGGTAGTGGGAAGCCATGTCAAGCCAGATGTGATTGCCAAGGTGCTCAAAGCACTGCATGACAACAAGGCGTTATTGGCGGCGGGACATCCTTCTTTCAATTTATTCGAGCCAGAGAACATGTACAAACAGTACAACCTGATCAAGTACCACCCAGGCGCAGTGAAATATTTCACTGATGCCAATATGCCCTTGCGCCCTCGCAGCAATTGATCCATCAGACTGAATCTGTCTTTCACCTTATTTAAATTTCAACATGTCCGATTCCAATATTCCAGAAGTCGAAGCTTTGGGCGAATCCGCCTTTGGTCGGGGTATGCAAACTTTGCTTTCGGTGATTTTGGTTTCTACCTCGTTGTTGTGGTGTGCCGATTTGTTCAGGCCTTTGGGCATTAATTTTTTCCCAGAACAACTCGCATCCGGTTGTTTGGCCATCTCTCTGGGCATACTTTATTTGCGCTATCCGGCAAAGCAAGGGACCAAACGCACCGATCTGCCGTTTTACGACATTATTTTGTCCTTTTTGGGCCTGGGTGCTGGTTTGTATATTGCCGTGAATTTTCCTGATTTGCAAACCCGATTGGTTGACAAACCCATTGATGCGGTGCTGGCATGTGCAATCGTGATGCTGCTGTGTCTTGAGGGCTTGCGCAGAACTGTGGGTTGGGCATTGTTGTTGGTGGTTTTGGTCGCCATTGGTTATGCGATGGTGGGGCACAACATCAGTGGCCCATTGGAGACGCGCCGGGTCGACACAGATCGCTTGCTGCTGTATCTGAATTTGGACACCAGCGCAGTTTTGGGTGATGCCATGCAAATTGGGGCCACAGTGGTCCTTGCATTTTGTTTTTTTGGCGCCTTGTTGGGTAGATCGGGTGCCTCGGCTTTTTTTAACGACATTGCTGTGGCATTGTTTGGGCGTTCTCGCGGTGGACCCGCCAAAGTGGCTGTGGTGGCTTCCAGTTTATTTGGGATGATTTCAGGTTTGGCGGTGGCCAATATCATGGCCACAGGCATCGTGACCATTCCCATGATGAAAAAAGCCGGGTACCCCGCGCATCATGCCGGCGCGGTTGAAGCTTCTTCGGCAACGGGTGGTCAGTTGATGCCACCTGTGATGGGTGCCGTGGCCTTTGTGATGGCCGATTTTTTGGAAATGAGTTATGGCGCTGTGTGCATCGCAGCGGCCATTCCTGCTTTGCTGTATTACGCGGCTTTGTTTATTCAAGCCGATCTTGACGCCGCACGCTGGGGCTTTGGACGGGTGGACGAGTCAGAAATTCCAAAACTCAAAAAAGTACTCAGCGATGGCTCTATTTTCATTATCCCTTTTGCCGCCTTATTGGGCACCTTGTTCTTCTTAAACTGGGAAGCCCAATTGTCAGCCATCGCTGCATCACTGTGTGTCATTGCGGTTGGCTTGCTCAAAGGCTATGGTGGTCACAGAATGAACTTGCTGGGTGTATGGAAGGCCTTGGTTGAAACCGGTTTTGGCATCATCGATATCGTGATGGTCGTCGCAGGTGCAGGCTTCATCATGGGTGTCTTTCAGGTCACCGGATTGGGTTTTGCATTAACGGCATTGATGGTGGACATTGGTGGCGGTAACCTTTGGATCTTGCTGATACTTGCAGCTGCCTTGTCAACGGTTTTGGGCATGGGCTTGCCTACTTTGAGTGTGTATGTATTGGTGGCGGTTTTGTTCGCTCCTGCATTGGTGCAAACCGGTATCAGCCCATTGGCTGCCCACATGTTTTTGCTGTACTACGGCATGATGTCCATGATCACTCCCCCTGTGGCTTTGGCCGCTTTTTTTGCTGCAAATTTGTCTGGGGCCAACGCGATGCGAACTGGCTTTTCTGCCATGCGTTTCAGTTGGACGGCGTTTGTGGTGCCTTTTCTGTTCGTGCTTTCACCGCCCTTGTTGTTGCAAGGCCCTTTGTTGGGCATTTTGATTGCAGTGCCTTTGGCCATCATTGGGGTATTTTTTGTTTCAGCGGCCTTGTCGGGATGTATTTTTCGCAATCTGACGGGCTTAGAGCGGATTGTTTTCGGCTTGGCTGGCCTGTTGATCATGTTGCCTCAAAACATGGCCGATTGGGCCATTTGGGCCAATTTCATCGGCTTGGCCATTAATTTGCCGCTGGCTTTGCGTCAGTGGGCGGTACGGCGCACCAACAACGCTGTGCCGGCGTGATGCCTTAACCCGAAGCTATTTGCCGTTGCTGAATCCGAGTTCACGCACGGGTTGATCAATGCCATTCCACTGATGGCAGACCTGGCGGATATGCTCAAACCGCAGGTGTTTTTCTGGGGTCATTTCCAATATTTCTACAACTGTGCCAGGTGGTCCATTGGCAGAGAGGTAAACAAATTTGGTGATCCCGTCCATGGGACTGATGGCCTCATGCTCAATGTGCCAACCATGGTTTAAGCAATGTTCCAGGTCATGTTCGAAATGATCGCTGAAAACCCCCATGTGTTGCAAACCTTCATTCCCATTTTGTAGAAAATATTGATATCCCGATGGCGCATCGTTGTGTTGCTGGATCAACTCAATTTGGGTCTCGCCGAAGTGACTGATCGCCATGGTGATGATTGGCGACGATGGGTTTCCCAGGTAATGGAATGATTTAAAAGACAAGCGACGGGTCACAAAAAAAGGGCCAACCCCCAGTTTTTCATGCCAGTGGGCCATGGCCAAATCCAAATCTTTCACCACATAGCCCAGTTGATGAAAGGTTTTAAAAAGTGCCATCTTCACGCTTGCTTGCTAGCCCAATGAAACCCAGCTTGAATATCAAGGTGACGCGCCTCTAGCCAGGACTGAGGGGCGGCATGTGGCAAGATCCAAAACTGTTCATCGCGGATGGCTTGAATGACATATTGAGCCACGTTTTGGGGATCCATGCCGCCTTTGATTGCCTCACCCACAAAGAGTGTTTCTGGGCGTTCTGTTGGGCCGCCTAAGCGTTCTGGTCTTGCGCGACCAGATAGATGGATGTCCGTGTCTACCGCAGCAGGGCACAGGACGGACACACCAACCGGTGTTCCTGTCAGTTCATTGCGCAGGGCCTCTGACAATGCCACCACGGCATATTTGGTCATGGAGTATGGGCCAGTCAAAAAATTCGGATTGACTTGCAAACCGCCAATGGAGGCAGTGTTGACAATGTGAGCTGATTCGCCGTGTGCTTTGAGAAAAGGTAAAAAACTTCGAATGCCATGGATCACCCCATGGATGTTTACGCCCATCACCCAGTCCCAGTCAGCCAGAGAGTACTGCTCTAAATGCATGCCATGCATGGCTACGCCCGCATTGTTGACCGCAATGTGGAGTTTTCCCCAGCGTTCCACCACTTGGTCGGCAGCCGCTTGCACCGAAGTGGCATCAGACACATCAACTTCAATCGCCATGCATTCCCCCCCCAAAGTTTCGAGGTGAGCCATAGCCTGATCGAGGGCTTCTTTTCGGATATCTGTCAACGCCACTTTGGCGCCTGCTTTGATCAGTGCGCTGGCGATGCCCAGTCCAATGCCAGAGCCTGCGCCAGTGACGATGGCGATTTTTTGGGATAAATCTTGCATGGGGATGGGGTGTCAGTCAACCCACTGCGGCCGTGTTGACGCTTGTGTTTTTGCGCATGTACCCCATGACTTCGGTCGCATAAAGGGACATGCTTTTGCGCGTCAAATCGGCAGGCAAAGTGCCAAACTGCATCAGGCTCAGCAAATGTCCAAAGCCAATTTGCTTTTGGTAGTCGGCCAATTTTTCGCGCACCGTAGCTGGGGACCCGCAGATGAACATGCCCTTGCCCATGACGTCATCTATGGTTTGTTTGCCGCCGATGGCAGATTTGGCCTGCATCACACCCATCATGGATTTGAGTGACAAGTAGCCAGGTGGCAAAAGCATCTCTTTGGGCATGCGCAAAAATTTATTTAAAAAATTCTCAATGTGTGGCTTGGCTTCACGATGGGCTATTTCATCGGTTTCAGCCACGTATATGGGAACAGACCAGCCTAATTGGTCTTGACTTGCCTCGTAGCCTTGTTCATTTGCCAAGTCTTTGTACATTTGCATGTACTTGGCGAGCATGGTCACAGGCGTAAAAGTTTGCAAGTAGGTGTAGCGCCGAGAGGGGTGTGATGCCCATTCAATGGTTTCACTGGACCCCTGAGAAGGAATCCATATGGGCGGGTGCGGTTGTTGATATACACGTGGCCAGGTGTTGACATACTCGAATTGGTAATACTTTCCTTCAAAAACCGAGGGTCCTGGTTGTGTCCAGGCTTGGATGATGAGGTCATGTGCCTCGTGGAATCGATCGTGCGATTCTGCTGGGTTGGCACCCCAAGCATGGTATTCGGCACCAATGCCACGCACAAAACCAGCGATCAACCGGCCTGCGGTGATGTTGTCGAGCATGGCAAACTCTTCAGCCACAGTCAGTGGATTGTTGAGCAAAGGCAAGGCGCGTCCAAGTACTGCGATTTTTACGTTTTTTGTTCTCCTGGCCAATGCACCTGCGATCACACCAGGGATGGGCATCAAACCATAGGCATTTTGATGGTGCTCGTTGACGCAGACACCATCAAATCCCAAAACATCGGCATATTCCAACTCGTCCAAATAGCGGTTGTACAGCAGATGTCCTTTTTTGGGGTCGTAATAACTGTTTGGCAAGGTATTCCAAGCAGAGTCGTGGGATTTGTCGTAATCCAGGTCCAGGTCTGCATAGGGCATCAGGTGCATGAAATAAAACTTCATGGGGCTACCTCGCGAATGAATTGGGTCAGAGTTTTGCAATATAAATCGGTCATCTCTACGTGAGGCAGGTGACCACAGGAAGGAAACACGGTACTTTGTGATCCGGGGATCAAATCGCACCAGGCTTGGGCATACGCGGCAGGTATCAATTGGTCTTCTGACCCCCACAAAATTTGAGTAGGCACCGAAACCCTATGCAACCATTTGCGCAAATCGGGGTTATGCAACCTGGGTTGCCACGCCAAGCGAGCCGTGGTGAGTCGGTTCTTTAACACCAACATCTGTTGCTCTTGCGTCATGTCTCCAGGCATCATCCGTGCGGCCAATTCGGGGTCATGCACCAAATTGCGCGCCATTTTTTCTGGTGACCAAAGAAATATATCTGCCATGGGGCTGCCTTTTACCCGCACACCCGCAGGTGCCACCAATGTGAGAGAGGACAAATTTGTGTCATTGCGAACTGCCAATTCCGCAGCAATCCATCCCCCCAGAGATGAACCAACCAGGTGGACATTGTTCAGACCCAAATGCTTGAAAAAGTCCAAATAAAAAAGTGCCAAATCCCCGGTCCTGTCCAGCCAATCCGGGGTATCAGATTCACCAAAACCCGGGTGTTCGGGCACGATCACATCGTGGTGTTGGCTTAATTGCGCCATGAAGGGCAGCCACCCCGGTACGCCATTTGCACCGTGCAAAAAAACCAAGGGCTTGCCCTGGCCTGAGCGAAGCATGCGGACCTTGCAACCGCGGATGTTGATGAAGGTGTCTTGGAAGGGCATGGGGTGCTTTCAATCGGGTCGATCATTGAACATGGTAGTTGAAAGCGTTGGACCTGAATGCTCTGGTTGACCCGCATAAATGGGGTTTAAAACTTACCTTTTTAAAAATAATGTGGGCGCAAGATCAGGCAAGATAGATCGCTTGTGCTGATCAAACTGGAGACTGGAATGCGCATCGATGAAATGTTTTCTTTACATGATCAAGTGGCGCTCGTCACGGGTGCAGGAAGCGGCTTGGGTTTGGCCATTGCGGAGGTATTGGCCCAGCAGGGTGCCCGTGTTTTGATGCTGGACATGCAAGCCCATCCCTTGTCCGAAGAGGTGGAGCGGTTGCGCAAGCAAGGTTGGGCGGTGCATGGTCAGGTGGTCGATGTGACACACAGCCAAGCACTTCACCAATGCATGGATGACTGGGCCCATTTGCACCATCGATTGGATATCGTCGTTGCCAATGCTGGCATCAGCGCTGGGCCTGGGTATCAAACTGAAGTGGGCCATATGCAAGCGGTTCAAATGGAAACTTGGAACCATGTGTTATCTGTCAACCTCACATCGGTGTTTGAAACCATCAGAGGCGCTGCACGTCACATGGTGGAGCGGCGTTATGGTCGGATCATTGCTGTGGCGTCTATTGCAGGACTGCGGGCGGAACCCATGGTGGGCTACGCTTATGCGGCCACGAAAGCGGGGGTGATCAACTTGGTTCGACAGACAGCCATGGAATTGGCCCCCAATGGCGTCTTGGTCAATGGCATCGCACCCGGCCCATTCAGGACAAATATTGCCAACGGTCGGGTCAAAGATCCATTGATCGCACAGCAGTTTGCAGATACGGTCCCACTGGGGCGAATCGCTGATCCCTCGGAAATTCAAGGGTTGGCATTGTTGCTTGCTTCTCCAGCAGCAAGTTACCTGTGCGGCGTGACTGTACCCATCGATGGCGGAGTCACGGCGGTTTGAGTTTTCTGAGGTTTCAAGGCGACCTGCTGGTCCGTTTAGCTTGAGTTTTTCAAAACCCGGCGCAAAAAGCGCGTGGGCAATGTGGGGCCCAGGCCTTGGTTGCCAGGGACTGTCAAGTTCTGCGCTGTTACCTGGGCATGTGCATGCAAGTTGGCGTACAAGGCGTCGTAAATGGGGAAACTGGCTTTCAAAATGGCGTCATCGTTGTCATGTTGCAAGATCAAGCCTTCTGAAATGGCCAGCAATCCCACAGCGGTTTGACCCCAGCGATCATCTGGTCCGGCTTTGGCATGGTGAACCACATGCTCTACACCCGCATGGATGATGGCCCCAATGTTGTGCAGTGATGGGTCGCTCAGTCCATATTTCCGAATGATTTTTTCGAAAGTGGTGCCGTGCTCGTCATGCGAGCCCAACTCCACCCCGGGCAGCCCGAAAGGAATGGCGTCGCTGGGACGCGAGTCTTCTTGTCCCCAAGGAACAAATACGAATTCTGCTTGGGGATCGACAAAGCGTTTTATCAACCAAGGGGAGGCCACCCGATCGAGGTGCACAAAATCGCGCGTAACCCATTTCATATTGGTCCTTTGTGGCGGGTGTGAAACTCAGTAAATGGCTGGTTCGCTGACAGGGGTGCCAAAAGCAGTTTCTAAAAAGTCAAAGTCACAGCCTTGATCAGCTTGAAGGATGTGGCGAGCGAACATCCATCCGTAGCCACGCTCGTAACGCGGTGCGGGGGCTTGCCATTGAGCGCGACGCTGGGCCAAGACGGCGTCGCTGACTTCCAGGTGCAAGCGCCGCGCTGGCACGTCCAGCGTGATCATGTCGCCGTTTTGCACCAAGGCCAAAGGTCCCCCAATGAATGCCTCAGGGGCTGCGTGCAGTATGCAGGCCCCGTAGCTGGTGCCACTCATGCGTGCATCTGACAGGCGCACCATGTCGCGCACGCCTTGTGCAATGAGTTTGCGTGGAATTGGCAATTGGCCCCATTCGGGCATGCCAGGACCGCCCTGTGGGCCGGCATTGCGCAATATCAACACGTGATCGGCAGTCACATCCAAATTCTCGTCATCCACCGCAGCTTTCATTTCGGGGTAGCTGTCGAACACCATGGCCGGCCCCGTGTGCTGCAGCAAATGGGGTGCACAGGCACTGGGCTTGATCACCGCCCCCGCCGGTGCAATATTTCCCCTGAGCACGGCCAAAGCACCTTCGGCATACAAGGGGCGATCCAATGGCCGGATCACATCGGCATTGAACACCAGGGCTTGGGCCACGTTGTCGCCCAATGTTTTGCCATTGACGGTCATGGCGTCGATGTGGAGGAGTCCCGACAGTGTTTTGATCAAGGCAGGCATGCCACCGGCGTAATAAAAATCTTCCATCAAGTAGGTGTCGCCGCTGGGGCGAATATTGGCAATCACCGGCACCTTGCGGCTGGCGGCATCAAAGTCATCCAAGCCCACGGTGCAAGCAGCCCCTGCACGGCGCGACATGGCCACCAAATGGATGATGGCATTCGTGCTGCAGCCCATGGCCATGGCCACGGTGATGGCGTTTTTGAAATGGGCATGGGTGAGCAGTTTGGCGGGGGTGAGGTCTTCCCAAACCATCTCCACAATGCGCCGACCACATTCGGCCGACATGCGCGGGTGATTGGCGTCGGGGGCAGGGATGCTGGATGCACCGGGCAAGGTCATGCCCAACGCCTCTGCCATGCCCATCATGGTGGCAGCCGTGCCCATGGTCATGCAAGTGCCGTGGCTGCGTGCAATTCCGCCTTCGATGCCCATCCATTGAACGTCGCTGATTTTGCCGGCACGCCGCTCGTCCCAATACTTCCAAGCGTCTGAGCCCGAACCCAAGGCCTGTCCTTGCCAGTTGCCACGCAGCATGGGTCCGGCAGGCAGGTAAATGCACGGAACCCCCGCAGAGATCGCTCCCATCAGCAAACCCGGCGTGGTTTTGTCACATCCGCCCATGAGCACCGCGCCGTCGATCGGGTGACTGCGAATCAACTCTTCAGCCTCCATGGCCAGCAAATTACGGTAAAGCATGGTGGTGGGCCGCACAAAAGCTTCGGCCAAAGAAATGGCGGGTAATTCCAAGGGGAAGCCCCCTGACTGAAAGATGCCGCGCTTGACGTCTTCCACCCGCTGCTTGAAGTGGGTGTGGCAAGGGTTGATGTCAGACCAGGTGTTGATGATGGCAATCACGGGCTTGCCGGCCCAGTCTGTGGGCGCATATCCCATTTGCATGGCGCGTGAACGGTGTCCAAACGAACGCAGGTCGTCGGGCGCAAACCATCTGGCGCTGCGCAATTGGTCGGGTTGTTTCAAGGTTTTATTCAAGCTCATGTGGGCATTGAAACACCGGGGCACAGCCGCGTCAACGCCTGCCTGTCGTGTGCGTGATGGCTGTGTCAGGAGAAGAAAGTGATGTCAAGGGTTAACCCTTGATCGGACTCAGGCCGGTTCGGCTGGTTTGGCCGGCTTGCAGTCGAGGCACACAAACATGCTGGTTCCCAGCAATTTGCGAAAGGTTCCTGAGGCCCGAGGCTTGTGCAAGCCGCATTTGATGCAGCTCATGGTGCTTCCAGCCAAACCGGTGGTGCCAAAAGGGGAGCCGCCTTTTTTTGATTTGTATCGGAGACCGTCTTGAGTGATTTTGGTGGTGTCGTCTGTAGCCATGTCTCTAGAAGATTTCCTTGTAGTCGCCTACCAGTGCACCCACCAGAATGCCTTGTTTGAGACCAGCGGGGGGTGTGCGGGTCTTATTTTAAACGCTTATCGGAAACCGGGTTGGGTGTGTACTTTGTGATGTGTTTGGTGGGCTTATTCCAGCCCCTCAATGATGCGGATATCACGCTCCGCAGCGTTATCCCCCAAAGCTTTCAGAGCCTCGCGATAGCCCTCGCTTTCATAAGCGGCCAAGGCAGCTTGCACGCTATCGAATTCGATCAACACAGTTCTTTGTGCCAAGCCATCTTCTTTGGTGGCGTTGGCCACACCGCGTGCAAGAAAGCGTCCACCAGCGGCCGTTAAAGCAGGTCCTGCAAACTTGGCGTATTGGGCCAATGCATCGGGGTTGGAGATGGAGCGGTAGGCCGAGATCCAATAGGCTTTGGGCATGGTGGTTCCTTGATAGTGCAAGAAGGCAGTGTAGGTTCAGTGGGGTATGGGTGCCAATTGAAGTCGCAATGTCCAGGGGGTTTTTTGCCAGGCTTCGATCTCTTGTCGAATCAAATGGTGCGATTGCGGAAAACGTTCGGCCCAATCATCAGGGCAGCAAAATTCAAAAACTTTCTCGGTCCGATTGCAATCCAAATGCAGTCCTTGCATGTCAGGGTCGCGGCGTGAGTGGCACAAAATCACCGACAAGCGCAATGCCAAGAGTTGTTCAATCACCTGTGTATCTTCAAAGTCAACATCGAGTTTGCGCAACTTTCCGTGGTGGCCCAGCACCAGCAAGCTGAGCCGATGTAACTCGGGCTGGCTAAAGCCCATGGCATCGGCGTTGTCCAATATGTAAGCGCCATGCTTGTGGTAGTCGCTGTGAGAAATGGATAAACCGATTTCATGCAATTCGCTGGCCCAGGCCAGCTTGCGCTTGACGCGTGCGGTGATGGCGCCTTCGTCCGGACCCATCATGGCTTGCAGTTGCAGCGCAACCACTTTGACTCGACTGGCTTGTTGGCGATCGACCCCGAATTTTTCGGCCAAGCGGTGCACCGATGCATCGCGCACATCCATTCCACTGTGATCGCGCTCAGCCAGTTCGTACATGGCTCCGTGGCGCAAAGCACCTTGGGCCACGTGCAAGGCGTCGATGTCAAACTGCTCAAATAGCGCTGAAAGCACGGCCAGGCCCCCGCCCAGGACGGCCCTGCGGTCTTCCTTGAGCCCCTCTAGCCGCAAACGGCTGAAGTGCTGTGCGGCTTGAGCGCATTGAATCAGCCAAGCCACGCCATCACGGGTGATTTGACCCGGCGTCCATCCCGCCAGCCCCAGCACATCTGCCACCGCACCCACGGTGCCAGACGCACCATAGGCTTTGTCCCACAGGTCATGGGGATACAGGGCGAGGGCTTCTTCCAGGACCGCTTGGGCAGCCACCTTGGCCTGGGCGAACGCTTGGGGCGTGAATTGCCCTTGCGGAAAATACTTTTGGGACCAAGAAACACTGCCCACGCGGTACGAGTTCATGGTCACCGGTTCACGGTTTTGTCCCAAGATCATCTCGGTCGAGCGGCCGCCCACATCGATCACCAATCGCCGCTCCCCATCATTGGGCAAGAACTGGCTGACACCGATGTAAATCAAGCGGGCCTCTTCGGTCCCGGAGATGATTTCGATCGGATAGCCCAGTATGTCTTGAGCCCGATGAAGAAACACCTCCCGGTTGCGTGCTTCTCGCAAGGTTTGGGTGGCCACGGCCCGCACCTGACTGGCTTTCAAGCCATGGATGCGCTCGCGGAAACGGGCCAGGCAATCCCAACCGCGCTCCATGGCTTGAACTGTGAGGTTGCGCTGCTCATCCAAGTCGCCCCCTTGCCGAACGGTTTCTTTTAAATAATCGGTGCGCACCAATTGACCATGTTCCATGCGCCCCAACTCCAATCTGAAACTGTTGGACCCCAGGTCGATGGCGGCGAGCAAATCATGTTGGGGCATTTGGGTTTGGCAGAGGGGTTGAGTGGAGGGCTGTATAAACGTACAGAGTCAATAAATTCTAAGACTTCACCGTGAACAATTCGTGACAAAGGTGTGGCATGTGAGTGAAGTCACAAACCGAGTCAACGTGCGATTTTCACCGAATTGTCACAATCGA
>Ga0214919_10007975_pt1 | contig 14133 bp, 12 predicted proteins | sample LL1503_MetaG_FD_177994 | JGI IMG/M metagenome (GOLD analysis project Ga0214919, IMG submission 177994) | Freshwater microbial communities from Lake Lanier, Atlanta, Georgia, United States - LL-1503 | ecosystem: Environmental > Aquatic > Freshwater > Lake | place: USA: Georgia | collected...
GCCGTGCACCAGATGCTGGATTGGCAGCGCACCCTAAGCGGAGCACTGCGATGAGCCGACCCCTGCTCTCCGTGGTGCTTTTGGGTTACCAGAAGTTTGAGCAGACCTCAGGCCTTTGCTTGGAGTCACTGCGGCCTTGGATGGGTGATGCGGAAGTGGAAATGCTGGCTATCGACAACGCCTCTGCGGATGGCTCAGGCCAGCGTATGCGCGCGTGGTGCTCGGAGCGTTCTGGCGTGGCGTTCATGCAAAGCGATCACAACCGCGGATTTGCCGGGGGCATGAACTGGGGCGCGGACCAGGCGCAGGGTGCGTGGTTGTTGCTGGTCAATAGTGATACCGAATTCCCGCCCCAGGCACTGGACGCCTTGAAAGTGGTGCTTCAGCAGGCCCCCGGCTCGGTAGCCATGATCGGTCCGGTGACCAATGCGGCAGGAAACGGCCAGCGGCTGTGGAAGCCAGACGCGGACAAAGAGGAATGGTTGCGCATCGGTGCCCATTTGCACGCAAATCCGACTGGGCTCCTTGTGCCAGCCTATCGTTGCGATTTTTTCTGCATCGCCATCCGGGCCACTGCGTGGCGGCAACTGGGCGGGCTCGACCTGGCTTTTGGTCTGGGCTACTACGAAGATTTCGATTTCAGCCTGCGCCTGCGCAAGGCGGGCTGGGAGCAGGCCATTACGGAAGATGTGTTTGTGTACCACCAGGGCAGCGCCAGTTTTCAGGCCAGCGCACAAGCGCGGGCTTTGATGAAGAGAAATAAGAAACTCTTGCATGCCAAACATCCTGACACCCGCTATGAACATACACGATTAGGCAACTTGGCGGTTTTGCAGGAACACCAAAGCCTAAAATCCTCCGGACACTGGACTCCCGCATTGCAATTCCGGTGGGATTTGCGGATAGGGGCCTTAGAAGGCGATGCGCCGCGCAGGTGGTGGAAACGGTGGGTTTGGCGGCGGAAGATTAGTGAACTAACCTAATATATGTTACAAAATTTATATAAATATTGTCAAAACACCTATCTGTTTGCTTTCTTAGGGTGTATAGCAGTACTGCCTATGTCGGATACCATCGCATTACGTAATATATTTTTAGTCTTGATGTTATTACTCTTAATCTCAGCCAATGTTTTTTCAAAAAATATTAGATTTGAAACAATAAGTGCGGCAAAGTTAATGCCATTGCCATTGATTTTGTGGATGATCTATCTGTGTATGTTCCCTATTTGGGCTCCGCGACAAGATGTGGCATGGGAAAATTTTTTCGGACAGTGGGGGGAATCAATCATTGCTTGGATTGTTGGATTTGGGGCGTTCATTATCCTATCTAAACGTGGTCCCAGCTTATTTGCCATCGGATTAGCGAGTGCTTTTCCACTCATTGTGCATTTGCTTCTAAGCACTCTAGCATTCATGGGTTTTCTGAGCGAAAATTTTTATCGACAAAGAAGTTTGACAGGACTGTATGATGAGATGACCGCATGGTCTCATGGTGATTTCACCCTGATGAACTTTCATAATCCTTTAGTGGAAGGTTTTAATGGGATTGAAGTGATGCATGGAAACCTCGGCTACGCATCAACATTGGCCATTATTATATTTACCACCACATGGTACAGCGCGTTTAAAAAAAATAAGTTGAATCTCTCGGCAATAAGTGCTGTTGCGATTATTTGTTGTTTTGTGAGTTTATTCATAATCAGATCGAGAGGTGCAATTCTCTTCGGATTTCTCTTCTTAATTATTACTCTGATGTTGAATCTATATAAAAATAAGTCAGGACAAGTGGTCAAACCTAATGGTGTAACGATGAAAGCATTTCGTAGAAAGTTGCGCGTTCTCGTGCTGCTTGGCATCGTAACAGTGTTGGCTATTGGGTATAAGTCCGTCGAGAGCGACTATCGCTGGCATTCCATGGTGGATAAAATCATTGCTGCTGTGCAAATTGAAGATCCGTTAGAAACCTTGTGTAACGGATTATCGGTAACCGATGAAATTCGGATTAGGAATTCGATAAAGGGCGAATCCCAAGAGTATATAGATGATGTGATATTTGGATTAAAAAGGCAAGATGGAGGTAGAATCTTATTGATGCGTGTCGGTATAGATTTTGTTCTTGAAAATCCATTTGGCTTAGATGGATCACGCCAATCCTATAAACAGTTGATTATGGATAAGTGCGGCCATATTCCCCTTCTCACCTTCGCCCATACGCACCAGTCTTGGATGGACCTTTCTTTGGCTCTAGGATGGGCCGGCGCAATATTATTTGCATTGATTTTTCTTAATTTTTTGGCGTTTGGAGTCCAAGAATTAGGGGATTCAGAAAATATAGATTTATTAATTGTTCTAATTGCCATGTCATTATTTTGGCTAGTTCGAGGATTATTCGATTCGTTGTACCGTGAGCATTACTTAGAAATGCAGGCAATAATTTTGTCGTATCTGTATCTTCGCTATTTGCGTTTGCAGCAGGCAGAACGATAGGTATATAAAAAATAAGTATAGAGAAAATCATGATAAATATTTTTATTGGATACGACAAGCGTGAGACAGTCGGTTACCATGTTTGCTGCAACAGCTTAATTCGTCATTCGACCACACCTTTATGCTTAACGCCGTTAGCGCTGAGCAACTTAAACGGGTATCATGAAATGCATACTGATGGATCTAATCAATTTATATACAGTAGATTTTTGGTGCCCTATTTGATGGATTTCCGAGGGTGGGCACTTTTCATCGATGGAGACATGATTGTCCGCTCTGATATAGCCGACTTATGGGCAATGCGTGACGATACCAAGGCAGTCATGTGTGTTCAGCATAACTACCAGACCAAGGCACCTGTCAAATATCTGGGATCGGTGAATCAAAACTATCCCAGGAAAAACTGGTCTAGTGTGGTTTTGTGGAACTGCTCTCATCCTTCAAATCGCCAGGTGACTCCAGAATTTGTTGAAGCCGCTACGGGCGCGCATTTACATCGATTTAATTGGCTGAATGACAGGGAAATCGGCAGCCTTCCTCTTGCGTGGAATTGGTTGCCTGATGAATATGGGGAGAATCACGATGCAAAATTACTCCACTTCACCCTGGGCCTACCCTGTTTCATTGAATATGCAGACACACCGATGGCCGCGGAATGGCACCGTGAAAGAATGTTGATGGATTATTCAGATCAATCGAACGTAATGAATAACATGCCGTAAATACTAATATTTTTGAAATAAGAAAGTTAAAATTTTTACTCTTGAAACCACAAGCTTAACGATTATTCTATAATTCAAATAGCTCAATAATATTATTACAGAAGTTGTCCCATGAATATTGAAGCACTGTGCTTCTCGTATCAGCTTTGAGCTCCCCTAATTTTTTAATAAGAAAAATTACTTGTTCGGCTGAGGAGTCGATATCAAAAATATACCCGTTTCCACCGTGAATTATCACATCTTCTGTAAAGCCTGTACGCGTCGCTAAGGCTGGAACGTTTGTCATCATCGCTTCGATTAGGGGAATCGGGCCTCCCTCTAAGGTTGACGTTGAGATTAGGGCACGCATCATGTGGTAATAAACTGGGTAATCTTTGTACGCAGGAGATACGTAGCGAAAATTTTTAAGTGAAAGCATTTGTTGGAATATATTGCACTTATCCCAATGGTTTCCGATGAGTAGAAACTGCTCCTCCTGTAAGATTTTAATTATTTCAAACATTAAATTTGGATTTTTCCTTTCATAATAATTCGCAGAAAATCCAATATAATTACCGGCTTTGTGAAGGGCCGGTACAAAGTGTGTATGATCAGCAGCACCAATTACCAATTTTATTTTCATCGGGTCTTTTAACTTCTTTGTCAGTAATTTCTGTGACGCAGAGTTCATGCAAATAACATGATGAGCTTGGTCTAATTCGCTGAAAACTTGGTTATCAGATATATTATGTTTATCTGCTTCCATGTGCGTAAAAAATACACAAGATCCTCGGAATATCTTGCTCTCAGGTATATTTCTCTTCGATCGAATATAAAACATATAGTGTGAAAAAAAATACCACTTAGCGAGAGGCAATTTTTCACCAAAGTTGATTAACCGAAACCTTAAATAGCCAGGAAGTCGACTTGCAATTTCCTTGCATAGTCCCGCTAAAATCCAACCATCTGAACCCTTGGGTGGTAGAATGAAAACGATGTCATATGGAACACTTGATTGTGTACTAGAGGGACCTGAGAAAATATATTTAGTATCTCGTAAAATTTCTTGTAAATAATTTTTCATATGCAGATATAATATATAATATATATTTTATATACTAGGTTTATACTTATTTTATTTTTATTAATGCAAGCGACAACCATAAGTATAGCTTTGGTTTTCTAGTTGATCAGGAATCTCATCCAAAGCCCAGTGTCAAAACTCATTCTTAGCAGGATGCCTCACGTTTTGAAAAATCAGTGCCTCTTTTTAATCCCTGGCAGTAGCAACAAGTCATTTTTTAGGCCTGTTACTGTAACTGTGCGGTAAACTAATTCAGCCAATTTACGCCGGCCCTAAAAAATAAATGTGCAACTTTGACCAAATGCTACTTCATGGCGGAGCCGCCTAAGTCCATGTGAGCGGATCAGCGTTGTAAGACAAAGCCACCGGGCGGATAAGTCTTGAACCTTTTCAATGCTGAACCAATAACACTGGGGAAGCCATTTTTTCAAACGGTTCTGTTAAGTAGTTCCAAATAAGCGTTTCGCATCGGCTTTCTATGGTGGAGGTATTCAAAGGTGGCTCTCTATTTCTGAGGCAATTTTTGGATCACGTCGTTCATATCTGAATGTTGTTAATAAAGAAGCCCATTTACGTGCAGTGCCACCGCTTGCACCTTGTGTGTGAAGAAACTTCGATATCGATGATTGAACTTTTTCGGATCGCCACCAAGAATAAACATCTCCCGAAATTGCCGTTAGGTGCCTTACGAGTAAATCCGGCTCAGTGAAATATACATTAGATTCCTTGAGAATATTAAATTCTTGCAATCTATTTTCGCTGATTAAAAAATAATCATCTGTCAATAATATCAATGTGGGGTGGTTAGCCCATAGGCTATCGATTATTGTTGTTGAGCAGTTATCACAAATATGAATTTTTGACTTGATGAGTCTATCTATGAAAAGGCCACTCTGAAATTCTATTTTTATATCTAAGGGCGCCAAAATATCAACCATTTTTTGCAAGTTCCAGCCCATATCGGTAGGTCTGGTTCGCAAAGTGACTGACAACCCTGTTTTCAGTCCGACTTGACGAGCTAAATACATTTGAGTATTTATGTATGCCGAATACTTATTTGGTGTGTAAGGGTACTCTAGTAAATGTTTCGGTCTTGCTGCAGTGGATATTAGAATTTCACTTTTTTTGTTGGTGTTTAAAGCAATACCTATTCGTCGTCCTGCTTGATGTGGCGGATGGAATGGGATTTCATTTTTGTTTGAATTAGGTTCAGATTTCCAGCCCCACGTTAAATAAATATCCATGAATTGCAACTCAAAATCACGTTGCCAGAATACAGCAAGACATCCATGACTGACTGCATTTGGGCAACCTATCCACTTGGTATTCCCCTTATTTTTCTGACTTATTGCATATATTTTCCATTCGTCAATTATGTGCCACGCATCGGCAGAGTACAGTGCTCTGTAATTCCTTAGATTTTGTTTGCTCTGATAGCTGCCAACAAGGTTCTCTAAAATTGACCTCGGAAATAGTTCGGTTACCCTGCGCGCGAACCAGCCGGCAAGTGATTCTTCTTCAGCCTCTAAGTCAAGTTTGATTTGATTCTCCAAACGCTGGCGCAGTTCAATATTTATTTGAACTTGTATATATTTATAATTGTTTGGGAGAAAATAAATTTTGCCCAACGAAAATATTTTTAAAAAGTATCTAAAGGAACGAGGAAAGCATGGTTTAAAACAAACAGTAATTGCGTTATTTTTGGCGGGTAAATGTAGCTGTTGCACTTCCGTCCGGCATTTAACCTTAATCACTTTATTATTTAAACTTGCGTCTATGTATTGGCTGTAATCTGTTGATCGTAAATACTCAAAAAACGCTAAACTGTCCCCAGGAGGCGTCAATTCATATGGCGTCGGTATATCGATCAGGTTGGAAATCTGTTCATTCCATAGTTCTATCCTGTGTAATGAAGAATGGGTAAAAAAATGTACCCAAGGCTCACACAAAAATCTAGCTTGGCCCTCTGAGACGATAGGGAAATTATTCGAAAGAAAACGGCTAATTGTTAAAATTAATTTCTTTTCGATATGGAGAGCCCTCGCTGAAGATTTTTCAGTAGTTTCCATTTGACACTTATTTGATTATAAAAAGATTTTTGTACAGATCATTTCTTTTGGCGAAAAATATTCTAATTTGGTCTTTTAAATATCGACGGTTTGAATTTTTATAGTATTTTCCTATTGTGCCGCCGACTCCCGAAATAATTGGAGGAATGTTTGTAAGGTAATTCATTAAATTATTTCGCAAGAGAATGTTCAAAAAAGCATTTTCTAAACTAAATTTTTTGAGTTTATTAATTTCATAGTGAGCATTAATTAAAAGTTCTCTGTATACATTTGTATTGATAATATAAAACCTTGTGTCTATATAAGATATAGTGCACTTACTGAATGGTTTTATGGCGTTATTGAATACGCCATTAAATAGCATCGTTCCATTCCATTGACTTTCAAATTTGGAATAGTTTTCAACCCATAACTTGGAGCTGCATTTGGTGAAACATCCAGCGCTGTTTATCCTTGTTGAGTTAAATATCGCATGTCGAATAATCTCGCCTTCGCCAAAACCTCGCCCGTACTGAGCTACTGACGCCTCATTATTGTCAAAATGCAAGTACTCGATATCAGCGGCTGGAAAAAGGGGTCTTATTATTGGTTCAAAATTAAATCCTGATCCATCGCAAAGAACCAATGGAGCCTCAGGTTTGATGCCCTGCCAAGCCGCGACAGATTCAATAGCATGGTGGAGTCTTGCTTTTGGGTCGTTAAGCCTAACGTTCTGATCATGTGGAATGACACTGGAAGTTAGCAGAATCGGGACAGATTTCAATGATAGCTCGGTCACTATATCGTTTCCATTAAAATCTCAGGTTCGCCCAAGAAGTGTTCTAATCCTACGTCCGAGCTTTGACAATGAACTACCACCTTCGTGAGGCCAGTCCATCTGGCGTTCCCAAGCAGATTGGTAAGAAACGCCTGAATAGATTTCAGCCAGCTGTTTTAAGCCGATTCCAGATCGTAAATCTCGTCTTCTTTGCCAGGCGTAGTGGTACATTTTGAAAAATGGCTGAGAAGGATAAAGGTCTATAGCTTTATATTTTAGTAACGCCTCTCCATACCAGCGCTGTTCATTCGGAGAGAGGACTATGATATCTAGAAACGAAAGTTTTTGTGGCTGAAGAAATAAATCATTAAAGCTCTTCCAAACCCTACGATCCCAAATCGGGCAGTTAGGTCCGAAGTTGTAATGTTTCCCGTCGCGTCCCATGTGAACTTGAATGCTCTCTGATTCTCTTTTATAGTTTGCAAGTATTCGCATTTTGCCTTTAGATAGGCAAGAATATATCAAATCTCGCCCTTCATCTATAATGGTATAAGGAGTGTCGTCTTCAGTGAGAAAATCACGGCTATTAAAAGGTTTTATGAAGAAGCAATCTGAGTCTAGACATAGGTAAGAAACCGAGTGATCTGTTCGCCAAAATTCCGACTTAACAATTTGTTGTCCAATGTGTCCGGGCAAATCCGCAAATCTCTCCTTATCAATAGATGAATTGGATGAGATTATTGCTTCATCGGTGATTAAATTTACCGATAAGCCAATTAGATATTGACTGAATAGCGCGTGGTCGGTGGCTGGTATCGACACAAAAAATGGAATGTTTTCTGTATTGAATTGTTGAATCGATTCTGCTAAACGTTTTACACGTTTTAAATCTGTACGATAGCTTTTGCAATATAAAACTATGGGTAGCATTTAACGGTTAATTTATTTGTGAGAGTGGTTGATCATCTGCGACGATCTTCGTATGTTGTGTGAATTTTGACAATGAGTTGTAGTATGTAAGTCGCCCGCGCAACCATCACACGCGGAAGTTCCATCGCTTCACTATCCGATTGAACTCTGCCGCGTTCGGTTGTTGTCGCAGTTTGGTAGCCGGACATCGTGACCATATTTGAATGCGTGTTTGCGAAACGCCCGTATGGATAGCAAAAGTGCCGGACCTCGCAATCCAACTCCCGTTGAAAATCTGTTTTGCACCCGCTTATTTCCTCAAAAGCGGCCTCATTCGGCAGCTTAGTGAGGTCAGCGTGGGTGCGGGTGTGCCCCCCAATCTCCATCCCAGATTTCAGCCATCCGGCCCATTCTGATAACCCCATCAGCGGTTTTTCGGCAACTAAGCCAGCATCCCACGCATTGGTTCCGCCGATTTGGCTACTGACGCCGTAGCAGGTCGCCGTGAAACCGTGTTTCACCAAAATGGGCAGAGCGTTATCAAAATTATTTTTATATCCGTCGTCCAAGGTAATTCCAAAGACCCGTCCCTGTTTATTCCCCGTCAGATATGGCTCCAGATCGCGCATGGACATGCCCTGGTAACCGAACCATTTCAAGCAACGCATTTGGTTGTTGAAGTCCTTCGGGTGTACGACCAGCCCGCGCAGCGGAGTTCCCCGCGCGGGCGGAATATCGATCTGGTGGTACATCAAGATGGGTATGGGCATGGCGTGTAGTGGCGCAATAGACCGCATCATTGTCCTACGGGCTGCGAGGGGGCTTTCCAGCGCTCGCCTTGCTGCAGCTCATACGCCTTCAGATAACGGTAGAAGGTTCCTTCAAAATTACCCAATGCGATCACAAATCCGGGCCATCCGTCCAGGAACCCGGCTTTAAAGACATAGTGCTTTACAAATGCCCAGATTCCGTGCACCAGTGCGCCGCCTATGCTGATTTTCTTGTGCGCGATTTTTTGTGCGCCCAAGGTGGAATAGCGGTTCGCTTTGTGCAGCAACTCGCCCATGTCTTTGAAAGGGAATTGCCAAATCGCGTTGTGCAATGTACCCAAGGGCTTTTCCGTATCCAGGGTAAAACTTTCGTGCACGGGCTGCGCGTCGTAACGCAAAGCACCTTTGCGAAAAAGCTGGGGTTGCCGGAAATTGGGGTACCAGCCTGAATGCCGAATCCAGCGGCCCATAAAGAAGTTGCGCCGGGGGACCCAGTACGCATCGGCCGCGTCGGGGTTTGTGGTGATGGTGCGGATCTCAGCCGCCACTTCGGGCGTGCAGCGCTCGTCGGCGTCCAGGCTGAAGATCCACGGGTGGGTGCAGGCGTCGAGGGCGTGGTTGCGCAAGTCGCCAAAACCCGTGAAATGCACCTGGACCACGCGCGCGCCCAGGGCCTGCGCAATCTCTGCCGTTCCATCGGTGCTCCAGGAGTCAACGACGATAAGCTCGTCCGCCCAGCGTGCGCTTTCGATGGTGGCGCGTACTTTCTCCGCCTCGTTGTAGGCGATGATGTAGACGGAGACGAGCGACATGAGAGTAGGGGTGGAAAATTCGCTTAGAGTCTAAGCCAACATGCCTGATAAGCCCTTGATCTCCGTAATCCTGACCACCTATAACCGCAGCGATGCGCTGGCCGTGGTTCTGGATGCCTTGCACCGTCAGACCGACATGCATTTTGAGGTGGTGATTGCGGACGACGGTTCCGGACCCGATCACAGGGCACGCATTGCAGAGTCGGCAGCACGCTGCACCTATGCGATTGCCCATGTATGGCACCCAGATGTCGGCTTCACCGTGTCACGCGCCCGCAACCTGGGCGTGGCCCAATCACGTGGGAGCTATTTGGTACTACTGGATGGCGATTGCGTGCCTGAAACAGACTTTATCGCCCAACACCGGCGCTTGATGCAAAGCGCTTGTTTAGTAAATGGTAGCCGGTGTTTGCTGTCGCAGCGTTTGACACGACAGGTCATAGCCGGTCTCGCTACCGTTATCAGCAAGCGATACAGCTATTGGTTGCAACAATGGCGTGCAGGGGATGCCAGTAAAATTACCCCTCTTTTGCGTATGCCGGATATGCCGCTGCGGCTGGAGTCCGGGTTCCGCTGGCGGGGCATCAGAAGTTGCAATATGGGGGTATGGCGGGCCGATTTTGAGCGCGTCAATGGATTTGACACATCGTTTCGCGGCTGGGGCCATGAGGACGCCGATTTGGTGTTGCGCCTGTTCCATGCAGGCATCCGTCGCAAGAATGGTTTTTTCGCGACGGAGGTTTTTCATTTGTGGCACGAAGAGGCCAGCCGTGAGCGGGCTTCTGGGAACGAGCGTACGGTGCGCGAGCGCATGCGCAGCGGGCTGGTACGGGCGGTACAGGGTTTGGACGAATGCAGGGCGGTGGAAGATTTTGAAACCGTGACATTTGCGAATTGGTGGTAGTCAGATTTATGAAAAATTGGTTGATTTCCATGTGCTGTTTGCTCATCGCGGGTGTGGCGAATGCGCAATTTCGGGTGGAAGTCTCCGGGGTTGGCACCACCCTGATTCCGGTGGCGGTCACGCCCTTTCGTGGAAACGATGTCAGTGCGCAAAAACTGGCCACCATCATCCAGGCCGACCTGGAGCGCAGCGGGCTGTTCAGAGGCGTGGATACGGCGGATGCCCCTGTGTCCGATGAGACAACGGGACTGAAGGACCCCTCTTTCTGGCGCAAAAAAGGATCCGATGCGCTGGTCAACGGCAGTGTGACCCGCCTTCCCGACGGCCGTTTTGATGTGCGTTTCCGGTTGTGGGATGTGGCGCGCAATGAGACCCTGGGTGGCCACGGTTACGTGGTTGAAGCGTCCTATATGCGCATGGCGGCTCACAAGATTGCCGACTATGTGTACGAGCGATTGACGGGAGACAAAGCCGTTTTTTCCACCCGCATTGCTTACATCACCAAAAATGGAAACGTCTACACATTGTGGGTGGCTGATGCGGACGGCGAGAACGCGACATTTGCGCTGCGTAGCACGGAGCCCATTATTTCGCCCGCCTGGTCACCCACCGGAACGCAGCTCGCTTACGTATCCTTTGAGGCGCGCAAGCCATCGGTGTATGTGCACGATGTGGAGACGGCCAAGCGTCGCCTGGTCGCAAACTTCAAGGGATCCAACAGCGCGCCAACCTGGTCGCCCGACGGCCGCACACTGGCGCTGACCCTAAGCCGTGACACCGGGTCACAGATTTTTCTGCTAGATGCCACTGTGCAGGGAGCGGAGCCCCGCCGCATCACCACCTCGTCTGCCATCGATACGGAGCCGACGTTTTCCAGCGACGGGAAAACGATTTACTTTGTGAGTGACCGCGGAGGCACACCGCAAATTTACAAGATGAGCATCAACGGCGCCAACGTGGAACGTGTTACGTTCACCGGCAACTACAACATTTCCCCAGCCCTAAGCCCTGATGGGAAATCGTTGGCTTTTGTGTCCCGTGTGAACGGGGGGTTTAAACTCCATGTTTTAGACCTGATGTCGGGCTCTGTCAGCCCGATCACCGATACAGTGGCAGACGAAAAGCCTAGTTTTGCACCCAATGGCCGCATGTTGCTCTATGCGACCGAACAGCAAGGACGCGAGGCCCTGATGATGACCACGGTGGATGGAAAGGTCAAGGCGCGTTTGGCTGGTCCGGATGGAGATATTCGGCAGCCGCAGTGGGGTCCGGCGGTTCGCTGAAGCATGCCATGTGGGGCCGCAGTGCGGGAATGATTTTTAATTTTAGGAGTGTGTTATGAGGTTTTCATTGGTGTCTGTGGTGTTGGCGTTTGCATTGGTTGCGTGCAAAGCGCCCGTCAAGTTAGATAGCGCATCTGTGGAGGATCGGCAGGCTGGAGCCGCAGCGGCAGAGAAAAGCCCAACGCCTATCCTGGGTAATAGCTTGCTGAAAGACGCTGCAAACGCCGGGCGCAGCGCAGGCAATGTTGCACCGTTGGATTTGTCTGCCAAAGACGCCAACACCTCTGGCGTAGGCGCGGGCGGATTGGCGCGCTCCAATGCAAGCGGGGCATCGTCGGCCACAGGCGCTGCTGGTTCAGGCGCTGCTGGTTCAGGCGCTGCTGGTTCAGGGGCTGCTGGTTCAGCGACTGATGCATCTGCGGCCGCGCGACTGGCTGCTGCAGCTGCCGCCGAAGCAGCAGCGTTGAGCTTGAAAGAGCGCATCATTTATTTTGACTTCGACAGTTTCGTTATCCGTACCGAAGCCAGGCCGCTCATCGAAGCCCACGCCCGCCGCTTGCGAGCCGATGCCAAGCTTCGCGTGGCTCTGGAAGGCCACACGGATGATCGAGGCGGACGCGAGTACAACCTCGGCCTCGGACAAAAGCGTGCCGATGCAGTTCGCAAAGCCCTGTCTTTGCTGGGGGTTGCGGACAGCCAAATGGAAGCTGTAAGTTTTGGCAAAGAGAAGCCGGCAGTTCCTGGGAATAGCGAAGCTGCGATGCAGGAAAACCGACGTGTAGAGATCAACTACCGCTGATTTACACGCCACTATGGACATGCAATATCCTGCCAAGCATCTCGGTTCACGGTCAGCGCGCTTAGCGCTGTTGGTTCTTTTATTCTTTGGCGCGATGGGGACCACGCAGGCCCAAAACTTTGGTATCCCGGGTGTTGATAACGATGCACGAACTGCGATCTTGAAAGAGCGCCAGAGGATTGACTCGATTCGTGCTGAATTTGAAAAATTACGCGCTGAAGCCCAAATTTTTCGTACCGAAGGGGAGGCAATCCGCCGGGAGGCGGAGACTCTGCGCCGTGACGTCGATGCGGTGAAGGCTAATTTGGATTTGATGTTCCGCAAGGTTGATGCAAAAATTGACGATGGACTCAAGCCTGTTTCTGAGTCCGTGCAGCGTGGCGTTGATGAGCTCGGAGTTCTGAAAAACGCGCAGCAGGATTTGCTGACCCAGCTCGAAGATGCCCGCAAAGAGGTGCGGGAACTGCGGGGCAAAATAGAAGAATCCCAGGCGCAAAGCGGTCGTCAGCGCAGCCAAATAGAAGAATTGCGGACGCTGTCCGGTCGGCAGGATGAGCAGCAACGGGCACTTTTGGATGAGCAGCGCAGGTCCAAAGAGCTGCAGCGCATGGTGGACGAACTGCGTAATGGGCTGCCGATCCTGGTCAACGAGGACGGATCTATTTTTTATGCCCAAGGTGCTGAGAAGACCGAATTCGAAAATGCCAAGGCGGTATTCAAACGTGCCAATTACCCGGGTTCACGCAAACAGTTCGCCGAGTTTTTGCTCCGGTATCCCCGAAGCGGATACGCGGCCGCAGCGCGGTTTTGGAAAGGGAATGCTGAATTTCTGGAAGGCGATTACCGGTCTGCGTTGATCACCTTGCGGCCTTTGCAAATGGCGGAGCCCAACTATCCCAAGACCCCCGAAGCCATGCTTGCAATTGCCAACTGCTACAGCGAACTCAAAGACCCTCAATCAGCTCGCAAGACTTTGGAGGAGCTGGTAGAGCAGTACGAGAAATCCGAAGCTGCCAGCGTTGCGCGTGACCGCTTGAGCAAGCTCCAGTAAGTGCGCCTGCGTCCGTTGGTTTGCCGGACCACCTTTGGACGATTCCTCGCTTGACGTGAGCCGCCGTTTTGGTGGCGCCGATCGCCTGTACGGAGTTGAAGGGGCGCAGCGCTTGCGTGCGGCTCATATTGCGGTCGTGGGCATTGGAGGTGTCGGTTCCTGGGCCGCTGAGGCTCTGGCGCGCACTGGCGTTGGCCGCATCACCTTGATCGATTTAGACCATGTGGCCGAATCCAATGTGAACCGCCAGATTCAAGCAACAAGCGCCACCGTAGGTATGGCCAAAATTGTCGCTATGGAACAGCGCATTGCATCGATCAATCCTGCGTGCCGGGTACACGGCATTGACGCATTTGTTGAGCCCGGCAATTGGCCTTCGATTCTTCCTGCAGGGGTTGATGGTGTGATTGACGCGTGTGACCAGATGCGAGCCAAGGTCGCTATGGCCGCTTGGGCCTTGGAGGAACATAGGGTCCTGTTCCTCACAGTCGGTGCAGCTGGTGGA